>Ga0315320_10001812_pt1 | contig 17755 bp, 29 predicted proteins | sample M140m21515metaG_FD_203458 | JGI IMG/M metagenome (GOLD analysis project Ga0315320, IMG submission 203458) | Ammonia-oxidizing marine archaeal communities from Monterey Bay, California, United States - M1 40m 21515 | ecosystem: Environmental > Aquatic > Marine > Coastal | place: USA: California... | reverse complement strand
GGATTCATGTCAGGATTAGGACATGTCATATAAAATAAATATTGATAGATTTTTAGATAGTCATCTGGATAATTATCCATTATATCTTTAAGTGACTTTAATGTGTAACAATGTTCTGTTGGAACTACCTTGCCATTTTGTATATCAAATAGTTTTACAATCATTTTTTCTTTAATTTTTTTCTATTATCGTGTAAGTAATGTATTAAAGATATAACTTCATCTTTTAAATAAGGTACTGGTATTTGAACTAAATTTTTTAATACAGGATCTCCTTGCTCTGTATATTTAGTTATAGGATATCCATGTTCATCTTTACCTTCTTCTTCAAATTGAACATGATGAATGTACATTGGTCCAGGTCTTAGTTTTGGATTATGTTTTATTATAATATACATATAAATACTAAGTTGTAAAGCATAATGATTAAAATTACAATCATCTAAATGACTAACTGGAAATTGCATTTTTTGAGAAACACCTTCCCAATCTACATAAGATTGCATTTTAATTTCTTTATTAGTTTTATAATCTATAATAGTTACTTTACCATTTACTACTTCAACTAAATCTGATTGACCACAAATACCAGCAGACTTTAAATAAACCATATGTTCTGGATATACACCAGGATCTAATTTTTGTTTTGGAGCATGTTTTATACCATTTCCTTTTAGTATAGGTGTAAATATAGGAACTGTAACTCCATCTCTTTCTATTGAAGCTAAAGAACATAAATCATCTTCTCTTTGGTTATGATAATATGTTCCTAATGACATTGCTCGTTCAGATTCTTTTTTCCAAACAGCTTGTATATCTTTTGGTTTCATACCATACCATTTAGATTTTTTTCTTTTAGATACTTTTTGTGCTACTTTTTTAGCATCAAAAGGTTCTTTAAAAAAAGATGTTAAAGTTGTTACACTTATCCAATCTATAAAATCATCTTGATTTAATGATTTATAACTATGATCTTCTTCTGTAAATACTATGCTCATAATTCTCCTAATTGATCTTCTTCTTTTTCTGTCATAAGTGCAGGCCATTCTTCTAAAGGACACTCTGCTGATAAAGCTCTTGTTTTAAAACCTAATGAGCAACCGCAATTTCCACAACAAGGTTGTGTTCCTGGCATTTCACATTTAGAACCATTTAAATCTATTTCAGGACATTCTATACAAATAGCCATTCTTTTTTTTGCAACATCTTCTACAAACTCATCTCTTATTATAGAGTTTTTAATTCCTTCGTAAATTGCTTTTCTATTTTCCCAAATTTTTTTTAAATTCATTTTTATTTTTTTTAAAATCTATTTTTCTTTGATTTTCAAAATCAATTTGATCTTTTAAAGAATGTAAAAAATCTATCTTTTCTTCTAACATTTTTTTATTATAATATGCTGAATATGTAGAAGTATCATGATTTTCTAAATATTTTTCAAATCTTGGAATAGCTTTTTTAATAGCTTTTTCTCTAGCAGTAAATATACCTAGACCCGTAATGTTTATTCTTGGATGATGTAATTCACTTAATAAAGTTCTAACATTTTTATAATAAAAGTCAATTAAACTTTCTACAAGATTTTTTGATAAATCTTTTTCTTCCGATATTTCTTGATATAATAATCTAGCTTTTTTAGGTTTCATTTAGCAAGAAAATTATAATCTAAAAATACAGGACCTAAAGTTTCAATATTTAAATTAGGATTAAGTTGAATAAGCTTTTTATTTTTAATATTTTTTACAACAATTTTATATTTAATACATTTATTAATACAGTTTCTAACTGTTTGTTGAGATTTAAATATTTTTTGCTCATCAGCAGCATCATAACAAAAATGAGAAATTTCTATAGGTCCTATAGAACTAAGCAAAGTTAAACATTCAAGATCAGAATTACTCACCGTTATTTTATTTAAATAACAGTGAGTAATTAATTGAAACTTAATAATATCTTTTGTAGACATTATTACTTTTTTCTGAACTCGTTTAACAACAGCCATTATACCTCTGTTTTAAGTTTTCTTTTTTTAGAAGATGGTTCAGGCATTTCTGATGTTAAATCATTCATCATTTCATTACTTTCAGGTTCTTCTTCAACAGGAGCCATCATTTGAGCATATGCCATTTGAATTTGAGTTCTCTTGAGTCTCATTTCATCAATTTCTGATAACATTTTTTCATACTCAAATTGAGCTTCTAAATAAGGCATTGATTCTTTGTAGAATTGAAGCATCTCTTCTTTTTTAAGTGCTAATTCTTCTGATGATAAATTTTCAGGATTTTCCATTGGTTTAAATTTTAATTTAACCAAATATACAAATAAAGTTTAAACTATAGAAGTTTAAATAAAAAAACCTAGATAATTAAATCTAGGTTCTTTAATTTATAAATTAAAACAAAAATATTTATACCTTGCCTTCAGCTTCCACTTGTTGAATCATTTCAAAGTGTATTTTAGCTATTCTATCCCTACCTTCTTCAGATAAAAGGTACTTGTGACAATTATCGGAATTAGTCATAAAAAAGTTTTCAGATAGTATAGCAGGCATAGAAGTGTATTTAAGAACGTAGAAATTAGCTTCCTTATCTACATCTCCATCAGAGTATGTATCTGATCTCATATATTCTCCTTTAAACTCTCGTGCAGCTTTCTCAAATAGTATAGTTGCAATACCATCAGATTTAGTTGTACCTGGAGAAGTATATACACTCCAGCCATTTGCAGATTCTTCATCAAATCCATTAGCATGTATACTTATATAAATGCAAGGCTTACTTGAAGATTTAGCAATAGAGTTAGCTTTATCTGTTCTATAAGATAATGGCACATCATCCTGAGTATCTATGAGATTAACGTGATCTATGTTATTTGCTTTACACAAAGTAGTTAATCTATTTACTATAGCTCTATTAAACTCTCCTTCAAAAAGTTGTTGACCATCTGGCCATACTGGTGATCTTTTACCAGATGTTTGATAAACACCATCAATTATACCACCATGTCCATTGTCAAATATCCAAAGATAATTTGAATCTTGTTCTTGTGAAGTAGGGTTTATTGATAAATCAAATTGAGTATTACAATTAGGACAAGTAATTATTTTTTCCATAGGTATCTTATTATTGTGGATATAGTATATATTAAAAAAAATTTAAATATACTAAAACTGCAATCACTCCATTATTATTTCTTTTTAAAAATTCTTGATAGTTTATCTATAGATGTTAGTCCTAATGCACCAAATGCAAATAAAGCTACAGCATCTACAAGATACTCTGCAGGTCTTATATCATTATGTGTAAAGGTATTAGCCACTAAAGCTACTACTAGTGCTAAAACACAAAGTAAACCCCCCAATCTTTTAGATGAATATACACCTGATTCGTCACTTAATAATTCTTTAAAAAACTTTTTCATAGTAATCTTTTTTTTAAAAATAAAAACAGTCTATATAACCCATAGGCTATTGCTGCTATGATTAGCCAATTAAATATCTTTTTCCAAAGCGGAGTTTTTTCATAATATTTAATTGGGATCTTTCTTTCAACTATTTTCTCTACTGTAATTGTGTCACACTCCCCTTGAATAAATACATTCTTGCTAATAGTATCATGAAATATTTTTACAGTAAGTCTTTCTTTCTGCAATATTAATGTGTCTCTGGTAATTTCGTGAAAAAAGTGTTCATTGATAATTGTATCATGAACTATTTTAGGTACAGTAACTTTAACAGTATCACGCACAGCAATACTATCTGTAGTAAGTAAATGTGGATGCCTTTCTATAAGTCTGACAAATCTTCTTTGTGGGGTGCAGGATGATATAAGTAATACTATAAGTAGTACTTTACTTACCAGAATGTATTGCATTAATAATTCTGAGTTCCATTTGACCCATTTCTGTTTTAAGATCTGATATAGACTCTTCATGTTTAGAACGGTTATCTTCTACTTGTTTTTTTAGATCATCAATTCTTTTATGTAATAATGTATGACCTTCTTTTTTATTTGTTTTTAATTCATCCATGTCTTTGTTAAGACTATTTAGAATTACTTCTTGAATAGCTACTTTACCTTTTAACGTATACCATACAGCTAGCGCACCAGTTAATGATCCTAATAAAGCTACTAAGGCATCAAAACCTATTTGCATACTTGTAATTTCCATTTTATTTTATAAATATATATACATATAATATAATAAAAATAAGTGTAAATACGCAGTAATTACAAAGGAAATTTCATAGAATCTATCTGTCTATCATGAAAATCTTTATTATCTTTTCTAACTCTCTTATAATCAATAGTTAAGATTCTACCTCCAATAGGTTTTACTGGAGCTCCTCTTTCAACATGCCATCCTTTAGATCCATCACCATACTCTTCTTTATAAGTTCCTGTGAGCATCATATGAATTTGTTTTTGTAATTGTCTATATCCCTTAGCTCCTTGTATAATAGTATCTCTAACATCATTACGAGCTGCATTCTCATGAATGTGACCCATAGTAAATACATCAAAGTCTTCATACATTTCTAAAGCTCTAGTAAGATTAAGTGCTCCTTTAGTTACTACACCACCTCCACCTGATCCATGAAAGTATCTTATTTTCATAGTAGCTGTAGAATTAGAAGCAACCATTTTTCTAAGTGTTTGATTGATAATTAACCAACCTCCATAACCACCTACTTGTACGTTAGTATTATTTTTAAGATTAAGTAGTTTTACAAATCTAGATAATATATCTGTTTCTTGCCATTTAATAATAGCCGTTTCATGATTACCATATCCTATAACTGTAAGTAAGTGAGAATAAGGTGACCACCATTCCACTGCTGTTTCTACAATGCTATCTAAGTATTTAGAATTATTATGTTCTGGTCTAATATCTGATTTGTTTTTTCTTCTATCTCCTTGACCTTGCATAAGACAAAACATATCTCCATTAATCATAATAGGAATAGATTCTTTTACACAGTAGTCTAGATCTTTTTTTAATATTGACCAATCACATTTTGGATTGTCCCAGTGGATATCTGAGAACATTGCAATCTTTGCGTGAGTACCAATAAGCCTTAACTCATGGATGTTTTTAGCATGCTTAATAATTTCCATCTATAAAATTTTGCAGTAATATACAAAATTTTTTAGACTTTATTTAAGCATATATTTTTTTGCATTTTTTATTTTATCATTATCTTGTTTCATAATGTCTAAAATAACTGGATCAACACACTCTGGATGAACATACCAATCTTCGTATGTAGAGGTGTCATCAGGTGCAATATTTCCCACTACCATTATATAACCTTTTTCTTTTAAAAAATTTCTTGACTTTTCTCTATAAGCACTATCCATATCTGTATAATGATCATGCTCATAAGTTATAACTGAAAACTTAATCTTATCAAATGGAAGTTTTGTTAATATATCAAATGTAGTAGCAGGAGGCTCACAATCTACCTGTAAGTAATCAAAATCTCCGTCTAATGACTGATAATTATACTTTGTAGCATCGCAAAGAATTACTTCATTAGTTCTATGTTCTTTAAATTTTTCTACTTCTCTTTCTAGTATTTCTAAAGACAAACCTGTCCAACCTAATTCTTCAAGTAGTGCTGTATTACTTCCATAATAAGGATCAGCAGAACCTATCTCTAGATATCTACCATCTTTTTTACCATTAAGCATAGACAATACAAACATATCTTGAAAAGTTTGTGAATAGTTTTTTTCTATTTTTTCATAATCAGCAAATTTATATCTAAGTGAATTAGACATAGAATTATCATATGGTAAAAATGGATCTCCAGAAGAACCTAATGAAGTGATATTTTTTTGAATTAATTCTTTATAAAAAGCATTAAATGGATATATTGACTTACCTAACTTTAAAAGTTTATTTCTTGCTGATTTACCTTGACCTAAGTTCCAATCACATATAGCTTCTTGAAACAACAATTGATAGTAATGATCATACCCAATTTTAGAATCTAATGGTACATGATTATCTTTAAATTCTAAACCAATTTTTGCAAAAGATTGTGCTTCAGAAAATTTACCAAAAGATTCATAATACTGAGATATAAATAAATATGCTTCTGGTCTTGTAGGACAAAATCTAAGTGCGTTATTCCATAATGATAACTCTGTTACTTTTCTTCTACCTAAATTACTTATACATTTTGCAACAAAAAGTAAAGACTCATAAATAAGATCTTTATCTAAATCAATTTCAGCTGCTCTTAAAAAAAAAGATAATGAGGAAGCCCATTGAGATTGTTGATAATAATACAAACCTAAGTTAAAGTTATTTTTGCCGTTATTAGAGTCAAGTATATATTTTGTAAATAAATCTTTTGATAATTTAGAATCTAAAAAATTAGATTTATTAGTCATACCTACTAGTTCTTCAAAATATAACACAGGCATTGCTAATATAAATGCTGTTGTATCCTGAAACCCAAAAGTTATTAGAAGCTCATTTTTTTCAAAATGAATACCACAAGAAAATTCTATTCTAGCATCTGCAAACTTAAATTCATCAGAATTATATACAATTTTCCAATCTTTATCCCAAACTATAAATCTATGATAATATTGCGCATCTTTTCTTCCCTGTTCATCATTCCATAAATCAACTTCGTGTGTTAATGCTACATAATAGTCTTTATATTTCACTACTTGTGAACCACCTCTTATATCACGTTTAAAAGAAACATCTTGTTTAATTAAGTGTACTTTTTTAGTAACTCCTTTTTTATTATCATATTTTACAATTTCAGTAGGTGTTGTCCACTTTACATAATGATATGGCATATCCAATATAGGCATCCAATTTTTTTCACAGTAACTATTTTTATCAGTAGATTCAATTCTTTTTCTTGAAATTTCTTTAAAGTTATTCTTTAATTCAGACAACTCCATTCTACCTACCCCATTTGTTGTAGTATCTCTTCTTACACCTGTTAATTGTAATTTATCATCCCAATTGACCAATCTTGCATCTTCTAAGCCTACAAACTCCCAAATAGGCTTTACATCTAACAATGATGTATCTACTTCTTTATAATTTATTATTTCTAATGAATCAGGGTTAATCTCGCAAATAAAATTTTTAGTAGTTAATGTAATGTCATCTTCTGGATTTAAGTAACTAAGAGGACCGTAAGGGCTTTGAAATTTTTGTTCTTTTTCAGAATGATATAATGAATATTGTACGTGCCTTATATTAATATAAAGCTTATCTTTTACTTTTAATATAGTAGGATTGGTTAAACCTAAGCCACCAGTTACTTTAAAAGGTAGAACTAAAGGAATTATTTTACCACCTTTTAATATGGATTGTTCGCAAATATTGTACATGGTTTTTTTTCACAATATACAATAGTTTTTTTTAAAATTAACTTTGTATTTAAACTATATATTGTGATAACCCTTCTAATGCTCTCTCCATTAAATTAGCTTCACCTTCATAGTTTAAGTTTTGTGTAGAAATATTTCTTAGCTCTACTCCATAAAGTTTTGCGTTTGCAGTCTCTAATGTTACATTTAAAGTAATTTCATTACGCAAAGCATGAACTTTAATTGAATTTGCATCTACTGTTATATTAGGGTCTACTAGTTCAGAATTAAATTGTGGAAATTTATATGTTGCCATTTTTTATTTTATGTTAAGGTTGTTCCTGTTACAGTAAATGTTCTTACAGGTATTGATGACTTAGTACTGGTTTTTCCAGCATCTTGGGTATATCCTATTTCTGCTTCTAAATATAATTTTGACGATGTTGGTGCTTCGGGTAATGATGTAGAACTCCACAAATCACTATAAGCTACGTTGGAACTGCCTAATGTATTAAAAGGAGCATAATTTCTTTGAAAAAAATCAATGCTCCAATCTTGTAAGTTTTGCAGTTCTCTAATATTCGCAAGCCTCCACCCACTAGTATAAGTTCCTTCTCTATGAGTTAAAGCAGATGATACGGCAGTATCCCAATTTGAGCCACGATTTGTACCACCAATAAAATATCCATAACCTAAAACGGTTGCACCATCATAAGTAGTCCAATCAATTACAATTTTATTTGTATATGTTTGAGTACCATCAATATATGTAAATCTATTAGTATTGCCAAAAGGGTTGTTACTTCCAAGTGTAAGAAAGGTTGATGTTCTACCTTCTTCTAAGTCTCCGTCATCTCCTGTTTTTTGAGATACTGTTTGACCTGTTTTTATTATTTTAGCACCAATCGGTGCAGAGGCAGCGGGTCTAGCTTTTAGATATTTTAAACTAAATATAGACATAAATTAAGTGTTAGTTACATTTAATCTGATTACTGAAGCTGTGTTTACAGTTATAGATATTTCAGACCCTTGAGATATATCATTACCTAAAGTGTAGGCTTGGCCTCCTGCTGTAATTGTAGTTGTAGGAGCATTTAATATGTTATCAATAGTATCAATTGACATATCATTAGGTGCATAAAAGTTAATAGTTAAATCATCCATTAACTCTACTATAATTTCTCCAAACTTGTTTGGATTAACACCTCCAATTTCCATAATTTTTTATTTTATAATAAAACCCAAATTCCATCAGGTTTAAACGTAATAATATATCCACTTCCTGTTGAATCATCTTTAATATAATGACCTATAATTCTAACATAATCTCCTCTTGCACTTGGTGCTGTTCCTGTTATATCTCCTGCTGTTGTAGAAATATATAAAGGTTTACCTAAATCTCCAACAGTAAGAAAACTATCATCAAGGGCTATAACTCCATCTATTAGAACATCCATTGTATTACCATCTGTTGTTGTTTTAAGAGCAATTCCTAAAAGATTTATACTGCTATCATCATCTGCATCAGCTACAACCCATACATTAAATTTATTTAAAGAAACCAATTGACCTGCTGTTATGTCTACTCCCGCTTCACATTCAGTTAAAACCTGACCTTGCAAACTTGGTTCAGCAAATGTACTTGGCGTTATTGCGGAAGTTACTCCATCTGTTAATGTAAAAGTTGAATTTGGAAGTGCATCTTCTCCTGCTAAGAAATTTTCAGTAATATAACCCTCGCCTGTCATTTCAGCATCACCTGTAAGCGTTAATGTACTTCCATCAAACTGTAAATTTACTTCTCCATTAAATGGAGTAGTTGTATTTCCTGTTGCAGTAACTACATAATTATCAACATTATTTGTAATTGATGTCGCAGCACTAATACCTTGAATGCCTTGTATTCCCTGTATACCTTGTATACCTTGTGCACCCGTAGCACCTGTTGTTCCTTGAATTCCTGTAGAGCCAGTTGTACCTGTAGCCCCTTGTGCTCCAACTGATCCTGTTGTTCCAGTAGCACCTTGAGAACCAGTAGTTCCAGTTGTACCTGTTGTACCCTGACTTCCTGTAGTTCCCTGTGAACCAACTGAACCTGTAGTTCCTGTTGCCCCTTGACTACCCACTCCTCCAGTAGCACCTGTTGCTCCTTGCGAACCTATAGTTCCCTGTGCACCTGTAGTTCCCGTTGTGCCTTGAGTACCAACTGATCCTGTTGTACCTTGACTACCTGTAGCACCAGTAGTTCCTTGTGAACCTGTTGCCCCTGTAGTTCCTGTCACTCCTTGTGAACCTGTTGATCCTTGTACTCCTGTATTACCTGTTGTACCAACTAATCCTTGTATACCTTGAATACCTTGTGAACCTGTAGAGCCTGTAGAGCCTGTACTTCCTTGAGTACCTGTACTACCTGTTGAGCCTTGAGAACCTACTGTACCTTGACTTCCTACTGCACCATTTGCTCCTGTAGTTCCTTGTAATCCAGTAGCTCCTTGACTTCCTATAGTTCCAGTTGTACCCTGTGAACCTATAGCACCTTGTGATCCCGTAGTACCTATAGTACCTTGTGATCCTACAGCCCCTGTAGTTCCTTGGTTACCAGTTGTTCCTTGTGATCCAGTATTTCCTGTTGTTCCCGTAGTACCCTGAGAGCCATTAGTTCCTGCTATACCTTGAGATCCAATAGTTCCCTGAGATCCTATTGAACCTGTACTACCAACAGCTCCTTGAGATCCTACAGTACCTTGAGAGCCTGTATTTCCTATTGTTCCTTGTGAACCCGTATTACCAGTTGTTCCCTGTATTCCATTTGCACCTTGTGAACCTGTTGTTCCTATTGTTCCTTGAGCACCTATAGACCCATTTGTACCTTGAGCTCCTGTTGATCCAGTACTTCCAGTAGCTCCTTGAGAGCCAGATGCACCTGTAGTTCCTTGAGTACCTGTAGCTCCTACAGTACCTTGGCTTCCTGTTATTCCTTGAATACCAGTTATGCCTTGTATTCCTTGTGTTCCTTGAATACCCTGAATACCTTGTGGTCCATCAATTCCATTAGTTCCCGATGTACCTTGAGTTCCTAATGTACCTTGTATACCTTGAGTTCCTGTTAAACCAATAGTTCCTTGTGTGCCTTGAGCTCCTTGTAAACCTATTGAACCTACAGAACCTTGACTACCAGTTACACCTTGTGAACCAACTGCGCCAGTAGTACCTTGAGCACCTTCATCTCCAGTAAAACCTTGAATTCCTGTTGCTCCTTGTGTTCCTGTATTTCCTGTTACACCTTGAGAACCTGTAACTCCAGTACTACCTTGTGTCCCAGTAGTACCTGTAGCGCCCTGGGATCCTGTAGATCCTATAATTCCCTGAGCACCTGTTGTACCTTGTAATCCTATTGTTCCTGTTGCACCTTGAGATCCACTTAAACCTTGTGAACCTATAGAACCTGTTATACCTTGAGTACCTTGAGATCCTATACTTCCTTGTGTACCAGTTAATCCTTGAGAGCCTATTGCTCCTTGTGATCCTATTAAACCATCTGTACCTTGAATACCTGCAACTCCTTGAATACCCGTAGTTCCTTGAGAACCTTCAGCACCTTCTGTTCCTTGAGCGCCAGTTATACCAGTAGAACCTTGAATACCATCTACACCATTAGTTCCGTTAGCACCCTGAATACCTGTTAATCCTATATTACCCTGAACTCCTTGAATTCCTTGTAATCCTATAGTACCAGTAAGCCCTTGAATTCCTGTTATACCTTGAACTCCCTGACTACCCTGAATTCCTTGTATTCCCTGAGTACCTGTATTTCCTTGAACTCCAATAGATCCTGTAATTCCTTGAATACCTAGACTTCCTTGTATACCTTCTAAACCCTGACTACCAGATAAACCTTGAGCACCTTGAAGTCCTTGTATACCTTGTGCAGCAAAAGCACCATCTAAACCTTGCGCTCCTTGAATACCATCAAGTCCTTGAACACCTTGCACACCTTGAGGCCCAGTGCTACTTGCACCTAGTTGCGCTTCAAGATCTTTAAAACTAATTGCGGTATCCTGATATTCAGATCTATCAATAGCATCTCTGGTCCCAATAGGGATCATATCAGTTTCTTCAAGAGCTTTTTTAACTCTCTTTTCCTTAATTATATTAAAAAAGTTATTTATGTTTCTTAACATAGCTTACCTATGATTAATGTACATATGTAACTACAAAAGTAGATGCTACTGGAGTTAATGTAAAATATCCTGCTGGAAATGTATTACCATTACCACCTGCATCAAACGTCACCGTTTCACCTGCTTCTAAATCTACAGCTGTACCTCCATTAATAGATATTGTACCTGTTGATGAACCTGAATTAAGAATAGTTATTGACTTTATAGCCACATTAGGAGTTAATACTGTTCCAATTCTATCCATAAAAGCTTGATTAGAGCTACCAATACCTTTAAGCATCTTATATTGCCATGGCCAATTAGTGCCCTTGCCGCCTTCTGTTTTTAAATTTCCTATTGACATTTTTTTATTTTTTAATAAATTTTTGCACCTAAACTAAATGCCTCAAATTCTTCTCCTGCTGGATTAATTCCAGTTATAACAAGATATTGATCTATAGTCCAATCAATTATATAATTACTAACTAAAGATCCTGATTGAAAATCAGAACAGTTATCATTAACTGTGTCATTGTTTTGACCAAATGTTCCTGTATTAGTAACATAATAATCTCTACATACAGTTATAGTTGATGAAGAACTGTTCATTTTATGATTTTGAATATTAAACCAATTTACATTTTCTTTACCAGATAAATTAGCACTATCGCTTAAATACATTTTTATAGTAAAGATTCCTCCATTTTTAAGTTTAGCAAACATTGCTTTATAACTCCAAGCACTTCCTTCAGTAAATGTATTTGCAGGTATAAGAATAGAGTTAAGTCTAACTTGTCCTTGACTTACATTTGTTCCTGATCTATTAGCTGTAGATGCTGTAAAACCTGATCCAGGAACCCCTTGAGGTCCCTGTAATCCTTGTAATGCTAAAAAATTCCAATTATCTGTATCTGTTGCTGGATCAGAACTATCTTCTTTAACAGTATTAGTACATACATAACTCGAACTATTGAAAAAAACTACATCATTCTTATTATAAGACTGATTTTGATCCCAATTACTCTTAAATTTTAATTCTGCAGCACCAACTGAACCTGCTAAACCTTGAATACCCTGCGGACCTGTTAGACCTTGTGCACCTTTTTGACCTGCAATTCCCTGAGTAGAGTTTGCAGTTATTTGTGATTGAAGATCTCCAAATGTAATTGCAGTATCATGATATTCAGATTTATTAATACCAGCTTTAGTACCAATAAGAATTAAATCATTTTTTGTAAGAGTTGTTTTAACTCTTTTTGATTTAATGATATTAAGAAAATTGTTTATATTTCTTAACATAATTAAGCTTTTACTACATGTACAGCTCCTCCTGGTTTACTATAAAGATCTCCAACTACTAAGCCAGCAGCTTTAGCTGCAGTATCATTAGCAAATTCTCTTTGCATCATTCTTAGTAATTCATTAATGTGTCCAAATTTAGCAAGAGTCATGTCTGAGTCTTTTTTTAAAAATGGATCTGGTGATTGTGGTATAAATTTTCTAGACATAATATTTTTTTTAATAAAGATACAGTTATAATATACTAAAATTTTACGTAATTTAAAAGTAAATGCAAAAAAAAGACTCTTGCTAAAATATACAAGAGTCATAAACAATACTATATAGGAGTAATCGAAGTATTGTTTTAATGCTATTTAAATAAATAGTGCCATAAACCAAATGATATTGCACAACATATTATATATCCAATAATGCCTGCAGTTCTTGCACCATTATCTTGCATGCTTCTTTTAGTTATAGGATCTACTACATCCTGCATTAAGGCATAAGATATTATAGCCGTTAAAATAACGGCCAATAAACTAATAACTATTATTAATATCTGTACTATCATAATGATTTTATTTTTTTTAATAACTTTTCTATATATAAAGTAGCATCCATTAACTCCTCTTGTAAATGATTTAACCACTCTTCTTTAGTCAAATCATCCCTATCTAAAGTTTTACCATATTTTAATATACCTACATCAGATCTTTTTTGATACTTATCCTTGACAGACTTTACAATACTGTCTTCAGAAACTGGTAAACTTGGAATATCACCTTTAGATACAGTAGTATGCGTAGAATTATCATGCATAACCTTATACCAATCTACGTATGACTCCTTTATTCCCATACCAATATAACATCATGAATCGACACCATAAGCTTTAAATCGCCATCTAAATCAATTATCTCAGCATTATGAAGTGCACTAGTCCGAACATAAACCTTATCTCCTGTTTTAACATCGGTAACATCTACTCCTATAGCATAAACATTTAGATGAGTCCATTGCTCCATCATATCTTGCTCAATGCCTTTTTCGTCTTCTTTAGATAAAATAATCTCTACCTTTTTCTTTTCTTCTTCCTTTTTAACAGGTTTATCTAACATAATCCTGTTTCCTCTTAAAATAAATTTGCTCATGATTGTTTTTGGTTTTAACAAATATAATAAAAATTATTTATGATCCGCATCCAATACAATCAATATGAGAATCTGTAGGTTTAACACCACTAATCTTCATCTGTAAATTATGTATCTTATCTTTAATTTCCATATCCTGAAACATATCCCCAGTTAACTGTGACTCTAATAAAGCTACAGTAGCTTCTAATTCTTTTTTGTTATCCATACATTAATATAACAATTGCTGAGGACATTCCCAAGGATAATTGATTTACGGTGGTAGAAATGATCCATATAAGACATTGTTGTGGGTCTTTATAAAAAACATCCCACCCCTTTATGTAACTTGTTGGTACCCCCCATTGATAACAGCAAGATGGTTGCATTTCTAAAAACAGCAAGGGGGGCTATGTTTGCTAGCAGAAACAACTTGTTGCATATCTTAATTATTTATTTATTTAAATCTTAATCTTATGAAAAGAATAGAATTTATTCTAGGTTTGACTTGCATGATTGCTGCAGGATTTGTGTGTGGGTATGTATTATTTTATATAGCCGTTATACCTTATAGTACTATAGCATTTATTATTCCTTTAAGTATTTGCCATTTCTTTATAGGTAGAAAATTGCTAAAAGAAAGTTTAAGTTAAACTAAGGAGGGTGTAATAACCCTCCTTTTTATTTACCATCACACCCACAATAGAAACAACTTTATGCATAATCTAAACAATTATTAATTAATTAAATTTTAAAACTTATGAAGAAAGAAACTTATGAAAAGTATTTAGCAAATTACGGCAAACCGTATATAAAGAAACCTACATCAATGTTTAATGGTTGGTTTGGTTTAATGGAAGTTATGAGAGTTTGGGGTAGTATAGGTACTATCAATGGTTATGATAGTGAAAGAGGATACAGATGTGAATTCTTAGATAAAGATGGTAATGTTGCAGGATATACTCTTTCAAAATCAGGAGGTATATATTGGGAGTATCCTCAGTTAATTATGGACCTTTGGAATTATGAAAAGGAGGTATGTACTTAAATTATAAGGGGGTGTAATAACCCCCTTTTTACATGCACACCCAGGGTAAAACAGCTTTTTGCATAGACTAAACAATTAATTATATAAAACAATTTATTATGAATGATTTAAATTTTATGAGTGATCAACCAGTTGAACTAGTACAAGAATTCTATGAAAGCTTTGGCTATGAAACTTCTGCTAGACAAGATAATGGTAGTACTGAATTAGTAAAGAACTGTGCTTTTAAAGCTGCATACTTTGCACCTGCAAAAGGATCAGGACTTACTGAAGGTACTGAACCAGATTGGAAAACTACTGAAAATGGTAAGCAATACTGCATAGTTATGGGGTATGCTAAAGTTAAAGGATTTTCTGAGTTGTCTGGTTTGCAACAATGTTTGTTGAATAAAGCGTCATATGATACTGGAGACTTTGAACTAAATGTACTTTACTCAAGTATATCTAAGATTCCATTACTTGATGCTGATGGTAACAAACATCCAGATTTTAATGATATCTATTTCACTGTGTTTGAAAACAAAGCTACTAATAATGATATGTCAGATTTAGCTGGTGATAAATTCAAGCAATGGATGGCTCAAAGAAAAGCTGCTACAAAATAGCAGTAAAATACCCTACAGAAATGTGGGGTATTTTTTTACCATCACAAAACAGCACCCACTATACGGCTTTTTAAACAACACCCACTTCCTGTTACGGCTTTTTTAACAGCTTTCAGCATACCTTAATAATATTTAAATATTTTAATTATGAATTTAGTTGATATGAATGGTGCATCTGTAGAAGATGTACAAGCGTTTTATGAATCCCTCGGTTTTGAGGTTGAGTCAGGACAAGACAGAAGTGGTAACCCTACTACTCAGATGCAAAAGAATTGTTCTTTTAGAGCAACACACTTTACACCTGAAAGTGGTAATGAAAAGGCTACTGAACCTTTTTGGAGAACTACTCCAAGTGGTAAAGAGTATTGCCTTGTTATGGGTATTGCTAAAGTAAAAGGTTTGCAAGAAATTGCTAATGAGCCTAAAATCTGTATTCTGAACAAAACAAGTTATGACAGAGGAGACTTTGAATTAGATACTCTATATAGTTCTATATGCAATATTCCTTTGCTTAGTGCAGATGGTAATAAAGCAGAAGACTTTAATGACATCTACTTTACAGTATTTGAAAATCAAGCAACAAACAATGACATGTCTGATATGGCAAGTAATAAGTTTGCAGAGTTTATGGCAAAGCGCAAAGCAGAAGCAGAAGCATAGTAACACTATGTGTTGTAATTAAGCAGTACTCTAACTTAATAGAGTACTGTTTTTTTACATTCACACTTGTTACTCGGTCTAACTAACCATCTAATCAACCAATGTTTTAATTAAAGTACTATATAATATTGTTTTTAACTGCAAATTAATAGTAATGCAGTCTAAATATCTAAACTATTAAAAAAATTTGTGGGAATACTTGTGTGTTTTAATCTTTATATGATAGTACTACATCTATGTATATCATTGGTTATATATTAGTATTATAATTATTAAAGAATATATAGTATTAATAATTTATATAGCTAACTTGGTTGTAAAACAAGAGTGTTATGTCTATATATAGTATTAGTACTCTCTCTATGTAGAAGAAGAGTATCATAGTATCCCGCATTTAATATTCTCTCATCCAATTGCAGGTTATATTACCGTGTAGAACTAGCAGTAGAAATACTCAATGTATGAACCATTTTATAGTTAAGGGTTGCAACCTTATGAAAGAACTAATTTGTAATATGTCCTTCCGTATCTTTATGATTGTTTAATAGATAGTCAGTGGATTCGGTAAGGGTATATTCTTTTATTTATTTACTTAAATTATTTATTATGAAAAGATATAGAACAGATTTTAAAGAAAATAACAAGTTCATAGCAAAGTTTATGGATGTCGAACTAACTGGTATTGGTAAGTATCACGAGTCTTGGGATTGGTTGATGCCTGTAATAGAAAAGATTGACGACCTAATACATAAACCTGAAGAGAGAATTGAAAAAGCTTTGTGTTGGCAGTCAAGGTATATAGGATATACATATGACGCAGTAGTAGCCTTTTTAAAGGAATACCCTTGGGAATTATGGTATGAGAATCCAAAGAGAGTTTAGGCTCTCTTTTTATTTACTTATTTAAATTATTTATTATGGAAACAAAAATAGTATATGTTGCCAACAAAGGTAGTTATTATGGTTACGGAAGTTATAGTGCAGGATTCTTTCATATTTTTGACACTCTTGATGAACTCAAGAAAAAAATTGTAGCACAAGAAGAGGGACAAGAAAGATGGGCAGCAACAGAACATGAAGAGTATACAGATGATATGTATACAGAAGAACTCTTTAAGAAATGGGCTAAAGATGAAGAATATGAGTTATGTGAAATTCATCTACATGAAGATGAAGAGATAGTCTTTGATGAGCATAACGGACAGTCTTGGTTTAGTATTGTAAAGATAGAGCCAAATATATTATCTACCGTGAAAGAAATAGAATCGTACAGGGTCACTTTTTAAATTATACACTATGTTTTTTGAAGATGCACAAGATATGGCTATGTTATATAGCATTAGTCCAGAATTAACATGCACTTGTGATGAAGTTCACACTTGTCAGCAATGTTATGAAGAGGAATTAAAAGAAAATCAAGAAAGGCTGTAGTTACAGCGTATACCTAAGCACGTAGACAAACTGCTTTTTTTATTATTAACTCTTAAAACAATTATCATGAAACAATTAGTATTATTAACTCT
>Ga0315320_10001811_pt1 | contig 17756 bp, 14 predicted proteins | sample M140m21515metaG_FD_203458 | JGI IMG/M metagenome (GOLD analysis project Ga0315320, IMG submission 203458) | Ammonia-oxidizing marine archaeal communities from Monterey Bay, California, United States - M1 40m 21515 | ecosystem: Environmental > Aquatic > Marine > Coastal | place: USA: California... | reverse complement strand
AAGGAGTACCAGACCATCCTCAAGTTCGATCCAGACGATGATGCTTCTCGAGATCGCCTCTCTCTGCTTCGGGCTGCTCGAGAGATGATTCAAAACTAGAGTTGGAATGGGTCGCTACTTCGCGATGGAGTGGCGAGCGTTCTCCTTGTTGATGCCGGAAACCTCTGTGATACGGTCCCCCGCTGGAGGTTCACGCATGCGCTCATTCCTGATTTTCCTGTGTCTGCTCGCCTTGAGCGGATGTCAGTACTCTCCCCTGGAGCGTCAGGAGAACCAGCCGGAGTTGGCTGATGCGCTCCTCGATCGCGAAATCGTGGCGACAGGAACCTCGTACCTAACCTTGCGTCAGCGCGAGGGCAACGGTGGGGTGGGAGGGGTCATCTGCGTCCTCGAGCAAGACGTACGTGGCTGGGCTGCTCCCGAACTGAACGACGCGAATTGCCGAGGCTGTGGCGCCGTCTACACCCTCGCGATGGAAACCGTCGGGGACGACTGTGGTGTGGGCCCGACGTCCGTGAACATCGGGTTCGCCACCTTTGACTTCTACGACCAGACCGCGGGGACAGAGGGCAGCCTCGAGTGGTTGGTTGAAAATGGGTCGGACGGATACATGAACACCACATGGGATCCTCGTGGCTACACGACCTGGGATCCACGGATGGGCGTGTTTGATGAAATGATCCCTAATGGCCTCGAAGGCGGGACCGATTGGGCTTGCGACTCGGACGTGTGTGCGCAGACGATCGGCGGTTGGTACCCCTCCGGCGACGAGTATGGCCGGTTCTGGATCAACATCGACTTCGACGAGTAGAGCGTGCGCTTCGCGCTGAGCCTTGTCCTCTTTCTGAGCACCCTCTCCTGTACCCAGAACATCGATGTCCCTGGTGAAGAGACGATGGCGCCCAACTTCCTGCGACTGCAGAGTTGGTTGGCCGTCTCGTCGGATGGACTCGCCGCGGAAGGCTTCCTTCGTTGGGTTTATCTGGCGGACGACCCGGCCGAAGTAGAGGATGCCCGGGAATATTGTGAGATTTGGGAACGACTCGATCTGGTTCGTATCGATTCATTCGAGTGTGCCGAGTGTACGGATGTCTGGGATGGGGTGGCGACCGTTGAGGTCGACCGCGCTACCTGTATCGATGTCAGCTGGGATAGCCGTGCGATTGGGCTGGGCTTTGGGGCTATCACCGATGGGCCCGAGGACGTCGTGACTTTGGAGTCTCAGGGGTTTACCCATGCCGTTTACCTGGACTGGTCACCTGACCAGGGAGATATGGATGGCTACGAGGGGCTTTTCGTGGCGAGGCCAGAGCGGTGGAGCAACGATGCGGCCCCCATCGGGACATCTGGCGGTCGGCCGGTGGCCGGCGACTACTCCATGGATTGTCTCTACTACTGGGATATCCGCTAGCGGCCTCGTCCGACTCCGGCTTTCATCGTGCTTTTGTGCGCGTGTCCATCTGTTGCTCCAGTTGCAGGCTGCTCCGCCTGTTTTTCGCTAGAAGCCCCCAGGCGTCGCCTTCCTCGGCAAGACCTGCCATGAGTTCATCTGCTTGCTGAACCTCTTCCAGCCCGAGCAGCGCGCTCGCCCGATGCCAGATCGCTGCGCGCTTTTGGCCGGGCAGCGGATCGGCTGCCAGCGCGAGATCCGCAGCTTCGAGTGTGGATGTCCATGCGGCTCGGCCATCGGCTCCGTTGGGTCTGAATGACGGATCAGAGGCGGCTTCGGCGCGGGCCTGTCGGATGTTTGCGACGACCAACCACCCATGTGCGGTCCTGTCCGTGCCGTCATTCAGAAGTGCGTACACGAGGTCGTCCTCAGCCCTCTTCAACTTGCCGGCTTGTAGATATGCGGTCCCCCGATTCATACGAAGCATCGGGATTTGTGCTCGCTGCTTCACGGTTCGACCTGCTTCACGAATGGCGTCGTCGTAGAACTCGGTCGCTTCCATCGGCTTCTCTTCCGCGACGAGGATGTCCCCCCATGTCTCGGCTAGCTTGCTCGGATCAGCTGGCAGATCGCTGGACTCGATGAATCGAAGGGTGCGTCGCGCAGCTTTGGGCCGGCCCTCACGTAGGTAGACCGTGGCCATCGTGATGAGGTTTGCTGCGTCCTCGGTACCGCTCTGGCCCTCCGCGACGGTCTTTCCCAGCCAGTTTAAGGCCAGGTCTGGGAGATCACTGGTCAGAGCGGTAGAGGCCGCCTCTGCCCTTATCTGTGGATCGACACACGCTTGTTGTTCGACGCCCTCGAGGTATGTGCGCCAGATCCCGAGAGCGGCGATCGTGTGGCCGCGAGCTCGAAGTGACTTGAATGCGACCGGGGCGTAGATACACACGAGGGTGTCGAACGCGGTCGCGCCACCGTTGGAGCCGCCTCGAGTCTCGATCCACGAGTAGAGATCGAGACCATCCTCCAGGAGGCCGCTATCGAAATAAATTTGCGCCGTCATGGATAGCGCTTCGAGTTCGAGGACGGTGTTTGGCCATAGGAGAGCCTGTCGCTCCAGGGAGAGCGCGAGCTCAGGCCACGACATCTTTCGCTCGTCGTCCTCTACCCCAAGCAGATCCAAGGTCTGGAGCCGCATCTTCGCCAGGGGGCCCAGAGCGGAGCCAGGAGTCTTCTCGATCAACCTCCGCAGTGCACGACGGGCTTCGAGCGTATTGCCTGCCCCGAGGGCCGCCTCGTGGCCCCACCAACGGGCTCGTTCACGAATGACCCTCTTGTCCGCCGTGCTTTCGATGATCGCCAGGTGTGGCAGTGCTTCTGCGTAGCGGCCCGCTTCGAGTTGCAGCAAGCCCCACTGCACAGCCCGGGTCACCTCGGTTGCTTGAGTTGGGTGTTTTTGACGCAGCAGATCAAGAACCCGTGCCGCTCGCTCAGGCTCCCCTGCTTCCCACAATGCGTACAGCACGGTACGTCGACCTTCGAAGATGAATGCTTCTTCGTGTACGCCCATTGCTCCTAGCCATTGTGTGACCCTGCCGATCCCCTTGTCGTAGTGCCCTCGCCCGATCAGCGAGGCGCCGGCGCCGACTTCCCAGTGAGGGCGCTCCTTGTGGGTGGGAGCCGCTTCGATGGCCTGTTCATAGAGGCGCAAGGACTCGTCGAACCGCATCTCCCATTCGAGGTTGTAGGCAGCTCGAGCCTGAGCCCATGGAGCCCACGGAGCCTGAGGTGCGAGAGATGCAGCCAGCTGGAGTGCCTCGGAGGCACGACCGGGGCTGGCAGGCCCGGCGCTCCCGTTCAGGGTCTGAGACCAGATCCAGCCTCGGGCGAGAGCGAGCAGAGTCCGTGCGGCGTCGTCCTTCGCAGGATAGCCATACAGCGTCCGGGCTCCTTCGGTGGGCTGCCCAGCCTCGGCCATCGAGACGGCGTTACGGATCAATTCGTCGGTTGCCCAGGCATCTCGAATGATGGTCGGTACGAAGCCCCACTGCCGGCCCTCGGACTCATAGAAGACATCCTCATGGACTGGACTTGTCGATCCGACGGGAAAGTAGAAGGGGGGCACCTCGATCCAGTCCGGGGCGCTGGGGAGGGCCTCGTCGAGGATCTTCTGGAGCTCTTCGTCAGGGGTAGAGCCTTCGGCCAAGGCTCGCTTGATGGACTGCTTTTGCTCCACCCGCACCGCGGCCCCGGCAAAAAGCCGAGACGAGAACTGAATCTCCACGATGTTCGCGTCCTGTCGAACGACCTCAGTTCCTCGAACAGCATCATCGAGGCGAAGGTCGAGTCGCTGTCCACCGCTCGTCTGAGAGATCACGCTGAAGGACGTGACCCCCGGAACCTTTGTGCTCCGCAATTGGGCGGCAAGAGAACCGAACTGGCGCCAAAACTCGATGGTGAGGACGCGGTCAGTGATGTCATGGTCGATGACAATGCGTGAGCCTTCGTCGATTTGAAACCGCAGGGAGCCGAGGTCAGCGGTGGACTCTGATGAGTCCCCTCCACCACGGGGCGTCTGAGCGCCAGCCCAACTCGGCGTCAGCATCAGACCAGCGAGCAGCAGCGCCCTCATGAGGTCGGCTCAGCGAGCCCGCGCTTCTTCAGCTTTTCGACGAGCGTCGTTCGGTTCATCTGGAGCAACTGAGCTGCTCGGTTCTTGTTCCAGCCTGTGCGGTTCAGCGCCTGCAGCATGAGGCTGTTTTCATAGGCCAGCACCGCCTCATTAAGATGGAGCCCCTCTTCCGGCAGCAGCGGTTCCGCGTAGGGGCTGACTGCATCCAGTTCATCGCAGACCGGCTCCACCAGTCCGGCGGCTGCACGAATGGGAGCTGGAAGGTCTTCGACACTGAGGGTGTCGTTGTCGGCCATGACGACCATTCGCTCAAGCGCTGCGGAGAGCTCGCGAACGTTTCCTGGCCAGTCCCATCCGACGAGCGCGTCGAGGGCTCTTCGGGTGATGCCACTCACCTTAATGATTGAGCGCTGGTTGATTCGTTCAACGAGGAAGCGCACTAGGAGAGGGATATCCTCACGACGTTCTCGCAGCGCAGGCAGACGTACGGGGATGACAGCCAGTCGGTAGTACAGGTCTTCTCGGAAGTTCCCCTCACCCATCTCGGCCACGAGATCACGGTTGGTCGCTGCGACGACCCGAACATCTACGGCGCGCGGCTGGCTTGATCCGACAGGTGTCACCTCGCGGTCTTGCAACGCGCGTAGGAGCTTCACTTGAAGAGAAAGCTGCATCTCTCCGATCTCGTCGAGGAAGAGCGTTCCCTTGTGGGCCATCTCGAAGCGGCCTTTGTGGTCCGAGACGGCGCCAGTGAACGCACCTTTCTTGTGCCCGAAGAACTCGGACTCCAGGAGGTTCTCGGGAATGGCACCGCAGTTGACGGCGACGAAACGCTTGTCGTTACGAGAGGAAGACTGATGGATCACCGCCGCCGCCAACTCCTTGCCGGTCCCAGACTCACCAGTGACCAAACAAGTCGTCTCTGCGCGTGCGACTTTTTCCAGCGTGCGGTAGACGCGGTGCATTGCCGCCGACTCTCCAACGAACACACCGAAGTGCAGTTCGGGTAGGGGAGAGCGAGCGGAGAACGACATTCCCACCGCCCCGTCGTCCGGGGTCACAGTCGCCTTTACATAGTGCAGGAAGCGGTCTTTGGTGATCGGGAGCTGAAGCGGCATGATCGCCGGTTCACCGAGATCGCGTACGAGTGAGGCGCCGTCCGCATCAGTCAGAACGAGCACAGGGGGAAGGTCGCGACCGCACTCGGTGGATGCATCGAGGATTGGGGACGTGTCCAAGCCGTCGGCGCCGATCCGGACCACTAAGTCTGGCGGCGTATCTGAACGGAGGAGCTGGGCGGCGACAACATCGCGACTCAGCACCATCAGATCAGAGCCGTTATCTCGCTCGCGGAGCCACTCTTCGACGGGCTCGTCTGTGCGATCGGCGCCGATCAGCAAGGTGTACATGGGCCGCTGGGATCCTTCCGGGAACGCTGTATCGACAGTAGTTTACCGGACTTTGAGCAGAGGAGACTCCATTGAGGGGCCGCGTCGACATGATGTTGCACCTTCGGGTGCAGTTCTATCGTGCAGCCTTGGGAGGTGTCGGCTCATGAATCTCTTTGACGGAGGCGTGGGGCCAGAGAGAGGACTCGCGACCTCCAACCTTCTGGTAATCGTCCCACAACTCCTGGCGGAACCACGCATGGACTTTGTGTCCGGGACGCAGTTGGTACGTCTCCAGATGCCAGGACTGCTCCTGCGATTGCATCAGTTTCTGGGTGGCCCGGAGGTCTTTGCCGGTTCCCAGAATGAGGTCCGCGGCGTCGACGTGCTTTTGCTTCGGAGCCTTCTTTAAGTACTTCGCGCGTTCGTGGTCCCAACCGCGGGTGATGACGTACCAGCGATATGGGTTCTTGGCCCACGAGGAGACGGTATGAAGCCCAAGGCCGTCGTCGTCTGGTCGTGCCTTCGCGACCCCAAGAGCGTCTTGGAGAAGGCCAAAGAAGCCGCGTTGGGTCTGGACGTAGACGTACGGAATGATGTTGTCGTCGTAGCCCTCTTTGTTGTCGCTCAGGGTGTTGTCGACCAGCCCCGGAATAGCCGAGAGTGGGGAGAGCATGAGAAGAAGGGCGACGACTCGCGCAGCCTTCGGAACGGCGGCGTTGCGTGCGGCGAGCCAGGCTTGACCGGCGGCCCAGCCCACGAGCAGGAACCCGGCGAGATCGATGTTCAGCACACACCACGGCGTCTTGTATGAGATTGCCGAGTAGACGACGAAGCTGCTCAGATACCAGCCGGTCAGCGCGATTCCGAAACGATGACGGCGCACAAGAGCCCAGAGCATCGCGGGGATGGTCAGGTACAAGGCCCAGCCTTCCGTGAGCTGCATCAACTCGAAGAAGTAGCCAAAGGGCTTGCCCTGATTTCGTCCGCTCACCCCGTATTCAGTCCAGGGGCCGTAGGCCTGGAAGAAGCCTCCTACTCCACCCCAGAAGGTGAAGAAGGACGAGAAGAACAGCACGATGATGACCGAGAAGAGTACGACTCCACTCACCCAGATGAGGGGTGCCTCCTTGACCCACTCGGAGAGCGCTTCGCGTCGGTTGCGTCCACCGAACAGGTCGGGGTCATCTGAGTTCGCATCCTGGACACGTCCTAGCAGCCAGGCCAGTCCTCCCCCCAGCCCGAGAGCGCCCAGCGTGATCAACGCGGTTTCTTTATTGGTGAAGGCGAACGCCGCAGAGGCTGCTGAGAGGAGTCCCCATTTCATGACTGGCTCGCGGGCGAAGCGAACGAGTGAGCTGCCCCACAGGACCGTGAAAAACACGAGGTGGATCTCGTGGATGTTGGTGCGGGAGAAGTAGACAAAGCAGGGGGCGACGGTAAGGAGCAACCCCGACATCAGCAGGCCGACATCACCGAGGAAACGCCGCGCGGGGAGGAGCGCTGCGGGAAGGAGCGCGCCGGTGACGACGGTTCCCATCCGAAGGGCCGCATCTGATGGGCCGCCCATGAGCCAGAACCAAACCAGATTCCAGTAGTAGAGGAACGGGCCGTGATAGTCGCTGTGTCGGTAGATGTAGTAGTTCCACCAATACAGTCGGAGGGTGAACCACCCGTTCACCCCCTCATCGCTATGCAGAGGCTTGTCTTCAAGACCCGGAAGACGGAGCACGAACCCGAGAACGATGAGAAGCAGGACGCCGAATCCGACGAACCATGTGCTCGCTTTGCGTCTTATTGACTCAGACAGGGTCGGTTCCGACCGGCACGCGACCGTAGTCATCCGAAAGACGAACGACGTCGTCCAACTCGGTGGTGGATACTTCGATGAGGTCGCACTCGGTGATCGCCTGGAAGCGATGTCGTCGGCCTGGTGCTACGTGGATCACTGCGTCAGGACCGACTTCCTTCTCTTCGAGCACTCCATCGTCGTTTTCGAGTACGACGTGTACGCGACCAGCGCGAACGAGAAGGGTTTCTTCTTTGACCTGATGGTACTGCAAGGAGAGGCGGCAACCCGCATTCAAATGGAGGAGCTTCCCGACGTACACGTCGGTCTCGGCCCACACCATCTCGTAGCCCCAAGGCTTGTCGATCCGACGCACGGACTCAGGGCTGCTCGGTGACGTAGGTGCCGTGAGGGGTGGCGCCTTGCAGTCGCTCGGCGGCCTCCGTCGCTTCGTCTTTGCTCGAGTAGAGCCCGACACGCACCCGGTGATACACGGTCCCGTTCACCGTTGCGGAGACGTGGAACGCATCGTGGCCAAGCCGTTGAAGGCTTGCGATCGTCAAGCGCGCGTCGTCGGCTGATTCGAACGCACCGACCTGGACCGTGTATCCGCGCCCAGCAGGTGGGGCTGGCATCGACACAATCTCTTCCGGGGCTGCGATCACCGGCGGATCGGGCACAGGCGCTTCGACTACCGCGAGGGCAACGGGCTTTGGTTCCGGCGTGGGCTGCTCCTCAGGGAAGGATCGCTCCACAACCTCCAACACAGGCTTCGAAGGAGCGGGAACCTGAGCTCTCGGCACCACCTCAAGAGCGGCAACCGGGTTGGCCACTCCAGCGAAGTCGGAGGGTGTGACGGGGTCGGAGGTTACGAGAGCCTCTGGTCGCTCGGTCTTCGAAGGAGCCCCACCCTCAAGGACGTCACTGGCGCTGAGGGTGGGAGTGGGCTTGTCACCCCGACGGTCCTCCGCCGCGGGCTGGGCGGCCGCGGTGGATGTCAGAGCATGCTGCTCTTTCTCCGCCAACATCTCGGCTAACAGAGTTCCTGCGTTCTGATCCTCTTTTCCAAGCGGCTCGAGTAACGCGAGGTCTACGGGACTTCGAAGGCGCCCCAACTCAAACCCAATGGCGAAGACCGTGGATACGAGCAGGAGTACGTAGACGAAGAGCGAGGTCAGTTGCGGGCCAGTAACCCGGAACTCGCGGACCTCTCTGATTCTGTCCAGATCGCGCACGTACGACTTTTCCTGTCGATCACGCCGTGGGGCGGATCTCCTCAACGATGAAGGTCTCGATGATGTCACCGGACTTCAAGTCATCGTACCCGTCCAAGCCGACACCGCACTCGTATCCCTGAAGGACTTCCTTGACGTCGTCCTTGAATCGGCGAAGTGACTTGAGGTTGCCTTCCCAGAGAACCACGGAGTCGCGCAGGAGCCGGACTTTCTGGTTACGGGCGAGCTTGCCATCCTGAACCGAGACACCTGCGATCATGCCGATCTTCGGAATCTTGAAGGTCTCGCGGACCTCCGCGTGGCCCTGGACCTTCTCCACGAACTCCGGATCGAGGAGTCCAACGAGTGCAGACTTCACCTCATCGACAGCCTCGTAGATGACACGGTAGGTACGAATCTCGACCCCCGTCTCGTCGGCTGCGCTGCGGGCCTTCTTGTCGGGCCGCACACCAAAGCCGAGGACGATCGCGCCGGATGCATCCGCCAGGGTGATGTCCCCCTCGGTGATGCCACCCACAGCCGAGTGCAAGATCTTGACCCGAGTCTCACGAACCTTGATCTCAGCGAACACGGTCTTGAGAGCCTCGATGGAGCCCTGAACGTCCGCCTTGAGGATGAGGTTCAGCTCCTTGATGTCGCCTTCCTTCATGCGGCGGTAGACATCTTCGAGGCTGAAACCAGAGCCCTTGTCCCGCTTGCGGCGCTCGATGTCTTTCCGGTTGTCGATGAGCTTCTTCGCGTCGGCTTCAGAGCCAACAACAGCGAACTCATCGCCGGCGCTCGGGACACCTGAGAGCCCCAGGATGGTGACCGGGGTGGATGGTCCCGCCTTCTTCACCCGCTTGCCATCGGGGTTGAGCATTGCGCGAATGCGGCCGAACTCTGTACCGGCGACGACGTAGTCGCGGACCTTGAGGGTGCCCTTCTCGACGAGGATTGTGGAGACAGGCCCCATCCCCTTCTGCATCTTCGCTTCGACCACGTGGCCCAAGGCAGAACGCTTGTCGTTGGCCTTGAGTTCAAGCAGCTCAGCCTGAAGGTTGATGGCTTCGAGGAGACCCTCGATGTTGATCTTCTCTCGAGCAGAGAGTTCGACCATCTGGACATCACCACCCCAAGCCTCGGAGATCAGTCCCTGCTCGGAGAGTTGGTTACGGACTCGGTCGATGTTCGCTTCCGGCATGTCGATCTTATTGATCGCGACGATGATCGGAACCTCGGCTGCCTTCGCGTGGGAGATGACCTCCTTTGTCTGGGGCATGACGCCGTCGGTTGCAGCGACAACGAGCACCACGATGTCCGTGATCTGTGCTCCTCGGGCGCGCATCGCTGTGAAAGCAGCGTGACCGGGGGTGTCGATGAACACGATGCGTTCGCCGCCGGCGACGACATCAAAGGCACTGATGTGCTGTGTGATTCCGCCCGCCTCGCCGTCCGCGACCTTCGCGTTTCGGATCGAGTCGAGAAGTGTGGTCTTACCGTGGTCGACGTGACCCATGATGGTCACGACGGGCGCGCGGGAGACGAGGTCCTCGTCGGTCTCCTCGGCGACGGCGGCTTCGATGATCGCCTCTTCGTCGAATGAGCTGTCCTCGACCTGGAAGTCGAACTCCTCGGCGATGATCTGCGCGGTCTCCACATCAAGCCGCTCGTTGAGCGTGACCATTTGGCCCATGCCAATGAGGATCTTGATGAGTTGTCCGCCCTTGATGCCCAACTCATGCGCGAGGTCGGAGACGGCGATGGTTCCGTCGACCTTTACGATGCGCTTGTGCTCGGCGGGCGTCGTGATTTCGGTCTGAAGTCCAGAGCCACGCTTTGCGCGCCCCTTGCGTCGCCGTCGGTCGTTCGGGTTCCCATAGAGGGCGTCCCGCCGACTCACGATGGACTTGCGCTTCGACTTCTTCGCTGGTTCCGCGGGGCCCTTCTTGTCTCGGTTCAGAGTCGCCGGGTCGAGGAAGCGGATCGGCTTGTTGCGCTTCGGCTCGGGCGCCATGATCGACGGGCCGGTCGGCGGTGCCGGACGGCCTGCCTGAGGCATCGCGATCTGCCGTGAGATGTCGTCCTCGATGATGCGACGACCCTTCTTGGGTACGTGCTGGACAATGCCCTGATCGCGGAGCAGGTCCTCAAGGGAGTTGCTGACGGGGGCGGCGGGCTTGGCGGCGACTGCGACCGGAGCGGCCTCGGCGGGTGCCGCTGCTGCTGCTGGAGCCGGTACCGCTGGCATCGCCGGCTGTGTGCGTCGGGCGTGATCCGCAGCGATTTCGTCAGGCGTGAGAACTGTGTGCTTCCGGCTCCGGCGAGGGGTCGAGAGTAGGGCGTCGATCGACGGTGGTGCGCCACCGTCGGCAGGAGCCACCGGAGTCTCGTCGGAGGTCGGCGCGGCAGCCTCGGCGACGACGGGCTCGGGCTCGGTTTCGACGACAGGCTCGGGTGCGTCTTCGATGACTGGCTCGGGTGCGGCCTCGACGACGGGCTCGGGCGCGGGCGCGGGCTCGGGCTCGGGCTCGGGCTCGGGTGCGGCCGCGGCGACGGGCTCGGGAGCAGCTTCGACGACGGGCTCGGGAGCCGGCTCCGGACGGGTGAGCTCTGCGTCCAGGTCGAAGATTCGGGGCGGTTCGGGGGCTGGAGCGGGTTCGGGCGCCGGTGGCGAGGCCTCGACGGCCGGCGCCTCTTCAGGTTCGGGTGCGCTCGTTGCCTCGATGACGGGCTCGGGTGCGGGAGTCGCAGCCCGGCGGCGAACTCGACCTCGGCGCGCAACGGGCTTAGCCGCAGCCTTATCCCCTTCCGCTTGCTTCTTTGCGGAGGAGGAAGGAGTGCGAGTCCCGGAGCGAAGGGCCTGTGCCCGATCGAAGATGCTGCTCTTGTTTGCCATGAGTACCTGCTTGCGACCCCGCTTTCCTGCGGGCGCGCGATTATAGGGGCGAACCCCCACGTTTCAACTCCAAAGCCAGAGCGCGCGCGGCTGGGCCTGCTCCCAGCGCCAGAATGCTCCTCAATCCGGACCGGCCAGTGGCCGCTCCGAGCTCCTCGGCGGTAAGGGCTGAACGATGGAGGGGAAGCTCATACCCCTTCGCCTTACGGCCCCAGTCGGCTGCCACGGTCGTGCCTGCATCGGACGCCAGGGCGAGGTCCAAGGCCCAACCAGATTGAACCAAGCTCATCACCACGTTCGATCCGGATCGGACGTGTCCGGCTCCTACCCCTGCCGCAACCAACTCCCGCTGGCGGCGTCGCTGCCACTTACGAACCTGACCAATGGGCCAGGGCTCTCCATCTGAGGAGGGCCCTGGAATCGGGACGTTCTGCTTGAACGTGCGGCTCAAACAGCCCCGTTGTCCCAATCCGGCGAGACACTTCTCTCGCCAATGTACCCACGCGCCCCGACCCGACAGCTTACGCCGTAGGTCGAGGGCGGGTGAGCCATCTGGAGCGAGCACGACGCGAACGCCGTCCTCTTGGTCCAGATGCTTTCTGCACACCACACAGGTGCGTGCGGCGCCCATCTGGGGTCAAGCCTCCTCTCCCGCGAGAGCCGGCTCGGCCTCGTCGGAGGCCTCCTCGGAGCTCTCACCGGAGTCGGTGTTCTCATCTTCCGCACTGGCAGAAGCGGCCTCTTCGGCCAATTGCTTCGCCTCCGCCTCCGCGAGCTTCGCAGCCCTGCCAGCAGCCTCTTGCTCATCGAGCGTCGGGAGACCGGCCGCACGAAGACGCTCGTTCTCTTCCTCTCGCTCGTACTTCGCACGAAGCTCGTCCGTGAGGATTTCGTCGGCGGCCTCGATGATCTGCTCGGCCAACTCCTCGGAGATGGCGAGCGTATCGACCAAGTCCTCTGCGTCCGCGTCCGCCACGTCCTTGAGCTCTCGGAATCCGTAGCGGATGAGGAGCTCGCGATGGTCTTCGGTGAGGCCGTCGACCCGCGCGAGTTGCTCACGCGCAAACTCGTTCATCTCACGGATCTTCGTCTCGCTGTGGATGTCGATCTTCCAGCCGGTGAGCTTCGCTGCGAGGCGCACGTTCTGGCCGCGTCGACCGATGGCCAGCGAGAGTTGGTCGTCAGGGACAATCAACTCCATCGTGCGGGTGTCCTCGTCGAGGAGGACCTTCGTCACGATGGCCGGGCTGATGGCCGAGCACACGAACCGGGCGGGGTCGATGCTGTACGGAATGATGTCGATCTTCTCACCGCGCAGTTCGCCGACGACGGCCTGAACACGAGAGCCCTTCATTCCGACACAGGCGCCGACGGGGTCGACGTCACTGTCACGGCTCGAGACCGCGATCTTGGCCCGCTGGCCGGGCTCACGCACGGCTGCCTCAATGGTGACGATCCCCTCGTAGATCTCTGGGACCTCCATCTCGAACAGCTTCACAAGCAGGCCGGGGTGGGTACGGGAGAGAACGACCTGGGGGCCACGCGCGTTACGAGCGACTTCCAGGATGTACGCCTGAATGCGGTCACCCTGACGGTAGGTCTCGGTGCGAACCTGCTCGCGGGCAGGAATCACGGCCTCTGACTTACCGAGGTCCACGATGATGGCGCCCTTCTCGAACCGCCGCACGATGCCGGTGATGAGCTCGCCGATGCGGTCCTTGTAGGCGTCGAAGACCTTCTCACGCTCGCTGTCACGAACGCGCTGGATGATGACCTGCTTCGCCGTTTGGGCAGCGATGCGACCAAAGTTCTCAAGCTCCATGATGAGCCCAATTTCTTCGCCCGACTGGATCGAGGGGTCTGCCGAGACACGCCGCGCGTCCTCGAGCTGGATCTCGTTGTCGGGGTCCTCGACCTCATCCACGACGGTCTTGTACTCAAAGAGTTCGACCTCGTCGGTGTCGGGGTTGTATTGGGCCTCGATGTCTTTTTCGAGCCCGTAGACCTTACGCGCAGCGGCGACGAGCGCCTGCTCCACGGTCTCACGGAGGGACTCCATGGAGATCCCCTTCTCGCGACTGACTTGCTCGATGATGCGGCTTAGACCTTCGATCATGGTCTTCTCTCCAGCGGCGCTTCGCGCCTTGCGTATGTGAGGGACGGGCGCGGGCTATTTGCCCTGGCTCTTCCCCTTTTTCTTCTTTTTGGTGCGGCGGCTGCCGCCCTTCTTCTCCCCCTTCTTGGGGGGAATATCTACGAGATTTGCGATTTCGATGGCTGGGAGCGGCACGATGACTTCGCGTCCATCCCAGTCCACGACGAGGAAGTCTCCGTCCAGGCGGGTCAGAGAGACCTTCCAGTTACGTCGACCCTCGATGGGCTCCCAAGTGCGGAACTCGATGAGCTTGCCGACGACGGCTTCGAAGTGCTCGCTGCGCTTCAGGGGTCGTGCGAGCCCGGGGGAGCTCACTTCGAGAAGGAACTGGGTCGGGAACAGGTCGACCGTATCGAGCAGGTCGGTGATGGCATCGTTCACCGTGACGCAATTTCCGATGTCGACAGGGGCCCCGTCTGGTCGCTCGATGTAGACCCTGAGAGTCGGGCGAGAGCTCGAACCAATGACCTCACAAAGCAGCAACGAGAACCCAGCAGCCGCAATGGGCTCGGCGAGGATCTCTTCCGCACGGTCGGCGGCGCTGGCGAGGGCGAGACGCTCCATTGGCTCCTGGGTCAGTCCCGCGCTGCGGGCGAAAAAAAAGAGAGGCCGCATGGCCTCTCCGACGGGTGATCAGAGTGTTGACGGGCGGGATCTAACACCAAGGCGGTCCTCACGCAAGCAAGAGGAGGCATACGGGGCAGGGAACGCTGGCCTGACCCTGGACTCGACCGAGCAGGAACAACCCTCCAGGCGGGGGCGGACGACGAGCCGAGGCGCTCAGCCGCGGAAGGCGCTGATCGTCTTCACAATCCGCTCTGCGTTTTGCTCTGAGGTCCCCATATTCCATTGGAGCGTCCATCGGGTGGGCTCGGGGAGGGTTTCCAGGTCGAAGTCACGAGGCAGTTTGAGCAAGAGCGGACCCTCGTGATCGAGCAGGACGTCGGTCTGCCCGCCGATGCTGCCGAGTAGAGCCGTCCACGTGAGCGCCTCCCGCGCGACAACCTTCTGCGCCTCCGCACTGCCCCAGGGAGGGTCTACGTAGAGGGCCGCACCCGGGTGTGTGGCCTGGAGATCTTCTAGAAGCGCGAGCCCATCTCCTCGGGTCACGTCCACTCGCCCCTTGACCTCGAACATCGCTACGTTTCGGAAAGCGAGGGCGGCCCGCCCGGCGTCGACTTCACAGGCCCAGACATCGAGACCACGTTCGGCGAATCCGATGGCATCGGCGCCGCAGCCGCAAAACAGGTCAATGACCTCGGTGCTCCCCGCTTCGGCAAGGATGGCCGCGTGCTTTTGCGCGATGGCCCATGGGGTCGCCGACCATTGGCCGACATCGTCTGTGTGCGGCAGCCATGAACCTTCTCGGTCGCGGCGCTGAGGGCCCGCACGGCGGTTGCGTGGGGCGGCCGGAAGAACCTCTTGCTTGAACAAGACCGGTCGGACACGAAGTCGGCTGCCTCCCAGATTGAGTCCCGCGAGCTCATGGTGAAGCACCGCCGCATCCACAGGACTCATCTCCCCGAGGGAGGCTTCGCTGCGACCCAATACTGCGTCCCGGACCGCTTGAGGGATGGATGGGTGCCACCCGGTGATGACGACCTCGAGGGGTTCTTCTCGAATGCGCGGTGTCAGCTTCTGAAGAAGTTGGTCTACCTGCGCGGCACGATCCTGGGCTTGCGGATCGTCGGCTTTGGCGACATGCATTCCCTTTAGGAGGCTATGCAAGCGCTCGATGTCGGGCCACACCAGCTTTGCCTCCCGCCTCGATTCGAAGTCGAGGGCTCTTTGAAGCTCACCGTGTCCGGTGACGAACTGCGGAGCCTCTCCAGTTCGCTTCTTTCTGGCGCGGAGCAGCCGGATGAGAGACGGCCAGGTCTTTCGAGGGAGGGCTCCGTCCAAGGCGCTGAGTCGGCCGCGCAGGCTGTGGTCTTGTTTTGCCAATGGAGTCAACGCCGAAGGGTTCCGACGAGGTCGGAGATGCGGGCAACTCCACGCTCGGCGCACCAGGTTCGCATGCCCTCCACGACTTGCTCGGCCGTGCGTGGGTTGACGAAGTTGGCTGTTCCGATCTGCACGGCAGATGCACCGCAGACCATGAACTCCAGCGCATCTTGAGAGGTCCAGATGCCGCCCATCCCAACCACGGGGATTGTGCAGGCACGCGATACCTCATCGACCATCCGCAGGGCGACAGGCTTGATAGCGGGGCCGGACAGCCCACCCTTGCCGATAGAGAGGCGAGGGCGACGACTTTCGAGGTCGATGCTGAGCCCGAGCAGCGTGTTGATGACGCTGAGTGCGGCGGCGCCGTTCTCTTCACAGGCAACGCCCATGGAGGCGATGTCGGCGACATTGGGAGAGAGCTTCACCCAGACGGGCTTGTCCGACCCATCGACGGTGGCGGCGGTGACCTCTCCTGCGGCCACGCAGTCGGTACCGAATGCGATGCCTCCCTCCTTGATGTTCGGGCAACTGATATTGAGTTCGAGGGCGTCGATGGCCTCGCAGTCACGCAGGCCTCGAGCGACCGCGTGATATTCGTCGACCGTCTTGCCAATCACGTTGACGATGACGCGGACTCCTTTTGCGCGGAGCTCCGCAAGGTAGGGGGTCTTGTGTTCGAGGAATGAGTCCAGGCCGACGTTCTGGAGTCCAATGGCGTTGAGCATCCCTGCGCTTGTCTCTGCGATTCTGGGTGGGGCGTTGCCCTCCCAGGGGCGCACGGCGATGCCTTTGGTCACGAAGCCACCGAGGGCGCTCATGTCCATGGCGTGAGACAATTCGGGGCCGTAGCCTGCGGTGCCGCTCGCCAGCGAGACAGGGTTTTTCATCGAGAAGCCCGCGACCTGCAAGCTCAGGTCGACATCTTCGGGAGCGATCGGCGCTGCCCAGCCGTTACGAGACATGCTCAATGGAGGAGTCCTCCGTCGTCGAGGACGACCCCGTCCGCCGCGAAGACAGGGCCTTTGACGCAAGCCATGAGCCAGCGGTCGTAGGGGCTCATGGCTGCGCGCTCCTCGGTGGTGCCATCGATGTACTTCTTGTTTTCGATGACACACCCCATACAGATTCCGATACCGCAGCCCATCATGGTCTCCACCGAGACCTCTGCAGGGATGTTCAGTTCGGCCGCGGCTTTCGCTACGGCGCGAAGCATCACCATGGGTCCGCAGGCATACACCCGTTCCTTTTGGGACGGGTCTCGACTCTCTAGCCAGGCCTCTACCACGTTTCCGTGGAAGCCCAGAGAACCGTCCATGGTCGCGCGTACGACCTGGTCACCCCAGGTAGGTCGCTCGTCAAAACCGACAAAGCAGCCAGCATCCGCGGCTCCGCTGACTCCCAGGTACGCAGTCCAGTCATCCGCTCCCGCGCTCAACTGGTCTGCGAGAGCGACCATGGGGGGGATTCCTACTCCACCTCCGAGCAGCACGGCGCGTTCACCATGTCCCGGCGGGGTGAATGCGTTGCCGAGCGGACCGAGCACCTCCACGGAACGTCCGGGTTTCATGCTCGACATACAGGAGGTCCCGACGCCGACGAGTCGGTAGAGAACATCGAAGACGTCGCCTTCGACTCGCTGGATGGAGAATGGACGACGGAGCATCGGGGAGGGGGGACCGCCAGCGACCTCCTCTCCGGTGCCGATCATCACAAAGCGTCCTGCCCGGTGGGCAGAGCAGACGTCTGCGTTACGTAGGCGTAGAAGCCATACGCCGGAACCGAGATCTCGGTTCTCGACGACAGTGGCGACGGTTTCGTGCATCGGTGTGGGTCTCCGGGACATTGCGCGCTTGGGTCGGGCTGAGCTTAGGAGCGTGGGAGCGCGCGGTCAGGCCCTTCTACTCGGCCAGGATCGCGCAGTCCAGCGCTCTCACTTGTGCCCGTGCCCTCTCGACGAGGTCGACGGACAAGATGATGGCGTCCGACCCATCTTCGCTGTAGTACCGCTTTCGGATCCCGACTTGCTCCCACCCCTCGCGCCGGTAGAGCCTGAGCGCGGCGTCGTTGTCGGCTCGCACCTCGAGAAACATGCGGGTCGTTCCCGCCGCGAACGCCTCTTCCTGTGCGTGCCGGAGCAAGCGGGCCGCGAGACCCTGCCGTCGTGCTCTCGGTAGGACGGCGATGTTGAGAAGTTCCGCCTCACCCGCCACGGCGCGTACGTGCACGTACGCGGCCGGCCCGTTCTCATCCTCGATGACCCAGATCGCGACGATGGGGTCGACGAGTTGGGCGGCGAAGTCTTCGGCGGGCCAGTGTCGGGTGAACGCGCGCGCATCTACGTA
>Ga0315320_10001809_pt1 | contig 17757 bp, 25 predicted proteins | sample M140m21515metaG_FD_203458 | JGI IMG/M metagenome (GOLD analysis project Ga0315320, IMG submission 203458) | Ammonia-oxidizing marine archaeal communities from Monterey Bay, California, United States - M1 40m 21515 | ecosystem: Environmental > Aquatic > Marine > Coastal | place: USA: California... | reverse complement strand
GAATTGCTAAACTATATAGTATGACGCGGGTGAGGGAGTGCTTACCTAGCGTCAAGATGTTACGTTATAGCTTTATTTTTGTTGACTAGTCACTATTATTTTAATACCAAAGACAATTACTCTACGGCTTTTCCGGGCTACCAAGTCGATACTTTTATCCGTTCACTCGAACTAAAAAGATAGTTGCCCTAAAAATTTGAGAGGATAACTTCCGTGAAATTTACCGTTAAGACAGACAATTTTGAAAACGTCAGAATGATTTTAGATATAGATCACGAAGACGCTCTCGAATTGGGAAATGCCTTACTTGATGCTGCGATAGAAGCAAAACAAACTAGATCGCAGACAGTCGTTTATAGACATGTTGATCGAACCTTTGGAGCAATAAAGAACAGATTTTTCTGTACAACACCGTTTTCCAATGATGATTCAGAGCTCTACTCAATGCCAGTGAGAGTAAGCTATAAACAAGCATAAAAAAGGGGGCTAAAAAGCCCCCAAAAACGTTTGATGCACTCTTTAGGAAAGTGCGAAGTAACTATAACACTATTTTAATACTTTAATCCTCTTTTTTTCGTATTTTTTCCTGGCTTTGGGTGGGAACCCTTCCCTATTTTGATTTTTATCGACTTGTTCTCTAACCCATGACCAAGAAATCCCCCAATATCTGGCGGCAGATGCCATGTTGTGGAAGTCTTTGCCGTAAAGTCTGCAAGCTCTACCCCTTTGAATGAGCGTAGGAGCGTGTTGAATTCGAATGTGTGATGGTACGTTCTTTGGTTGCATTTCTTTTCTCCATAAAAAAAGGGGCTATGAAGCCCCCTTAGTGGTTGCGTTTAAGTTAGGAAGCGATAGCGTTATGTAAAACCTGTCGCATAAAGCTTTCTGTTGTTGAATAACCCATACCAGATTTAATATCTTGGAACTTTAGAGGGCGTTTGGGGGAGCGATAAGAGAACCCAGTAAACTTAACTTCCATATCCTGGAATGGGAAAGTCCGATCAATTAGGGCTTCTACTTCAGTTTCACTTTTATCGAATTTACTTCGCATCCACATCTTTAGATTATCTAATTCTGTTTGCTCTTTTCGACTTAAAGCCCCCTCAACACTGAGTTCAACTTTATTAAAAGACACTGAGGTATCGGTGTAGGTTGCATTGGCAAAGCGTCCACTTAAACCATATTTGGCAAGTACTGAGGCTATGGCATCGTTTAAATCTTTACGAATTGGGTCACAATCTGACCTAGATATTTTAGTTAGTTTAGACATTGAATATTTCCTTATGCTAGTGAGTTAAGTTGAGATTTGATTGATTGGGCAATAGCCAGATCTTCTTCATCGAAAGTGCCATCATCAGCACTGCCATCCATATGCTCAAGGTAATGATCGAATGCTACTTGTAACATGTTGCACCCTACTGAATTGGTCTTGATTTTTACTTCTTTAATCTGATGAAAGTTAGATAAAGTGGTTATTGTTGTGATGGCATCTTCGAATGAAAGCTTACCACTCTCTAAGTCGTTGGTAAGTTCTTTTAAATCATTCCAAAGAATGTCAGATTCGGTCTTTTGGTTATTCATTTGATTTACTCCATTGCTAGTGAGTTAAGGGGGGTAATCAGCCCCCCATTTAAGTTAGGCGGCAAGTGCTAGGCGTTGCCAAGATTCAGAGCGTAGGATTTTATTAACCTCTCTCTCTCTTTGCTCTGAGGTTGCACCATGATTATCAACAGTCGAAGAGTTTCTAACTGAAAATCGTGAACTGTCATGGGTAGAATAGAAAGTCATTGCTGAGAGGGCAGACCACAATGTCGATCCTCTTGTCTGACTTTCAATTTGAAATTGCTCAACAAGGTTTTTAGTCTTTCGTTCGGAAAGATTATTCTCCGTTAAGATGGTTTCGAATTGGCTTTGATCGATGTCGAACTTAGCCCAACGTTGGAAGTCATTACATCGGTCATTATAAAGAACCATTTGGGAAGCAATGAACTCTGAGAACTTGGCTGGGGTGAAGCCCACCGTATGCCTTGCATATGCCCTAGTGACCTCACCAATGCACATACCGTTTTCACATACTTGATCGTATGCCCCAGATAGAACTCTCACTGAGCCGTTCCCATCGAAAGTATTTGAAATACCGACTCTGAATTTTAGCTCAGTCTCAGATCCCTTTTGTTCGATGGGCATCTTCATTTCTGGGAATGCCAATTCAAACCTAGTGTAGGCTCCACGATAAGATGATATCTCTTTTAACTCTGCACCCTTCAAACAAGCTTTAGGGAGAGTATCTTGGCAAGCCGTAACCAACATATCGTAAAGGTCTTGATTGTTAACTGAGGCATATCGATTGCCGACAATGCCTAGTTCTTCATCAGTATCAGTACGAACTATGGTACGGTTGCCGAATATCTGTCTGCCACCCTCTCTATATATAGGCTCACTTTTGGTGGTGAACCCAGTAATTGAGGTAAGATATGGAAGCTCAGATTGGGCTTCGAAAAGATTGACTATGTTGTTCATTGCACACCCCCTTCAGAAATGGCTTTGTTTAGAACTCTTACGAAATGAGGAAGGGGCATATCCCCCAACCGTTGCTTCAGACCGGTACTCTCTGAAGTGTATTCCTGGTTAAGGAAGGCAGTGACATCACTTGGGAACTTGCGATAGTGAAAGCACTCAGTCATTGCGATCATTTTGTTTACAGTTATTTTCATATGTATTTCCTTTTTGCTAGTGAGTTAATGTGACACTAGTAGAACACATACTTGAGCCTTAGTAAAGTATTATTTCAAATATTCCTAAATTAATTACAGGTCGAAGACACTGTGTGTACACAAAGAAAACACTCTGAAAACACATTATTTATGGGTATTTTATAGTATGTTTTTACTATGACGCGGGTGTGAGTGGGTAATTTATGTCAGAATTTACCGATTTGATTTGATTTATACTACAGCCTGTATTAGTGTCGCAGTGTTTTAGTTACAAAGTTCAATCACTAGCAATGGAGTTCGATATGAAAGCGAAGTACGTTACAGAGAGACAGATAAACGATAAAATCATCTGGGTTTTTCAGCCCCCAAAGAAGTGGCAGCAAGCTCTAGGAGCTCGTTTCCAAAGGTTCGATAAAGAACTCGAGGCATGTTCCCATTCCAACTCAGTCAGCCAAGCATACATCGACTTTTGCTGTAGCCGTGACGGTAGGATATTTGTTGATGAACATACGGTGGGTGGTATGATCCAGTATTATAAGACCACCCGGCACTATCAAGAACGGCTGAGAGACAGTAGCAAGGTTAGTTATGATCTAGCCTTCAAGAAGGTGTTTGAGGCACCACCATTTAAGGGGTGTTCTCAAAAGCTATGCTACATGCAAAGTGCAAACGTTACTCCAGATATTGCAGATAATGTATTTCAGTACTTTAGCCAAGAAGTCAGTCCTGCCTATGCCATAACGGTATGTCGAAGACTAAGGCGCGTCTGGAATGTGGGTTATCGTAAGGGTTTGGTCAACGAAGGAAACCCCTTTGCCAAGATGGGTCTTAGTAATGAGACAGTGAGAGATGTTCGTTGGTCTGAAGAGCAGGTCAACAAAGCCATTGAAACGGCTGATGAGTGCAACAAACAGTCAATTGGTACTGCAATAACGCTCATGTACCACCTCTGCCACCATCCTGTGGATATCCGACAGATGCGTTGGGGTGATATTGTTGATGGTAAGATCAAGTTTACTCGTCAAAAGACAGGGGCAAAGCTTGATATACCTCTGGCGCCACCAATCGTGGAGCGATTAGAGAAGGTTATGCCACCATCAGCTAGGCTTGATGACTTCATTATCAAAAATGAGTTTGATGGAAGACCATATACTACAAGTGTTCTGCAAAGACACTTTCGAAAGGTTCGCCTCCACGCCAATCTCCCAGACGATCTAAAGCTAGGTGATTTAAGGGCAAGTGGAGCCATAGAGATGGCTAATAATGGCTGTACCAACGCTGAGATGAGAAGCGTTACAGGACACAAAACCCTAGACGTACTAGCCCTCTACGCCCGCCCTACTGACACTCAGGCTGGCAATGCAATTAATAAAAGGTATGCAAAAAAATGATGATACTTGATGATTATATAAAAGATCAAAGGCTCTTAGAAACTCTGAACAATCCAACCCTTTGGCAGAAAGAGCCATTCAGTGGGTGGTATGAGGGGTGGTGGCAGAGAGTACCCGAAACCTTCTGGGAAAGAATAATATATAACATTTGGAGACATTACCCCAATGTGGCTGCAGCCAAAGGTTTTGAATGGTGGACTAACACCCACTCTGGGGGTGGTCTAGATTGGCACCAGGATAAGGATGAGGAACTCTGTGAGGCGAGTGGGAGAGTGATTACCCCAGAGTATGGGGCTATCCTCTATCCGTTCAAACATGACATTGAGGGTGGCTTTTTAGAGATCGAATATAACAACGATCCCGACAGTGTGGAGCGTATAGCACCTGTTCACAACAGACTCATAATGTTTGATCCAAGTAGCTCTCATCGAGTGAGCAAGGTCTACAGTGGTCAGAGAAGGGCTTTTATCGTCAACTTATGGATGGGTCATAAACCCTTGTTCACTAGTGTCACAAAATAGCAGTAAATGGGCACCATTTTCTACTTTTCTCTACTTTACTCAAAATAATTTTTATTATCGTTGTTTATCAAGTAGATGGTGCCCCCACACGGACTCGAACCGCGGACCTACTGATTACATGTAGCGTCAATGATTTCAATGACTTACAAGGTTGCCTATGGGGGAGCCATGTACCTAGTGTCATAGCTAGGGTTGACGAGTGACACTTTCGATGGTATTTTTGCGAGGCCTTCCGGGCCGAGCTATACCAAAACGCTAGGGGCAGAGGGGAGCAATATGATACCTTACAGAGAACAAGTTGAATTTATAAATACACTTACATTAAATTCGGGTCAAAGAAAGACTATTACATGCCCTTTCTGTAATGGACGTAATAAATTCACTGTTACTCAATTGAATGGAAAAGTACTTTGGAACTGCTTTAAAGCATCATGCAGTGCTAGAGGGGGCGTTTCAGTAGGGTATTCTTTAGATGATATTAAGAATAAAACCTTTACTTCTCCCCCCACAAAAAACAGTAGAGAAGTGCCTAGTGTTCTATCACATCCCAACAACCATCCTAAAGTTGTGACATATTTGAAACAAACGAACTGTTATTATGCATTCATTAATAACTTAATTAATGTCAAATATGACCCAGTAGAAGATCGAGTACTGTTTTTATCTTCAGATGAGAGTTTTGCAGTAGGAAGATCACTTAGCAAACGCCTACCAAAGTGGCTAACCTACGGAAACAAAAGTAAATTATTCATTATTGGTGAATCAGATATTGCAGTTTTAGTTGAGGATGTACCATCTGCAGCCGTTGTTGCAGAGATGGGATTGTGTGGCGTTGCTTTGTGCGGAACCTCTTTAAATCAATCACAAATGTCACAACTGCTTAATTATAAGAGAGTAATTGTAGCACTTGACAAGGACGCATCGAAAAGTAGTATAAAGCTATCTAAGGCCATAACTCATCCTAATGTAACAGTGAGGTTCTTACAAAAGGATATAAAAGAAATGGATGATTTAGATTTGGATAGTTTTTGTAAAGCCCTATTGCGGGGTCGAGAAAAAGAAAATGTTTATAAATAAAGGTAACCATATCATAGCTAATCGATTTGGTAATTCTAGTACACCTAGAGAAACTAGGTCTGCATCAAACTATCCTTGGTCATACCTGGTTAACTCTTCTTCTCTACTGCAAGCTATATTGAGAAAGATAGCAGCCACAAATATTTCAAAAAGCTCATTATCTCTTGGGATTTTTGAAAGAGCAAGTAATTGGCTAAACCCCCCTATTGGGCCACCCCACCCCACTCAGTAATTTAGTATTTAAAAATAATTTTTAATTGTGGGGAATAAAATGTTTAAAGCTAGAGGCATTGCCATCATTGACTATGAATTGCCTAATGGGTTCATAGACGCAGGTGAAGAGCAACAAAGACTAAAAGATGCAATAGATACATTAGTTAACGGAAACCCTAGAGTGGTTTTCAGTGCAGTAGATATAAGAGAGAGGCGAGAGCATAGAGCTCACTCAAATCCCGATATCAAGAAAATGAAACTACGCATCAGCTAAAATTAAAGCCCCTTCTTTTTGGAGGGGTTTTTTTTACCTTCCCTTGTGACACTAATTATGGTACTTTGCCTCACTAACTAAGTCACTAGGGATGACATGATGGACACATTAGTATTAAAAAAACTACTCGACTACGATTTTTTCAAGGAACAAAAGACTAATTTAAAGTCCTCATTATTCCAGGGAAATTACAAAAACTTATATCGGTGCATATCAGATGCCCATGATAAGTTTTCTTCTAACCTATCTACTACAGACCTCTACGCCTGTTGGCTGCAAGCAAATCCTGTTGCTACTCAATCTGAACAAAACGATGTTCGACAACAGATAGAGTCAATCGACAGAGCGTCAGAGCTAGGTAATGAGGTTGCCACCCATTACGTCAAAGAGTTGTGGAAGCGTGATATAGGCACCAAGATTGCAAACCTTGGCATCGAGATTACTGAGGGGATGCCAGATGCTTTTGATCGGCTGAAGTCTTTAATCGATACCACCAAAGATGGGATGATGCCCTCTGAGTTTGGTGAGCCTACCACTAAGAACATTGAAAAACTCCTATTTAAAACCTCAAACGAAAACAGATGGAAGTTCAACATATCCACTCTGAGCCGTTCCGTATATGGTATCGGTCCAGGAGAGTTTATGGCTGTTATGGCGTTGCCCGAAACAGGTAAGTCAGCTTTTGCTATTAGCCTTTGTTGTGGCCCCGGTGGGTTTGCTGAACAAGGTGCTAGGGTTATCTACTTAGGTAATGAGGAAGAGACTGAACGCACGATGCTTCGCTCTATTCAAGCCTACTCTGGAATGACAAGAGAAGAAATTGCCAAGAACCCCTCTGAGGCAGTTGGTAGGTTTAGCACCATCGAAAACAATATAACAATGCAGGACGTTCAAGAGTGGGATTTGGCTAAAATAGAATCCTACATTGAGCATGAAGGTTGTGACATCCTTATCTTGGATCAAGGTGACAAGTGCCAGATTAATGGATCTTTCAACTCAAGCCATGAGCGTTTGAGGGGGCTGTTTCAGTCTTTGCGAGAATTGGCAAAACGCCAGCAAGTTGGGTTGATCACAGTTAGCCAAGCAAGTGCCGAAGCCAGAGGTAAGGTTCGCCTATCGGGGTTCGATATGGAAGGTTCCAAAATCGGTAAAATGGCAGAACTCGATTTGTGTATCGGCATAGGGAAGCATGAACAGGGTGATGTGGATGACAGTGAACCAGATAACACCAGATATCTAACCGTTAGCAAAAATAAGCTGTCTGGATGGCATGGAACGATCATCTGTAGCTTGGAAGGTGATACCTCTCGCTATGTTGAATAAAGATTTTTTCTCAGCGAGAAAGTATGCCCAAAAATATTCTGACGATCCTGATACAAAAGTGGGTTGTTTAATTACGGTGACTGATGGTGCCAAACTTTTATACACGAATAGGTTTCCCACCCAAATTAGACATTCAAGAAATCTTAATTTCTCTGACAAACACATTTGCATGGTTCACGCAGAACAGGCGGCAATAGCAGACTTCGCAAAGCATGGTTGGGGTCTTCGCTCTGCGACTATGCTTGTAACTCACCACCCCTGTTTAGCCTGCACAAAGGCAATCTTATCAAGCGGAATAACAAAACTAATCGCGCCACCACCAAGTGCAGATCCAATAGATCGGTACAACTTCAAAGAAGCGCAAATAATAATTGAGGAGTCACAAATTGAATACGTTGAATTCAGCCCATTCAAATATCTTAACATCATATAAAAATATGAAGGTTATTGTTTTAGATTTAGAAACCACTGTCCAAAATATGGATGGTCAGAAAGATAATAGTCCGTACAACCCTCACAATAAGATCGTGGCTGCCGGGTGGTTGATGATCGATAATGGAGTGTTGGGTGAGTTAAAACGATCTATTTTCTTTCACGATGAGCAACAAGTAGCAGATACCCCAGAGGACTTAAAAGCAGATTTGGCAGATGCAGACTTGTTGGTCTGCCATAATGCTAAGTTTGATTATTCTTATCTTGTAGCGACAGGTTTCGAATGCCCACCCGTCTATTGCACGATGATTGGAGAGTACATTTTTGCAAGGGGCTTGGATGTAAGAAAAAGTCTCAAAGAAACCGCAGAAAGACGAGATGTTACTAGGAAGAAAGATGCCCTAGTAGATGAACTCTTCAAGGGTGGCACAGGGTTTGAGGCAATGCCTTTGGATACGGTTTTGGAATACCTCGATGCTGACGTTCAGTCATGTGCAGAGATTTATTTGGCTCAGATCGATGAACTCAATCAACCCGATAACACTAGCCTAAAACCAATATTTCAACTGATGAATGAGATGCTTTTATTCCTTACTGAGATTGAGAGTAACGGAATTAAAATAGACCTCCCAATGCTAGATGTTGTTGAGCAAGAGCTAGAGACTGAGCGAAAGCAATTAAAAATAGATTTGGACACGTTGGTGGCAGAGGTGATGGGAGATACCCCTATTAACCTTCACAGTGGGCAAGATATGACCAAGGTTATATATAGTAGGGAAGTTTTGGATAGGGATGCGTGGAAAAGAATATTTAACATTGGCACCAACGGAAGAGGCAGACCCCTCCCCCCACGGTTTATGAAACCAGATCAATTTAACAATACAGTTAAGTATCAAACCAAGGTTATTAAAAGGACGATTGCACACCACTGCAATACTTGTAATGGCAAGGGGCAGTACCAGAAATTTAAAAAGGATGGAACGCCCTACAAAAATATTACTGGGTGTTCAGAGTGCAAGAAGAGGGGTTTCCTTCTTACTAATACTGACAAAGTTGCTGGACTTAAACTTATCCCAGAGGGTGTTAAAGATGTCTCAATAAATGGGTTCAAGACAGATAAGATTACAATCAAAAATTTGATTAAGCAGGCTGAACTTAAAGAGAACAAAAAGGCAATTGAGTTCCTAACAAAGATTACTAGGCTCCATGCTGTAAGCAACTATATAGATACGTCTATAAAGGGCATTCGAACTTGGGTTCGCTCAGATGGAATTCTTCACGCACAGTTTAATCAATGCACTACCCGTACTGGTAGGCTGTCATCGAGCAATCCAAATTTTCAAAACCAACCTAAGAAATTTCCAGTTCGGAGGTGTGTAGTCTCTCGATTTGAGGGTGGCCAGACTTTAGAAATGGACTACTCAGGATTGGAATTCAGAGTGGCGGGGCTGCTGTCTGGGGATCAACAAATAAAAGATGATATCCTCAACGGCAAAGACATACATCGACAGACTGCCTCTATTATTTATCGGTGTGCTCCAAAGGATGTTTCTAAAGATCTCCGCCAAGCCTCGAAACAATTTACGTTCGCCCCGTTATATGGCGGGATGGGGATGGGGGAACCCCCTCATGTACAGACCTATTTTAAAGAGTTCTTCAACGTTTATGATGGTCTTAAAAAATGGCATACGACACTAACAACGGACGCTCTTAAAGATGGTGTAATCAAGACTCCTAGTGGCAGAGAGTTTGCATTTCCAAATGTTAAAAGGTTGAGGGGTGGCAGAGTAACAAACCAAACCAACATTGTTAATTATCCTTGTCAGTCATTTGCTACGGCTGACATCATGGTTGTGGCATGTGTCCGAGCGTTTAGAAGGTTCAAAGATAACAGATTGAAATCAAAGCTTATTCTGACTGTACACGACTCACTCGTGGTCGATGTTTTTCCAGGTGAAAGCACAGATGTCGTTAAAGCCTTAACTTGGGCTATGCGAGATATTGATGATGAAATATTTGAAAGGTTTAATTTTAAAGTAAATATTCCATTAGATGTTGAGGCAGAAATCGGCCCCAATTGGATGGATACACAGGATATTAGTGTTGACCTATGACACTAATTAATGTACTGTCATCTTTACAGAGACAAAAAAAGTCATTGAGGACAAATATATGAATGAATTAGTAGCAGTAGACCCAAACGAAGAAGCTAAATTGGCTGCCCTCTTAGGTGGAAACGCAAAAGAGAATACCAACAATGCTAGACTTCCAAAGTTGAAGGCAAATCAAGATCGAAAGGATGAGCAAGGAAACTCCTTACCAATTGGCCAACTCTATTTGACCAATACGGATGAGCCAGTGTTTGCTGAGAAGGTGACAATACGCCCCCTCAGTCAAATGTTTCAATGGATTCAATACGATCCTGCAGCCAAAGGCGTGGCAAATAAAACTCTTTTAATTCCTAATTTCCGTTGTGAGGCTAGGGATATGAAGGGTGGAATTCGTTGTGGAAAGCCTACTAGCAAAGAACTTCGTGACGCTAGTGAAGAGATTAAAAAGAAGCATGAGAACACAACGTGTTTTCGTCAGGTTCGTGCTTTGATCAGTTACACTGGTAAGAACGCAACTGGTGATGAAGTTACAGTAGAACCTACGCCCGCCATCCTAATGCTTAAAGGCACCAATTTTAATCCCTTCGAAGATGAGTATATCAAACGTCTTCCAAGAGGCAGTAACTTCTATGATTATGAGGCTGAAGTTTCGGCTGAAGAACTTAAAAATGGCTCAGTGTACTACTACGTTATGCACTTTAAGCCAAAGCTATCTAAGGCTCTCCCATTAGACCAAAAGACTTTTGACACGATGAAAGTCATTGGAAGTATGATTGAGGCTGAGAACAACTTGGTTGACTCAATGCACCAAAAAGCATTGCGACAATCTCAAACGGACGATGATGCAATTGATGCAATCGCAAGTGTCTCAAGTTTGGAAGAAGATCTGCAAGACGCATAGAATACCTCCCCAACTTAGGGGAGCTTCGGCTCCCCATTTTTTTAACAATCTTTGGAGGTACTATGAACATTTTAGAATCCCAACTCCGTATGACGATGGATAGGCTCTCTAATGGAGAGAACCTTGCTGTTGATGATCAGTGGATCGAAGATGCAGGGGAGATGTTTAAGGAGTGCCTTAAAAAGCAACTCACCCCAAGAGATACAAGATTTCGCCTCAGAATGTCCAACATAGGGCGCCCCCTTTGCCAATTACAAATGGAAAAGTCTGGGGCTGAAAGAGGCAAAATGCCCTACAACCACATCCTTAGAATGATGTTTGGAGATGCTATTGAAGTCATCGTTGAACTTATTGCCAAGGTTGCTGAAGTTAATATCACTGGGGGTAAGTCAAAAGCTAAGTGGGATGTCGGTGGGCAAACCATTGAGGGCGAGAATGACATTGAGATAGATGGCAAGGTTTACGACACGAAGTCTGCTTCTCCTTGGGCATTTGATAACAAATTCCAAGATGGTTGGGCTGGCATAGCCAAGGATGATTCCTTCGGATACACGGCACAACTTTTGGGCTACGCCAAGGGTACAAATCAGCCTCAAGGTGGTTGGATAGTAGTTAACAAAAGCACCGGTGAGTTGAAGGTTGTAGATGCCAAACCCACGCCTACTGAAGAAAAGAAATTACAAGAACAAATAGTGAATACAATAAAAACGGTTAGCAGTGACGCTCCGTTTAAGAGATGTTTTGAGCCTACTGAAGAATTATTTAGACGAACTCCTACTGGTTCAAAGAGACTTCACACCACTTGTGGATTTTGTTCTTACAAAGCCGAATGTTGGCCTGATGCAGTCTACAAGCCTCAGACAGGCTCCAAAGCACTACAGCCAAGACACTATTGGTACTCAGAATACAATGAGGAAACGCTATGAATTATTTAAGCGTTTGTTCGGGCGTAGAAGCAGCCTCAGTTGCGTGGAAACACTTAGGGTGGAAGCCTCTGGCTTTTTCTGAGATCGATCCATTTGCTTCCGCAGTTTTAAACTACCATTACCCAGACGTTCCAAACCTTGGGGATATGACTAATTATAAGGAGTGGGATTTTGATGGAAGATCAGTTGACATTTTGGTCGGAGGGACTCCTTGCCAAAGCTTCTCAGTCGCAGGGCTTAGAAAAGGCCTTGAAGACCCAAGGGGCAACCTCGCACTCATCTATCTTGGAATTATTGAAAAGTTCAGGCCGAAATATATCGTCTGGGAAAATGTGCCCGGCGTCCTTAGTTCGGGGGGAGGACGGGATTTTGGCTCCTTCATCGGGGGGCTTCAAGAACTCGGGTATAGTTTCTCATGGAGAATCTTGGACGCTCAGTTCTCAGGAGTGGCACAGCGCCGCCGCCGTGTGTTCGTTGTCGGATGTATTGGTACATGGGAAAGTGCCACAAAACTTCTATTTGAGCCAGAAAGCTTGCGAGGGGATACTACGACGAGCAAGCAAAAGAGGGAAAGTCTTACCACCCAAACTAGAGGAAGCGTTGCGTACAACGATAGAACAGGCAAAGATGGAACCGTCAAACCAATAGACGTTTCTAATACTGTTACGGCTTTCTGGGGTACTGGTGGTAACAACACCCCCATAACTGACTTTGTTCCCCCAGTAGCAGCCACACTCACGGCAAGAGATTACAAAGGCCCTACATCTAATTGTGAAAACGTAGTTGCCTTTTCATCCAATATGTCCGTTCCAGATGTTCATTGGGGCGTATCACCTACACTCAAGCTTGGTGGAAGTGGTGGTAACAATCCCCCTGCTATAGCCCTTCAAGGAAATATGATAGGGCGTAAGGATGAGAACGGCCCACAAGGTAGCGGTTGGGATACCGACTTATCATTTACTCTAAATGCTACTGATCAACATGCTGTTGCCTTTGCACAAAACTCCAGAGATGAAGTTAGAGAAATGCCCTACAGTGGAGCTCTTTCTGCAAATCCTGGAATGAAGCAAACAACTTATGTTGCGTTTGAACCGGGCAGTATTGCTAGAAATTTTGGAAATAATGGAGAGTCCGAAATATCTGGAACACTAAGGGCAGAGATGGGTGACAACCTACCTGCTGTTAGATCTAAAACAGAGCTTCGAAGATTGATTCCTATGGAAACAGAAAGACTTCAAGGCTTCCCCGACAACTATACTCAAATCCCTTGGCGTAACAAGCCCGCTGAAGAATGCCCAAATGGCCCAAGATACAAGGTCATGGGTAACTCTATGGCAGTGCCTGTGATGCGTTGGATTGGAGAAAAAATTCAAGAGGCTGAAGATGCAAAGTCAAACTAAGGAGTGTATTCAGTGTGGGGATGCAGCCGCAGTAATTCACGACTGTAAAACCTACTTTTGCGCTGAGTGTTATTTAGGAAACGAAAAGAACGGCTTTATAAAATATAAAGGTGTTTATAACGTTGAACAACACATAGCCACAAGGCGCCCTACTGTTCCCCCAACTAAAGTTATTCGGAGGAAGTTGTATGGGTAACGTGCGACAGAGAGCTATCCTAGCAGGCTATAGGTCTGGTATAGAACAGGACATTTCAGATCAATTAAAAAAGAAGAAGATAAAGGCAGAGTATGAGCCCTTTAAAATACCGTATTCAATACCCCAATCGATACATAAATATACCCCAGACTTTGTTTTGGGCAATGGCATTGTTATTGAGTCAAAGGGGAGGTTTCTTTCCACTGATCGGAAGAAGCATCTACTTATACAAGAACAGTATCCTAATTTGGATCTCAGATTCGTATTTAGTAACTCTCGCTCCAGACTCAGAAAAGGTTCAAAAACCACTCTAGCCGTTTGGTGTGAGAAAAATGGATTTTTGTATGCAGATAGATTGGTTCCTTTGGAGTGGATGAGGGAGAAAATAAACAAACCTTCACTGGCTCTCATAAATAGTTTTGTCGGTGCCAAATGACAGACAATCCCAAAGAACCCTTAAACGGAATATATTTAGAAGTATCTAGTGATGGCTTTGGTTCAATCCAAGTCGGTGGTGGTGCCGAGTTTTCTGATGATGTCGGCAAAGAATATACTGAGACAATGGAGAATTTACTCCTCGGAATAGTCTCAAGTTTAGGCGGAAGCTTCTCAAAATTAGTTGAGATGGGAGAGATCCTTCAAAGAGATCCAAACTTCAAATGGTCTGACTATGGCATCGAGCACGATGGGCAAGAAGGCTCAGACAGTAACATATTAGATATAAAAGATTTTTTTAACACCCTTGATCCAAAAAACAATAGGAGACACTAGCAATGGCAACTGCACACATGCCACCGTTTGATAGCGTGACAAAACCTTCTTCGCCCCCAAGCGACAGAACTAAAACCCCATCAGATGGTGGGTCAACTAAATACTACGTTCTTCCATCTCATGCCAATGAACTTAGACATTTAATTTCGCATAAAGGCATGAGCAAAGCTAGGGGTGACATCTTTAAAGCATGTTATCGCCTTGGCGAAAAGGAAGGTGTCGATGTCAGATACGATCTGAACAAGATGCTGTTTTTTATCCAAGACTTAATTGAGATGAACGAGCGTGGAGAACATTTATGAAAATGGATTTTAAAGAGTATCAGGAACTTTGTAGAGAGACTGCATTTTATTCTGATGAGTGGAAGGTAATGTATCCTGCCCTTGGCCTTGCAGGTGAAGTGGGAGAAGTCTGTAATAAAATTAAGAAAATTTACAGAGATGATAATGGTCATATGACCGACGAGCAACGAGAAGCGGTTGGCAAAGAATTAGGTGATTGCCTTTGGTATTTTGCACAATTGGCAACTGACTTAGATGTTTCTTTGGACTCTGTGGCTGCAGGTAATATTTCAAAGCTTTCCTCAAGACAAGAAAGAGGCGTTTTGGGTGGTTCGGGGGATGATCGATGACTCCGACTGAAGTAGTAGAAATAGAAGCTAAAAAAACTTACAAACAGTTTTTGAAGATTAGCAAAGCAGTAATGTATTGGATATTTGCTATCCTACTAATCCTAGCATTTTTTGATTTTGGGGCAGATAGAAAAACAGGAAGTCAATATAATGGTGCAGTGTACTCCCCAAGTAATATGGGAGATACACGATGAAATATCTACCAACCGATTACCAATCTTTTATTGCTATTAGTCGATATGCTCGATGGCTCGAAGATGAAAATCGTAGAGAGACTTGGGCTGAAACCGTAGATAGATATGTTGAGAATATTGTTATTCCAGTTATCTCTGATCCTAAAACTATCAAAGAGATACGAGAGGCTATTCTAAACTTAGAAGTCTGCCCTAGCATGAGATCATTGATGACTGCAGGAAAAGCCTCATTACGAGACAATACTTGCATGTATAATTGCAGCTACGGCCCGATAGATCACCCTCACGCCTTTGATGAGGCTATGTTTATTTTGTTATGCGGAACAGGCGTAGGTTTCTCTGTGGAGCATCAATATGTTGATCAACTTCCAGAAGTACCTTCGTTAAGCGACTCTGATACAGTAATCAGTGTAAAGGATTCTAAAGAAGGTTGGGCAAAAGCCTTTCGACAGCTTCTTGCACTACTGTGGGCAGGTGAAATCCCTAAGTGGGATGTAAGCAAAGTTCGTCCTGCGGGAAGTCGATTAAAGACATTTGGAGGAAGGGCGAGTGGTCCAGGGCCGTTGGTTGAGCTATTCGACTTCACGATTGCTACCTTCTACCAATCGCAAGGTAAAAAGCTAACAAGCATCCAAGCACACGATATTATGTGTAAGGTCGGTGAAGTAGTGGTTGTGGGTGGTGTAAGACGCTCTGCACTCATTAGCCTTTCCAATCTGTCTGATGATGATATGCGTTACGCCAAAACAGGCGAGTGGTGGAAAACAAACAATCAGAGGGGTTTAGCAAATAACTCCGTAGCGTATTCTTCCAAGCCAGATTCAATACACTTCCTTCGAGAGTGGATGGCTTTAGTTGAATCTGGAAGTGGTGAGCGTGGCATATTTAATAGGCAAGCTTCTCAACATCAGGCTGCAAAGAATGGTCGAAGAGATCCATCCTATGAGTTTGGAACAAATCCATGTTCGGAAATAATTTTGCGTGGCCCCAAAATACACCCAGAGAACGGCACCCCTATTAAAGGAACTGGTGGGCAATTTTGTAACCTTTCCGAGGTAGTTGTAAGGGCAACCGATACAGAAGAAACTCTGACAGAGAAGGTTAGGTTGGCAACGATCATAGGTACAATCCAAGCCACCTATACTCACTTCCCATATCTTCGAAAGGCGTGGAAAACCAATACAGAAGAGGAGAGGCTTCTTGGGGTATCTTTAACCGGGATTATGGATAACAAGCTTACTACAACGGCTAATAAAGACCTACCCAACCTTCTTGAGCGACTAAAGGCGGTTTCAGTAGAAACAAACAAGAAGTTAGCAAAGAAACTGGATATTCCACAATCTACTGCTATTACATGCGTCAAGCCATCGGGAACGGTTTCTCAGCTAGTAGATAGTGCATCTGGCATTCATGTTAGGCACTCCCCCTACTATATCCGTACAGTTAGAGGCGATAAAAAAGATCCCCTCACAGAGTTTATGGTGGCAAAGGGAGTTCCCGCTGAAGATTGTGCTAGGCAGCCCAAGACAACCACAGTGTTTAGCTTCCCACAAAAGGCACCAAAGGGGGCTATCTGCACCAAAGACATTACGGCAATTGAGCAACTAGAAACGTGGCTTGCTTATCAGAGACACTGGTGTGAGCATAAGCCAAGCGTAACTGTAAATGTTAGGGCATCTGAGTGGGTATCTGTAGGTAATTTTGTATACGAAAACTTTGATGAGATGTCTGGTGTATCTTTTTTGCCGTATGATGAACACACCTATCAACAGGCTCCTTACCAAGATTGCTCTGAAGCCGATTACAAAGAGTTATTAAAGAAAATGCCTAAAAAAATTGATTGGGAAGAGCTTAGTCAATTTGAAGTGGAAGACTCCACTATTGGTTCACAGGAACTCGCGTGTTCGGGGGATTCCTGCGAAATTGTAGATATTTGAGAATGCAATGAAGCCACTTGAGAAGGCATTCAATTTAGGACAACGAGCTTTTTTAAAAGGGATTTTTTCAAGTCCTTATGGAGAAAGCTCGTTCCTAAATAAAGAATGGAAAAGGGGGTTCGATAAGAAATTTATTGAAACTCAAAAGCTTTTAGAAAGTAAAGATCAATGCCAAATACAAGCTTCGAATACTTAAATCCACTTGCCCTCTATAGGGCAGAGCTTGGTATGGATAAAACAGAACTAGCAAAGATTTGTAGTGCTATAGATGTAGATCATTTTACAAATCACGATGAGTCTACATCTACGGACTCTTGGACAGGAGATATTCACGGCTTTTCTAATTTACATGCAAAGGTAGAATATTTTTCCCTATTCACAGAGATTAATAAATATGTGTGGGATTATGTAAGAAAGCTAGGTGTGAACACTAAGGAAGTATCTTTATATCACACTAGGAGTTGGGCAGTACGGCAATCATGCCAACAAGCAGTTGCTAAACATAATCACTCCCAAAGCCATATATCTTTGGTATACTATCCCAGAGTTCCAGAAAGCGGTAAAAAATTTGCAGTTCATTTTGATGACAACCCAAATGAGTTTTGCCCTGCTTTGTTTTTAAATAATGAACACAGAAAAAAGGGGCTAATCGATAACGATGCCCCTTTGGGTAAGAACGGAAAAGTACTGAAGGTGGAAACTGATACGCTTTTGATCTTTCCATCTAAAACAAATCATTCAGTTC
>Ga0315320_10001805_pt1 | contig 17787 bp, 16 predicted proteins | sample M140m21515metaG_FD_203458 | JGI IMG/M metagenome (GOLD analysis project Ga0315320, IMG submission 203458) | Ammonia-oxidizing marine archaeal communities from Monterey Bay, California, United States - M1 40m 21515 | ecosystem: Environmental > Aquatic > Marine > Coastal | place: USA: California... | reverse complement strand
TTCATTTCTAACCAAAGTTGTAGAGCAAATATTTTTGGAAATCATAATTGAAGGGTACATAGATTTGAAATCCAAAACAGCTATCCAAGGCCTCATTCCGGCTTCTACTTCGTGAACATAGCCCCCGGCGATCTGATCACTTCTCCTTGGTCCAGATTTAGTCATTGGAATTGCAATACCAGACCTATCGGCTAATCTGATTACAAGTGAATCTATCCACCAACTAGTAGTTGCAGTCGCTGCAATATCTACAGTTGTCATAGAGACAGAGGCTAGGGCTTCTTTGCGCCCTATTGATTGGAGTTTATTCAAAATATCTATCGGGATGATTGTGTCTCTAACGCAATACTCCAACACCTCTTCGGGGCGCTCGTCCCATTCACGATCCATTTGACTGGAGTCTATGTCTAACTTATGCATCTCATCATCATCAGGCCATAGTAATTGAGATACATATCTCAATGATTCTCTTTGTGGCCTTAGTGTTTGACGTGCTTGCCACCAAGCATCAAGCGGTATGCGTCCAGGGATTCTCCAAACTCTATTCTGTCTTCTTGAGGGGAGTAATCTTTTTGTTTCATTTTCGATTAATGGGACTCTACCCCATCCATACAATTCTGATAATTTCATTTTCTTCTTACCGTAGTATGCCTCAGAACGTTCCTTCATTCTTGGTAGATCAAAATTATCTATATTGTATCCAGTAATAATATCGGGATCTTCCTTTCTGATGAGAGTAGTTAGGCCTTCCATTATACTCTTTTCATCACCAGTAAAAGTATGTTCAAATTTTTTATTATTTCTTTGTATAACAGCTGCAGCGCAAAGAATTTTATTATTTTTAATACTAGTTTCTAAATCAAAAGAAAAGGTAACAAAAGGCGTAGGAAATGGTGATGTTCTTCTTAATGAATCTGAAGTACAAGAAATAATCATATCAACGGGATAAATTCCTGCACCACCTAATTTATTGATATTTTCTTCTGCTATCTTGAGGTTAGTATTATTTTTATTTTTTACCTTATCAGGCGATCTATTACCGGCCCACAACACATTTCCTCTGACTGATACATGGGGCCCAATATCGCAATCAAGCAATAAGCGTTGAGCAAAATTGATGTCAGCGCTAGTTACTTCCCATCCTAATTTCTTAATTTTATCTCTTAATTTTGGTACTGACCATGTTTCACATACATATACTCTCCAAAATTTTTTTATTTCACCTTCAAACAATTTCCCTCCAACTAATTCTAATGGACCATCTACTTCTTTCATTTCTTCAATCTCATTGAGTGAAAGCGTGGACATAGGGGAATCTGATTGTGCGTTAGGATCAAATATTTCTAAATAAGGCCGTAATCCATTAACCAATACTAGGACAGAATGTCCAGATTTAGCCCGACACCACAACTCTATTACTGTTTTTGGAGAGTTATCATGGTGCCAACTACGATTATCTCCCGAGATAATACATATCTCTTCTTCCCACATCATGGTAACGCTCCATTAAAGGCGATACCTGAAGAGTATTAAATGTATTAACTAGATAATTAAGAGTTGATATTGATAGATATTGATAGGAATTATTGAAAGGTTGCTCCTTTCCGCTGATAATAATGGAGTAGGCAAGTACATGGGAAAAGATATCGCAGAGATTGATTGGGAAAATATGACTTTTAGTTTTAGAGAAACCGATAAGATGTATATCTCAACATGTAAAAAAGATGGAGAATGGTCAGAAGGTTTAATTCAAGACTTTCAAAATTTGAATATATCACCTGCTGCTGGAGTTTTGAATTATGGTCAAGGATTGTTTGAAGGAATGAAAGCATACAGGACTGTTGATGGCAGTGTAGCATTGTTCAGGCCGGAGGAAAATGCCAAAAGGATGCAAAGAGGGGCTCGTAGATTAGGTATGCCGGAAGTTTCTGTAAGTATGTTTCTTGATGCTGTCATAAGAACAGTTAAGGAAAATTCAAGATGGATTCCTCCTGTAGGGAAAGGCACACTTTACATCCGTCCTTTACTAATGGGAAGTGGGGCTATCCTAGGGGTTGCTCCGGCTCCTGAATATACATTTTTAGTTTATGTCTCTCCAGTGGGTCCTTATTTCAAAGGCGGTTTGGAACCTACTTCATTAAAAATTTCTGAAGAACACCATAGAGCCGCCCCTGGAGGTTCTGGAGGTGTGAAAGCGATTGGTAACTATGCACCAGGAATGGTCCCTTCTAAGAAAGCAAAAGGAGAAGGTTTTGCAGAAATAATATATCTTGATGCGGTGAATAATAAATACATAGAGGAGGTTGGGGCGGCTAACTTTTTTTGTATTAAAGATAAAATAATTTCAACACCCGAGTTAACAGGAACAATTCTCGGAGGGATAACAAGATTATCAATAATAGAAATAGCTAGATCAAAGGGGTATGAAGTTAGAGAAGAAAAAATAGATGTTGAATATGCATTTGATGCGGATGAGTGTTTCTGTGCAGGGACTGCGGCGGTAGTTTCATCTATTGGATCTATAAAACATGGAGATAGAGTTATTCAATATTGCAATGGAGGAGTTGGTGACATAACGAGGGAGATTTACAACTCGTTAGTCGCGATTCAAGAAAAAAGATCTCCGGATATATTCAATTGGTTAATAGAACTAGATATTTAACGTCCGAATTTACTCCTACGACTGGAAGATTTAGATTTATTTTTGAATGATTTTCGTTGTGAGGACTTTTGTCTAGAGTTGGAAGGTTGCTTATTTACTCTCTTATTTTGATCAGATTTTGCTTCAATAAAATTCTTTCTGAGTCTTAATCCTATAGATTGTAATACTCCTTCTTTAGTTTCAGCTCTCGTTGCTTCTAGTGCATCTTTGGATGATAAAATTAGCATTCCTTCCTTTGAATAAGGCCTAGATGGATGAGATAGGTTCTCTTCTCTCTTCATTTTACTAATTCCAGCATTTCTGCTTGCCCATATTACCGCTTCGAGAGAAGGATGGGGGATACTAGCCTCCTTCGGAACTCTTCTACCTTCTGATCGGGACAACTTAGAATCAAAGTAACGAGTCCAAATTTTCATTTTCGTAGGGTCGCGAGTCATTCTACTAAACACTTCCAGTGAGTGCACTAATTTGAGTTCTTCGTACGTATCATTCTTCAAGAAGAATGCCGCTAACTACCCCATGCATTCCAGGGCGACTAGTTACTCTAACCTGGCCGATATCAGTTTCAACTATTGCGCCCTTAGTAACAATATTACGACGGACATAGTTTGTATCAGCATCATTTCTAACTACGTTAGTAATTTTTGCACGGATTGTTTTGCCCTCTTTGGGCTTATTAACATTGATATTTTTAACAGAAAGCACTCTAACAGTCTGTGAACCAGCAGTCTTTCGGTATAATTTTCGAGCATCATTATCAGCCACGAACGCGAATTGATTTTCGCTTGAAATCTCTGTCTTACGCTTTCCTCGATAACGACTGGGACGCTTCAATCGGCCTCCACTTGGTTTACGACGAGATATGCCATGCCACTTTGCCATCCCTCTGCCGACCGTCCCCCCTTATTTCAAAGGATTGGCAAAAGTCATATTTTCTTGATAACGATAAGATATGTTATTTTGTAGTATTTCGACGGACGGCTGTGAGCGAGAAGAAGTTGAGGCGCCGGACTCCTGTAAGATATAAACAGGTCAAAAGTATAGTTAAAGAAATATCAATAATGATTGATAAAGATATTCAAGTATCTGATAAATTTTTAGAAAAAGGTAATTTCGATGATAAAGATATACTCTTAGTAGATAGAAAAGTGTTGGCATTTCAAGTGGAAACGGAGAATGGTAAATTATGGTTTCCTACTATCAGAGGGATTTTATATTGGCTACCTGAAATTAAGTGGGCTGCAGTGGATCATGGGGCAATACCATTTTTGTTAAATGGTGCAGATTGTATGGGTGCAGGAATCCACCTTGCAGACATTTCAATAAAATCTGGTGACTTGATGTGGATAAAAGACCAAGAACATGGCAAACCAATTGCCATTGGTATTGCAATTGCAGATGGAAAAGAAATGATTGAGATGAAAAAAGGTAAAGCAGCAGAAACAATTCATTGGATTGGTGATGAATTATGGGAATTAGAAACCTGAATCGATAGTATTAATGTGTTTTATATGATGAGGAGTTAATATGCGCTTAGTAGTGGTATCCGGTATTTTATTGATTTTTCTCTCTAGTGTATCTGGTGCTGGAGGGATAAATGAACAAATGAGTCTTGAAGGGACAGGTATAGAAGAAATAAATTATCAAGATTATATTGAGGAGGCAAAATCTTTTGAAATTGAGATAGGATTAGAGCCTCAAACATCTGAAAACGAAACAAAAGTAATCTGGGTAACTCAAATCTGTGTAAATACTGGAGTATGTTACCCCCCAGAGAATAATGATGAATGGCTTACAGAAGATGGTAAGAAATTAGTTGGATCTATAGATGTAGATGATGATGCAAGTTATGTCAATTGGCGTTTTAAGATGAATTGGAGTGATGGTGATGAAGAAAATTTTCCACAAAGTGGCTTTGGTTGGAAGGTATGGTCTAATTGTTGGTTTGATGGTGAGGAATGGGGGGGAGTGGATGATTCTTGTAATACCAAAAATGGTGAATCAAAAATTACTTCATATTCTAAAATAGCATCTATTGTTGCTGTATTTACTATTTTACTATTATTTTTATCTAAAAAAATTCTAGATAAATAAAACTATAGCGTTAAGATTTATTTGTCGGGGGTACAAACATTAACAAAATACCAGAAGTTATTATTAAGATTCCTCCAAAAAGATTTGTAGTCGTTAAATATTCATCAAAAAACAAATATCCATAAAATGTCGCAATTACAACAGTAAGGTAAGAAAAAGCACTTACCCATGCTGCGTTGGCCTTGTGGTAAGCCATAGTTATTCCAATCTGCCCACCTCCTGCGCCAATTCCGATTCCTATTAGAGCAGCAATTGTTTCTAGTTTTAGTGAAGGTAAATCTGGTATTGCCTGGGAAATACTGCCCAATACGGCAAATACAGCAAACCAGAAGACTACTGAAGAAGGGGAATCAGTAAGGCGCAGTTTTCTGACATAGACATATGCGATGGCAGCAAAAAATCCAGAGCCGAGGGCAAGAAAGGCGGCTGGTTCTATATTTCCTGTACTAGGAGATATTACAAAAATTATACCAATGAAAGATGTAATTGATAATATTAACACAGGCTTAGAAGCTTTTTCTCTGATAATTGTACCTGATAGTAATGCAACAAATAATGGTGAAGTGTATTGTAAAGTAACGGCTTGCCCAATAGGTATCTTTGATAAAGCTGAAAAATATAAAATCATTGCAAATAATCCTACTAAACATCTCAAAAACATAGTTTTAGTATCATTAGGTTTCAAATTTATCGAGTAGGTTTTTGCATATAATGCAACAATAACCATAATGACCAGAGATCTTATAAAAATTATCATCCAAACATTTGCATCCACAGATGTCCATTTAACAAGAGCGTTCATAGTGCCAAAACATATACTACCAAAAATCATCCAGACAATAGCAACACCTGGAGAATCAATAGATATTTTTTTTGAATCACTTGTGATAAATCTTGAAAGATCTGGACCATCTTCAGCGAGATTTGACATAGAATTCAAACCTCTACCTAATCCACTTTTTTTCATCTAAATTAAACTCCAACGACGAGATAAAACCGATGCAATTGCTAGATAATCTTGACCTCCGGTACTTTTGGGATCATACAAATGGATTGGCATACCATGACTTGGTGCTTCGGCTAATTTGATATTTCTTCTAACTGCAGGTTTAATTATCAATTCAGGAAAATAATCTCTTACTTCATTTGCAACTTGTTCATTTAATGTTGTTTTAGAGTGCATGGTGAGGAGAACTCCGTCAACGCCAAGCTTGGGATTCAATAGATTTCTTACTTCTCTTACAGTGCCTGACAATAAAGCTAGACCTTCTAAAGCAAAGTACTCTGTTTGGACAGGTATAATTAATCCATCACTAGCCACTAATGCATTTATCGTAACAAGGCCTAACGATGGAGGAGTGTCAATTAGGACAATATCATAATGAGGTAGCAAAGGCTCTAGAGCCTCAGTCAAACGTTTTTCTCTACCTAATTGCCTAAGCATTTCTTGCTCTATACCAATTAAATTCTTATCTCCTACAACCAAATGTAATCTTTCGACAGCCGTCGCATGACGGGCACTAATTGCAGACTCAGGATTAAGTAACAAATCTCTAGTTGTTTCACGAACTTTGCTTTTGTCGACACCGAGGCCAGTAGCACAATTTCCTTGTGAATCGGAATCAATAACCAAAATATTATGCCCGCGTAAAGCTAATTGGGCTGCAATATTAATCACGGTAGTAGTTTTTCCAACTCCGCCTTTTTGATTAATTACTGTGACTACTCGTGCTCTTCCTTTAGGAGTGATTAATGATTTCGGTAATTCTACTGCCCCATATTTTTTTGATGTTTGTACCTCTTCAAAGGAATCTAAAATTGGGATATTAAATTCTTCTTGTGTTTCTGTGAATTCGACATCTATTATCAGTGATGCTGTATCAACATCAGGAAGAGTATTCTCATCTCTAACTTCAGCCACGATACATACGGATATTATTGGGCAGTTGAATATGCCGGAGAAAATAATAAAAAATATATTGAATTGAAGGGAATAGATGAATGCCATTAATTATCTAAATGATACCATGCTATCATCTCGCCTGTTTCGCCATTCATAATAAAATAATTTGAATGCTTGTTACCCGACTCTGTCCAATTCTTTGAACCTATTATTGATACTTGTCCTTCTCCTAAATTTACTGGAATAATACTGAGTAGTTCATTATCGTCTGAGACTGATAATCTGTACCCTATTTCAATACCTGAGTCCCAATAATTCTCATTAGTAGCTATGAATGGATATAAATCAGGATATCTGTCGAAGTTCAATATCCTTTGCTCTAGTAAATTGAGAGATGGAGTATCGGGAATTGCTTGTCTATTCCATATTATTTTTCCCTTTTCATTGTTACCGCTTCTTGTTATTTTACAATTTGATGAAGAGTTGCCAGTTAATATCAACCAACCTGAATTATCGTCTGGATCTACCCATGAAATATTCCAATTTGGATTATTAGAATCATCAGAACTTTGCCAATACGACTGCCAAAAATATCCTCCATCAATAATTGCCAAGGCTGCATCTGAAGAGGAGTGGTTATTCATTAAACACTCTTTGGCCACCTCTAAATTAAAATTACGAATTTCGGATTCATCCGGCATATGATCAGACCATTTTTCCTTATCAGAAGTTCTTGGTTGGTCTTCGCCGGTTTCTGGTTTTAAGTATTCTTTGCCCCACTCAATCGGAGTATTTCCTAGTGAAGTACTAGTTTCTCCCATTACTAATCTTATGGTAAGTCTACCATCTGGCAATATTGTTTCTGCTGCTGAACTTAATAAGAAATTACAATCAGACGCAGATGATTCTTTATCAATTAAAATATCTACTTCTTGACTCACGGGCCAAGGATTATTTGCTTTAATTTCAATTTCTATATTAGCATGTCCGATGCATCTCCCGATTTCTGTATGGTGAATGGTTACAGGGTAAACAAGGCCATGATTTTTACTATTTATTTCTGAGCCAACAGTCCATTCCCAGTCAGAATTCCAATCTTGATTGCCCTTAGAAGTGGAACCTTCGGACAATGATCTTTCTCCAAAAAATGAGTGTAATTCAATTGGTTTTAGAGGGAATGTCAATATTGGAATTAAAAGATCTAAATCACCCAATCCTTCCAAGCCATATGTGACTACTTGTAAATTCGTCTCTTCATTCTCTATATCAGTGAATGATATTTCTGTATTAGTTCTTTTTAGATCTTTTTCTCCTAATTCTGTCCAAGATTTTGAAGTCATTTCAAGGATATTGTTTGCCATAGACCAGCCAAGATTCCCGCAATCATCAATATCTCTCCAAGTTTTACCCTCAAAATCTACAACTAAATCATGTTCTATTATTTTTTCAGCAGTAAAAAAACCTGAACGGCCTAGACTATCAGTAGAAATTTGCTCATCTTTTGAAACTGAAACTTTACCTTCTCCTGCCATATTTATTTGTAATTCCCCACATGCATCATCTAATACTCCTCCTGAAGAATCGCGGAATATTTTGACCATATCATCTCCAACTATAGATATTCTTGCTTCATCCACATTAAAATTCATTTCATCGCCATAATTTAGAGGTTTTGCAGAAAGTGAATTATCATTATTTAATACAAAAAAGACTGTGGCACCCATTAAAATTATAATTGCAAAAATCGCGCCTATGACTTTGGAGTTAAGATTAAAATTTCTAAATGATGGTAAAGTTATTATCATGGATGCGGAATCATCTTTGATATCTTTTTCTAATTTGTTATCTTTTTCGATTTTTTTGTATTTTTTTTGTTGATTATTTTCCTCTACAAATATTTCTGCTTCGAGTATTTCATTTTCTTCTTCCACGTCCAATAAGTTCAAAGGTGAATTGATTAGTTTAATATCATCTTTAGATTGTACCTTTTTTGAAATTAATTTGTCTACTGCATCTCCAATAGTTTTATTATTATTTACATCATCTTCTTCGTCATCTTCTAACAATAATACTTGTTCAATTTCTAATTCTTTTTCCGTTATTCCTGAGCCTGCGGATTGCATTATCCTTTCGATTAAAGTAGATTTATTTCCGGAAACCATTAACTGAAGATTTTTACACATTTCCCTCAAATCCGCAACTGTCATTTTAGAGAGAGTTGCCTTGTCGATTAAATCACGGTCATCTTTGGACATTCTTATGCTTGTGTCATGAGTACTGTTTTTCAATCTCTTTGTATATTGGCATCAATAAAGTACTACTAATGGAGTCAAAATAATATTCCAAGCAAAGAACTCAAGAAGGAGTTTTTGTTGGGAAAACCATGAAGCCCCGGTTAGTAATACTATCTAGGGGGCCAGAATTATACAGTACAAAGAGATTATATGAAGAGACGGAGAAATCTGGTTGGGACGTTAAAGTTCTAGATCCATTGGAGCTAACAATTGTTGTTGATGGAGATGGGGGCAAAATTTTTCATCGCGGGTGGCCCGTTGAATGTGAAGCAGTAATACCAAGAATTGGATATTCAATAACTCGTAGAGGAGTTGCCATAGTTAGACAATTTGAAAGAAAAGGTACGATAGTTTTGAATAAAAGTATGGGAATAACTCGAAGTAGAGATAAATTACTAGCATGTCAATTGATGTCTGATAATAAAATTCCCGTTCCTGTGACTGCTCATGTAGGATCATGGAAAGATACTGCTAGAGCGGTAAAAAGAGTAGGAGGTGCTCCTTGTGTGATAAAATCCACAGAAGGTACCCATGGTTATGGCGTATTTTTAGCTAAATCTGATCAACAGGCAAGGCAATTGGTATATCAGATGTTAGAAAGGAATATGCGGCCTTTGGTACAGGAATATATCAAAGAATCACATGGTCAAGATATTCGCGTATTGGTTGTTGGTGGAAAAGTAGTAGCGTCAATGAAGAGGAGTGCCAATGGGTCAGAGTTTCGTTCTAATTTTCATTTAGGTGGTTCTGTTCAAAAAATAGAAATTAATGAAGAGCAGGAGAAGATTGCTTGTCTTGCAGCGTTGACGATGGGACTTGAATTGGCCGGCGTTGATATGTTATTATCAAGTAGAGGCCCGCTGATTTTAGAGGTTAATTCTAGTCCTGGTTTGGAAGGAATAGAGGCTTCAACAGGAGTTAATATTGCGGGAGAAGTTGCAAAATATCTTAATTTAAAACACCAAAAAATGATTAATGAATCAGAAGTAGGTGCTGTAAAGGAATCAAACAAGAAAGCTCAAGAAACAGATGTTTAGTAATAACGGCCCCGTGGGGATAAGGAATTGGTCGTGAAATGGTCCTATAAGGTTATAACTTTAGAGAAGCATTCAATACAGCATACGCCTCCTGTAAAGTGTTCGTAAGAACAGGGATGCATACGTCGGTTACGACGGGAGGCGAGATTATGAGGGAGCATGATGCTGTATTTTCTAATGGGATAGATATTAATCTCTTATCTGAAGATAGAGGCATTAAAGAAACTAAGTCTTCGTTGCCACTTCGTATGATGCGCATATCTAATTTGCCTTGGTTTGAGTGTTGGTCGCAACAACTAAGAACAGAAAAAAAGAGTGAGCATACCATTAGATCATACATTGTTTCGGTAAGAACTTTTACAACGACAAGGTTACCAAACGAACCTGACAGAGTTTGGAAAGGTGTAAAGAGTGTTAGTGTGGAAAAATTTCATTTATTTTGTAATCCTGATAATGGTAGAATTGATACTTGGTTAAATGAAATTAGTAAATTAAAACCTTCAACCATCAATGCTAGAATTGCCGGGATATCTCATTTATTAAAATGGATTGGGCATTCAATACCAGATTGGATACAAAGACCATCTAGAAGTCGTTCATTACCCAAAACCTTAGGTAAATCAGAACTAAAAAAGTTACTTTTGGCCTCAAAACAATCAGAAGATTGTCTAGCATTGCCTATTGTAACAATAATGCTAGATACCGGTTTGAGGGTTTCTGAATTATGTGGTTTGGATTTAGATGATATTGATTTTGATGATTTATCAGCACTAGTAATAGGAGGTAAAGGTGAAAAAGATAGGACAGTACTTTTTACTAAGTCAACAGTATTTGCAATAGATGCATGGAAACCAATGCGAAAAACTAGAATTGATTTATGTAAAAAACCTGAAGATAATCGGGCCTTATTTTTATCAAGTAGAGGTAACCGAATGAATCCACGGTCGGTACAGAAAATAATTGATAGATTGGCAGATGCGGCCGATATCCCAAAGAGTCGTGTCAGTCCACACACCTTACGGCATACATTTGCCACGGGTTTGTTGGAAAGAGGAGCTGATTTAGTTACAATTCAAAGATTGCTTGGACATGCAAGTATCGCAACAACAAGAGTGTATTTGGAAATAGGAGATCAAACATTACGTGAGATATATCATAGGGCCCAAAAACAAATTCCGCCAATGGAAGAATTTGACAGGGAAGAAGTGGAAGAGATTGTGGGCATACAAATAATTTCAACAGAATAACTAGAATATATAGAGCATTAATACAAAATGTTCAATCTAGATGACATTGCCAGCGCAACGTGGACGCTTTTGGATTCCAGGGTAAAAATAAAGCCATTGAGAATGAAAATAGGTCAGTATTATTCGCACAAGTAATTCAGGGTAAGCCCAGAATGGGAATAAATGAAGAAGGTTTTCTTGAGATTTTAGGTAAATCAAAAAAAGACAGAAAAGTTTTCCTTGGAGATGTAGCAAAATCGGTACTGCATTCACTAGGGTCTCATGAAAAGCCCGTATTTACCGATGAGCCTAACTGGGATGAACAAAGATGGGAACTAATCTGTAAATCAAATGAATTGAATATCAAGATAAATAGTAGTCATTATTGGGGTTTCGGATTGTTTTCTCGTTGTTTTTATAATAAAATAGAAATTGAAGGGCCATTATCTGTAAGATCTAGATGCGTTCATGATATAGTATCAATATTGGGAAGAAATCCTTGGGAAGCAATCAGAATTAAACCATTTGAAAGAATTACGGGATTAAAAATGTCAGAACATTTCGAAATGTGGAATAAATTAATTAAACGTGCTAAAAATGAGATGAATGAACAGATACTCAGGCTGGAAGATAAGGTGAGAAAATTAAGAGGAGTTGATGAAAATGCGGTAGAATTACTAAAGTCTGCAGATTTGGCATTGGAAGAAGCTAGAACTGCATTATCTGATAGAAATGCTCCTGCTGTAGAAAGAGCACTGAGTAGAGCTTCTAATTCAATAATACAAGCAGATCCTAAAACTGAGTTAATGACTACTAACATGTTGTTAGATGAAGATTAGAATCCAAAAGCACGATACATCCATGACCAAACACCGTGCTGTGCCAAATAAATTATTAATGAAAAAGAGATACATGCAAAGTAAATTGTACCTTTCGATATTTGTATAGCATCTTCAGATTCTTCGTCAAAGTAACGAATTAAACCAGCTGCTTGCTGAATTCCACTGCCCTTCTTCTCCTTTGCCATTGAAGTGCGCACCTACATTGACTATTTCAAGGCCACGAGAGACAGTAAGCAGAAAGGTATCAAGGTTCTAAAGTTTCAATCAAAACGCAACCCCCATCAAGATCTACAATAATTGATGCTGCGTCCATTGCATTATCCATGTTTGATGTCATGAGTATTTCTCTGCGAAAGCCGTTAGAATTTTGAAGAACCAATCGATGACTCAAATTTTCCAAAACTTTCTGATCAACTTGTTTCCATATCCATTCGTCATTTTCTACTGTAACAAGGGCTTCCAAAGGTATTAATGGGCCTTGATCTGAGGAATTACTGCGTGCACGTTCTACTAGTTCAACTAATTTCTTTGTAGCCCCATATATGTCTGTCTTAATCGATTCTTCACTATTCCTTGCTATTCGCCTGCCTAATCTCACGCATTCCATCCCCCATACGACACTTAGCCGTAATTGAAGTCGATTTTATCACATGTATAATATTTTGTGTAAAAAATTTCTTTTAATGCTGAAAATACCATGTTATAAAAATTCTCAATAAGGATTAATTATTTGATACATAGATGGTGCGAGAGTTATGGCTACATCCCAGGAGTACTGGAATGAATTAGGTAAAAATAGTGTTTTACTGAATGCTATGAGCAATTGGAGAGATGATCCAGAATTATGGTTTTCAAAATCTGTAAATAGATTACCAGAAACAGTGAGAGTTAATTATCTAAGAGAAGAATGGCGGTGGGTAGAAAAATGGTTACTAAAAATTGGTGCTAAGAAAATTGATTGGTTTAGAGATACTCAAGGTAGTGCTTGGACTTTACCATTTGAAAGAGGGAAGGCAGAAGGAGAAATAAAATCTATTATTTCTTCCTTGCATAGAACTGGAAGAATCACCAGACAGGAGGCAGTTTCGATGATACCCACTATCGCTCTTAATGTAAAACCAGGAGAAGTCGTTTTAGATATGTGTTCTTCACCCGGATCTAAAACAACCCAGATAGCAGAAAATTTACAAAATAAAGGGTTAGTAATAGCAAACGAAATTGCAAATAACAGAATAAATACTCTAGTATCAAATATACAGAGGCATGGTAATAAAACTTGTATGATAATACAACATGATGGTAGACATATTCCCAAAATAATGGATAATGGTTTTGATAAAATTCTAGTTGATGTCCCGTGTACTGGATCTGGAACAACTAGGAAAAATCCAGAAGTTTGGAAGAAATGGTTGCCATCTGGAAGTCGGTCTTTGCACAAATTACAAGTAGAATTATTGACAAAAGCCATTAATTTAACGAAGCCAGGAGGGAGGATAGTTTATTCCACATGCTCATTAGATCCTGTGGAAAATGAAGCAGTTATTGCTGAAATATTAAGAAATAGTCCTGTTGAAATTTTATCAGCAGAGAATATTTTAAAATCTATTCCATATGATGAGGGGTACACAGTATGGCCAAAATTAGACGATAGTGGGAATAAAAATAATGATTTAGACTTAGAAAAATCTATGTTACCTCCCACTGAAAGTTTCATAATTGATTCATTGAAAAAATGTGTAAGAATTTGGAATGATAAGATTGATGGAAGTGGATTTTTTATTTCAATATTAGAGAAAAAAATTGATGTAATTAATAATGATATAGGAAAAAATAGTTTTTTAGATAAAAATACAAAACCTGACCCAGATAATTTTCCGAACCCAATAGGTAAAGAATTGAGAGAAATGATTGTCAAACATTTTGGGAAATGTCCAGAAAATTTATGGATCAGAGGGAAAAAAATATCATGGTCTACCGATGAAGCTATGAGGATATGGGAAAATGAAAAAAGTCGTAAATCGGGAAGGTTGATAATATCTGGCAAAAGGTGGTGGCCGTTGAAAATAATAAGCCTAGGACTTGATACAATAAAATTAAGAAATAATAGAATTGACAGAATTATCGGAAGATCATCTCAAGAAATTATCTCAGAAATTGATTATGGACATATGACTATCGACGGTGAAAAAGTTGATAAGATATTGAATGAAGAATATTTATTCAATGAAGATTTTGACATAGATATAACTGAGTATAAGGGAGGTTTAATATTGATTGATGAAAGGGATGGAGTTTGTATTCCAGTTTGGATAGGAAATAGAGTCAGTTTAATGATTAATGATGATGAAAAAAGAATTTTAAGATTCATGAAAGATTTAGATATATCAAATAAAGAAGAAGAGTGAATAAGTAAACAAATGAGTCTATAAAATGATGAATTCTTGGCATATGTTCAATAGCCTCACACAATAAAAATCCACAGAAGGTGGGACGTTGTGGATGAAATTGATCGTAATATAATTCGTGTTCTTAGTGGCGATGCTAGAACTTCACTAAGGAAGATTTCCAAGAAAATAGGAGTTTCACTAGGTGCAGTGAGTAATAGAGTTAAAAAATTAGAAAGAAATGGAATAATTAAAGGGTATACAGTCCTATTGGATCCTGATAAAATAGGATGGGAACTAACAGTCGTAATAGGTATAAGGATACAAAAAGGAAGATTGATAGAAATCCAAGAGAAGATTGCTAAAGACAATAGAGTTTATGCTGTCTATGATGTAACTGGAGATTTTGATTCTATGGTTATTGCGAAGGCATCAAATAGAGAAGATTTAGATGATTTGTCGAAAAATGTACTATCAATAGAAGGCGTGGAGAGGTCTGTGACACATTTAGTCCTAAACACTGTTAAAGAATTACCTAATTCTTTGCCTAATTATTCGAAATAATGCCAGGTACAATATGTTGTTGAACACACATCCTAATGCGTAGATATATCTTTAATTATCTGTTAACGAAGGATATTATTGACTATGTAAAAAGAATATCATTACGCGGCATTTATGAATGGCTTTCTGCTCCCATCTAACTGAGGTAGGCATCGTGGTTGCAAGCGCACTGTTTTGGAATTTGTTTGATGAATACATTTTATGGTCACTTTTGGTGGGAATATTGACATTTGGATGGTTGTTTCATCATTCTTTCTGGTATGTTTCCTCTGAAGGAGAAGAATACAATAATCCAGATAAAATAGAAGTTGGAGTTTTTCCACGACACAATGATGACATGAAGTTAGAAGTAGCTTGGACAATTTTGCCTTTTATTCTGATAGTGTACCTGACATATATTTCTTGGGCACCCCTTGATGCAGTATGGACATCTGCCGATGGAGGGTTGCATGGAAATGAGTGCCAACAAGGAGAGAGTTCCAATAATTATTTAGATTCTAGTAGTGGTGCCATTAAATCGGAATGTTACCACGTCATTGAAATTACGGGAAAGCAGTGGGTTTGGAGTTTCAATTGCAATCCAAATGATGATGCATGGAAAGGTGATGTGATTCCCGATAGGGGATATGAATTAGGAACTGATATTTGTGATGTTGGTACAATTTCAATAGAAGGCTACGGTATGCAACCTCTACTATCATTGAAGGCAGGAGAAACATATCTAGCGGTGATGCAATCTGAAGATGTGACACACGCCCCTTGGGTTCAGGTAATAGGAACGAAAGAAGATGTTCTCCCAAGTCAGACCACTACACTCTGGCTACCTATGAATGAAATTGGAGAATCAATGATATTGTGTACGGAATATTGTGGTGATGCACATTCAGTTATGTCAGCAGGTCTTTTTGTACACAACTAGGGTGATTTAAGTGAAGAAATTTATCCATTCAAGAAGCATAGTTGTAATGACTGTTCTAATTACAGCAATGTTATTTACTCCACTTGTTACTTCTTTCCCAACAGGAATTTCAGGTGTAAAAGATTCAGGATGTAATTGCCATGGAGCAACTACTAGTGATTCAGTAACTCCAATTATTGAGGGTTTGCCAGAAGTCTACAATTACTCAGAAGTATACGAACTAACAGTCTCCTTTACCGGAGGCCCCAGTACTGCTGGAAACATTAACTTAGGTGGATTCCACTTGTGGTCGAGTGAGGGAGAATTATCTGTTTTAGACGCAACTGTTCAACAGTACAATCCGAATGAAGTAGGACATACTGAAGTTGGAAATGATCAAACAAGTTGGTCTGTAGTTTGGACTGCCCCTGATACAGATCGAAATGTAGAAATGATTTTACATGTTAATTCAGTAAATGGTAATGCTGGAGATGGAGCTGGTTCATCAGGAGATGAGTGGAATAAAATTACAAAAAAGATAAATGCCCCAGTACTGGTTTTAGAATCGGCTGATCCTTACGTCGTTCTCTCCACGTTGATTGTAATTTCTGGTATATTATTGATAATTACCATTACATATATCTTCTATAGAACAAATCCAGAGTCCTTCAATTGGGAAAGTTTTGAACCTTGGATTGCAGATTGGTTAACTACTACTGATCATAAAAAAATTGGTACTCTCTATTTCCTAGCAGGCATGTTTTTCCTTGGAATTGGAGGAATCATGGCATTAATGATAAGAATACAACTAGCAGTCCCAGGCAATGATTTCCTAACTCAGGATCAATATAATCAATTCTTTACATTGCATGGTACTACTATGATATTTTTAGCGGCTATGCCGCTAATTAATGGCTTTGCGAATTGGATGATTCCCTTACAAATAGGCGCACCAGATTTAGCTTTACCTAGAATAAACGCAATGTCTTTTTGGCTACAACCAGTGGCAGCATTACTAATATTTACTGGAGTTTTCTCTGGTACTGGAGCAGACACAGGATGGACTGGTTATGCTCCATACATAGTCAGTGAAACAGCACATGTAGGCACTACAATGTGGGTTGCAGGACAAATTATGTTAGTTGCATCATCAACCTTGACAGGAGTCAATTTTCTAACTACAATAGCAGTGATGCGAGCACCAGGAATGGGTTGGATGCAAATGCCTCTATTTACTTGGTCAATACTTGTTGCAAATCTGATGTTATTCTTGTCAATACCTGCCTTTGGTGTTGGATTAGTTCAGGTATACTTAGACAGAGTAATTGGTACTGCATTTTATGATGCTGCTTCAGGAGGTGACCCGTTACTTTGGAGTCATTTATTCTGGTATTTCGGACATCCTGAAGTATACGTAGTAATAGTTCCGGCCTTTGGAGTAATATCTGAAGTAATAGCAACAAGTGCAAGGAGATCTGTGTTTGGTTATAGATCGATGGTTTATGCAATGGCAGGTATTGGAGTAGTTTCCTTTATTGTGTATGGACACCACATGTTTACCTCAGGAATGAGTCCTACTTTGAGATTCGTGACCATGTTAACAACAATGCTAGTAGCTGTCCCTACGGGAATTAAAATATTCAATTGGTTGAAGACGATGCATAAAGGTTCTCTAATATACAGAACCCATACCCTATGGGCCCTAGGTTTCTTGATAACGTTCACATTAGGAGGTATTTCTGGAATGTTTTTCCCCTCCATGGCAATGGACTTACATTTCCATGAATCGTACTTCGTTGTTGCACACTTCCATTATGTTTTAGTTGGAGGAACGGTGTTTGGTTTCTTTTCTGCAATTTATTATTGGTTCCCTAAGATGACTG
>Ga0315320_10001803_pt1 | contig 17793 bp, 11 predicted proteins | sample M140m21515metaG_FD_203458 | JGI IMG/M metagenome (GOLD analysis project Ga0315320, IMG submission 203458) | Ammonia-oxidizing marine archaeal communities from Monterey Bay, California, United States - M1 40m 21515 | ecosystem: Environmental > Aquatic > Marine > Coastal | place: USA: California... | reverse complement strand
TCCCATGGTGGGTGAGTTGGCGGATGCGGTCGTTGCCCTGTACGCCCGGGATGACGTGAACGTCCTGGTCCTGACGGGGGCCGGAGGGGATTTCTGCGCTGGCGCGGACCTGATCGCGAACGCGTCCGCACTCCAGGGTGGGGAAGATTCGGCGCGCACCAACATGGGGATCTTTCACAGCCTGCTGCTGGCCGTTTGGAACTTTCCCCGTCCTTCCATCGCAGCGGTGGCGGGCGACGCTGTTGGGTTCGGGATGGACCTGAGCCTGGCCTGTGACCTACGAATCGGCTCGGACACCGCACGGTTCAGCCAGGGGTTCAGCAAGATCGCACTCGTACCAGACGGAGGAAGCTCATTGTCTCTTGCGCGTCTGGTTGGGCTCGGCAAGGCACTGGAACTCTTCTATTTGAGTGAGAAGGTCGAAGCTGATGAGGCGCTGCGGCTTGGCTTGTTGAACCGCGTCATCCCGTCCGATTCATTCGCAGACGGATGGCGCGGCTTCGCGAGCAAGCTCGCGCATGGCCCACAGAAGGCGCTTCGACTGGGGAAAGAGAACATCCGCAAGGGCCTCGGCGTCACCATGGAAGAGGCGTTGGCGAATGAGTCACGAGCTCAAGTGCAGTGCATCACCGGGACAGACCCGATGGCGGGAGTCATGGCCTGGATGAACAAGGACACTCCGACTTTCACCGAGCGCTAGCGAGTCCAGCGTCGTGTACCCCACCTCCCGTTCTTCACGTGCGCTGATCGTGTTCGCCATCTTGGCGATCACCGTGGCGGCATGTTGGGGAGTGACGAAGTTGAGGTTCGACACGAGCCTCGATGTCTATTTCATCGAGACGGACAAGGACCTCGCCGCGTACCACGAGTTCCTGGATGTCTTCTCTACCGACCAGGTTGTGCTCATGGCCTGGCGGGACGATGCCTTGTGGACGCCCGAGGGAATGGCGTCGCTGTCTCGCTACACAGAGGAGATTGCCGCCCTCCCTGATGTCCATGAAGCGCAATCCCTCGCGACGAGTAGTGAGGTCATCGGTTCCCCCGGTTTATTGACGGTCACTCCCCTGTGGGACCCTGACGCTGAGGAGCCTCCTGATCTCCTCGCTTTGAAGAAGAGGGTTCTGGAAGACGAGATCTTCGTTGGCTCGATGATCGACACCACTGGTGACGTGCCAGCCATCCTCGTGACCGTCGAGCACCGGCTGGAGGACAATCGGTACAAGATCGAGTTGGCGCGCAAGCTTCGGGATATGGGCGACACGATCGCTGCGGAGCGGGGACATCCCGTGGCAGTGGCGGGACCCCCGATCCTGGACGACGCATTCCTGCGCTACACCCAGCGCGATTTACTGATCATCTTTCCGTTGATGATTCTGGCCATCGCACTCGCGGTGCTTTTCCTGTTTCGCACTCCGCGCGCGCTTCTTCTGCCGGGCCTGGTGGTTCTGCTCAGCTGTCTGTGGATCACCGGCTTGATGGGGGCCCTGGACATCGGGATGACCGTCGTCCACAACATCATCTACCCACTGGTCCTGGGTCTCGGGATCGCTTCCTCGATCCACGTAACCAGTCGTTCTGTGTTGCTCCGAGGCCAGGGTCGCTCTGCCCGGGAGTCTTCTGAGGAGGCGCTTCGGGCTCTCTTTGCGCCGTGTTTCTACACGACGTTGACCACGGTGGGCGGGCTGATGTCGCTCTGGGTAGGGAGCTTGAAACCGGTCCGCGAGTTTGGCGCCCTGTCTGCGACAGGGGCGGTCGTCGCCCTTGCGCTGACGTATGCGCTTGGTCCTCTCTTGCTCCCCCTTCTCCCAGGTCCGAAGACCCCGGCGGCGAATACTGAGACCGATCTGCCTCGCGCGGGAGGGGCGCAGGGGGTGCTGGATGACCTATTGGTTCGATTGAGCCGGCTCGCTGAGAGGCGTCCAGGGCGAGTGGTTGTGGTGAGCGTTCTTCTCCTGGGGCTTGCTCTGTCGGGTCTGCCGAGGCTTAAGACCGGGGCGAACGTACTCGAGTATTTCCACGAGGGTGAGCGTGTCCGGACCGATGTCGAGTTTGTGGACTCGTTCCTGTCGGGAACGAGCAGCCTTGAGGTCTTCCTTGAGACTGACGACCGCGATCGTCTCAAGGACCCGGAAGTGCTCGCCGCGATGGTTCGAATACAGACCTGGATGGAGGCGATCGACGGTATCGGGAAGACCATTTCTCTCGCCGACTTCGTCGCGGAGCTACGGAAGGCCCAGCGGGGTGGGGCTAAGGAGCAGAAGCGTATTCCCGACACCAAGGCCGAAGTCGCCCAACTTCTGTTGATGCTCGACGACCCGACTGAGCTTGAGCGAATGGTGGACTTCGACTTCGCGCGTGGCCGAATCACTGCGCCGGTGCAATTGAGCAAGGTCACCGAGCTCACTCAGCATATCCCTGAGTTGGAGGAGCGCCTGCAAGCGGAGTTCGGTCCTCTCGGGGTCAAGGCGAGCGCGACGGGCCAGAGCCGTCTGATTCACAACATGGAGCGGTACCTACTGGAGACCATGGTCCGGTCTCTGGCATTGGCCTTCCTGCTCGTGTCCGTCTTTATGGCCATCGCGCTGCGGTCCGTCACGCTTGGTCTCTTCTCGATGATCCCCAACATCGTGCCGATTGGTTTTGCGTTGGGCGTGATGTCCTGGACGGGCGTGCGGCTTGACCCAGGAACGGCGACGACGGGCGCTGTGGCTTTGGGTCTCGTCGTGGATGACACACTGCACTTCCTTCACCAATTCAGGGAGTTGGCGGCGAAGAAGTTCTCGCTTGCAGAAGCAACCGAGCGCACCCTGCGGGTCACGGGACGCGCACTGGTCATGACGACCGCCATCCTTGTGACCGCATTTGGCTCGATGCTTGCTGCCTCCTTTACGCCGAACAACAACTTCGGGGCCCTCGCCGCGTTGACGATTCTCCTAGCGCTCGTCGCGGACCTGATTGTGCTGCCAGCAGCCATCGCGCTCATCAAGCCCCGGTTGTAGAGGCGGCTGGCTCGGTTGTCGCGGCTGGCTCGGTTGTCGCGCCCGACGTTCTTCTCCGCCTAAATGACGGCGTCGAGCACCGTGCGGTCCGTGCTGGTGATCGCGTGCTTTAGAGCCGCAGTGCGCGGCAAATGTTGGTGGGTGTAGAACCTCAGATTGTCGGCCTTGCCAGCATAGAAACGGGCGTCGGAGTGTTGCTCCAACCACCCCCGTCGAGCGTCTGCGTCCGCGAGGTCGACGTTGGCTTCGGCTGCCAACGTTGTTAGAGCAGCGTGGGCGACCGCGGCCTGCTCCGCGAGCAGGGCGCCGATCACCACGTCTCCAAACAGGTTCAGCATATCGACGGCGTGGGAGACAGCGGCCTCCTGGTCGCCGGACATCCCGACCTGACTCAGGTGCATAGCGCATGCACCCAGTCGCTCCTGGCTCTTCTGGAGGAGTGCAACTTCCGCGTCGAAGACGCCGGTGTCTTCCGCAGCTGCGACTTTGTCACTCAACCACTGCACTACCTGCATGAACGCCATGCCACCCTTACGAGGGAGCTTGCGACCCAGCAGGTCCATCGCCTGGATTCCATTGGTCCCCTCGTAGATCGAGAAGATCTTGGCGTCGCGCATGTGCTGCTCGACGGGGTATTCACCGATGTACCCGTAGCCGCCGTACACTTGAATGGCGTCGCGAGTGACCTCGAACCCAACATCGGTGCACCAGGACTTACAGATGGGGGTCAACACCTCGAGGATGTCCTTCGTCTGCTTACCGCGTTCGCTTTGAGGGTCTCCATGCCACTCCTGGGCTAGCTTGCCCAACGTGATGCCGAGCGCTCGCATCCCTGCGACACAGGAGCGCATACGAAGAAGCATGCGTCGGACGTCGGCGTGCTCGATGATCGCGACTCGACGAGCGCTCGCGTCGCTCAAATCCACCAGCTTTGTTCCCTGCACACGATCCTTCGCGTAGGCGACGGCGTTTTTGTACGCAGCTGACGCGACGGCGTAGCCCTGGACGCCCACGCCGATACGGGCCTCGTTCATCATCAGGAACATGTGGCGAATTCCTTCGCCTTCGTCTCCGACGATCCAGCCGCGCGCGCCCCCCTCATCACCCACCGCCAGGGTGCAGGTGGCCGAGCCATTGATCCCCATCTTGTGCTCGATACCGACGCACTTGACGTCGTTACGCTCTCCCATGGAGCCGTCCTCGTTCACCAAGAACTTCGGAACCATGAAGAGGCTGAGCCCCTTGATCCCCTCTGGCGCATCCGGTGTGCGGGCGAGCATCAGGTGGATGATGTTCTCGGTCAGATCTTGCTCCCCGCCCGAGACGAAGATCTTGCTGCCCTTGAGTAAGTACGTCTCGCCATCTCGCTCGGCGATCGTCTTCGCGTCACCAACTGCCGAGCCAGCCTGGGGCTCCGTCAGACACATGGTTCCCGCCCAGTCCCCGGTCACGAGATGCGGAAGGATGATGTTCTTCATCCAGTCGCTGCCGCGCTCAGCGAGGAGGTTTCCAGCAGCAGTTGTGAGCCCGGGATACATACAGAACGCCGGGCAGGCGCCCGTAAAGATCTCGAGGATGGCCATGGCCACGGGCATGGGTAGCCCCATCCCGCCGAGCTCGGGAGCGACCGCGGTCGAGCTCCACATGCTCTCACAGTAGACGTCGTACGCATCCTTGTAGCCGTCTGGCGTGCGGACGGTGCCCTCATCAAAGCGGCAGCCCTGACGATCGCCTTTTCCGTTCAACGGAGCGATCGTGGCTTCGGCCAGCTTCTTCGCTTCGGCCAGAACCATCCGGTACATGTCTTCGTCAAAGTCGGCGAAGTGTCCCTCGTTCATATCCTGTACGCCCAGCTGCTCGAACAAGACGAAGTTGATGTCGCGGAGGTCTGCTTCGTATTCGGTCGTGGACATGGCTGGAGATCCTCGTGATTCCTTATGAATGACTATTCAGTCAACGGGCGCGAAGCATATACCGCCTGGCCTCACGTTGGGTGCCAAACGCTGGGCTGGAGCGCCATAACTCCAAAGCCACAGAGTGTTGGGCGAAATAGGGTCGACGCGAAGCAGCCGCGGTCGTCCCCGCTGGTGATGAGCGTTGGCGGGGTGCCCGAGGCGTGGTGAGGTCCGGCGGCCCTCTCTCTTTGCTGCTTTTGAGGCTATTCGGTGCGCTTGACGATCAGCCAGGCCTTACCGAGCGAGATGAGCCCGCTCTGCTGCCCGGGGCTGAGCCCACGCACTGTGTCTGCGATCTCAGCCCGCATCTCGGACACGTTCACAAAGCCAACATCACCGCCACGAGACGCCTCCGGCCCGCGGCCATACGCGCGTGCGACGCTGTTGAAGCTCGCTCCGGAGGACAGGTCGGCGAGGGCTGCCTGCCCCTTGCCTTGTTCGAGCACCAGAATCTGACTGATGCGTACTCCACCCGCAGCCTTCGCTTCGGACTGGGCCTTTTTCGCGGCTTCGATGTTCGCGCGCTCTGCTGCGATGGATGGGTTGCCCGGTGAGAGGGCGTCGAGCTTGCTCAACTCTGCGAGGGCCTGATCGAACTTGCCACCTTCACGAAGGATCGAGACGAGCTGAGCTCGGGCGGCTACGAATCCAGGTGCGATCTCGAGCGCCTTGTTGACCGAAGCGATGCCTTCGTCGAAGTCACCTCCCGCAGCTTGAGTTGTTCCGTATTGAACCCACAGGGTTGGGTCCGACGGGTTGTTGTTCAGTGCTTTCTGGTACCAACTCAGGGCCGTGGAGGCGTCGCCTTTCGACAGGTAGACGAGGGCGATCCCCGTGATGGCGTCAGGGTCTTTCGGCTGGATCTCGTGGGCGGCGAGGAGGTGGGGGAGTGCCTCGTCGGCTTTCTCCACACCCAGAAGGAGGTATCCGAGGTTGTATCGAGTCGCCCCGTTTTTTGGCGCGAGTTGGGCCGCCTTACGAAGGCTCGTCAGCGATCCTTCGACATCTTGAAGCGACGCGAGCACCAGTCCCAGCCGCATGTGGGCGGGAGCGAAGTTCGGCGCGAGAGCCAAGACCTCTCCATACTTTTGTTTCGCGAGGGGCGGGTTGGCGGATTCGGCTTCCATTCCCGCGGCCATTGGGTCAAACGCAGTCCCCGGGATCGAGCCCTCGTTGATGCGCGCGACGAGCTCTCGAGACCCAGCAACGGTCGTATTGCGAGGGTTGATGGCCAGGGCTGCGTCGAAGTGTGCGACGGCGTCCTCGTATCGCTTCAGTCGGGTGTAGACGTATGCGAGGTTCACGTGTGCGAGGGGATAGCCGGGAGCTCTCTCTACGGCCTTCTCAAGTTGTGCCGTGGCCGCAGCGTGGTCGCCCTCCCGTGAGAGCATCGCTCCCCAGTTGAGCCAGGCGTGATGGTCATTGGGGTCGACCTCAGTCGCTCTCTTCCAAGACGCGTATGCCCCTTCGATATCTCCGGTGCGGACCAATACAGCGGCGAGCTTGTTGTGGATCTCGGAGCGCTCAGGAGCGACAGCGCGTGCGCCGATGAAGAGATCCTTTGCGTCCTCGGCTCGTCCTTCGAGCAACGCGAGCCCACCGAGCCCCTGAAGCGACCAGTGGTGGGTGCCATCGAGTGCGAGTGCTGCTTTGAAATCGCTCCGTGCCCCTTCCACATCACCGACTTGGGCCTTCGCCCGGGCATGGAGATAGATCGCGTCTGCAGTGCCCTTCTTGCGGTACTCCGCATACTCGGCGAGTACCTCGGTCGGGAAGGACTCCGACAGCATCAGATCGATGTATTCGGCATGAACCTCCACGTCGGTTGGCGCGAGTCGTCGAGCCTCTCGCAGTTGACTCAAAGCGGGGTCTGGCAGCCCCTGATCAATGAGCGAGCGGGCCGTGGAGAGCGCTCGCGCTGCGTCAGCGGTGCGCTCTGCGTGCCCATCTGCGGGAGTCAGAGAGAGGAACAGAAGGGTCGCGAGGGCGATGGTCATTGCGCGCATGCGGGTCTCCGGAGGCTGGCGAGAATGGCTGGCACCCCCTTCCTCGTCAAGGTGCGGCCGAGGCCGCCAGTCCGATGCCTTCATCTCAGTCGGGGGATCAGGTGCTCTCTGGCCTTGAGGTGGCGCACGAAGTTGCTGAACCCCGGTGGTGGGGGGGCTGAACCCCGCGGGGGGAGGGTGAGATGTCCGTGCGGTATCGCGCGAACCGGTTCCTCACGTATGACCCTGGGGTAGCATTGAGAAGGTCACCCATGATTCGATCTATTTCCCGAGCCGCATTGCCTTTCCGACTCACTGCCGTTTTCTCGGCCGTGTTCTTCCTATCCACGACGGTTGTTTGCTCTGCGGGTGGGTTGAACTTTGTTCGCGCAGCGTCTGCGCAGGAGCGTCCATCGGTGGCGGTGGTCGGCGTGCACGGAACCGGATCGGAGAGTGAGAAGCTGCTCCGAAGCATCACTGGGGATATTGCGAAGGGGTTTTTGGACGCAGCGAGCTTCGATGTCTTCGACGCGGATGCGTTGAGCGGGCGGTTTTTGCCGGCGCGTGCGCAGCTAATGGACGCTGTGTTCCTCGGACCGGCTGACGATGCGCTTCAAGAAGGGCGAGTGCAGTACGAGAGCGCCAGGTTTGAGCAGGCGATCGCTGCGTTCCGCCGAGCGGAGTCGGCCGCGGCGAACAGTCTGGAGTTCGTGCGGGACCAGCGCTTGCTTGTCGACATTCAGCTCTATCTGGGTCTCTCTTACGCCTCGATGGGGTCACGAGAGGAGGCGCAAGAAGCATTCGGAGAGGTTGTTCGCCTGGCTCCTGACCGGGTACTCGACTCTCTCGAATATCCTCCCAAGATCGTCAGCCTCTTCGATGAGGCGCGCAGCAGCATCCTCGAGCGAGAAGGATCCGCCATCAAGATCGATGCGCCTGAAGGGACGAGGATCCGAGTGGATGGCCGCCGAGTAGGAGAAGGTTCGGTGCTGGTCTCGGATTTGCGCCCGGGGTTTCACGTGTTGCTGGCAGAGCGAGAGGGCTCAGGTCGTCACTTCAGTGAGTTAAACCTCGCTGAAGGGGAGACCCGAGAGGTCACGGTCGCGCTGAAGAAGCTCGGTCTCTCCAGAGGCGGAAAGACCCGATTCGAGACGGAACGTTCAAGCCTCACTCGTCGGCTGTACGAAGAGATTGCGCGTGTTTCGGGTACGGACCTGGTGGTCATTGCCGCCTTTGATTCCAGTGGGAACCTCCAACTGGCGCTCTACTCTGCTCGCTCGGACACCATGAGTGAGTCGGTGGAAGCCAGTCTGCAGGCTGCGCCGACGTCGCAGTCGGCCTACGTGAAGCAGCTCGTGAAACGTCTAGCTCTGTCCGCTGATGAGAGCGGGGCAATCAAGGGTGATCAGGTCTCTGCGAAGGTGCCGAAGCTGATGCTCGGAGAGAACCCAATCCTCGGAGAACTCATCTTCGGTGCTCCGCCAGATCAGGTGGTCCCGGTGGCGGACGCAACGGCGGTCGCCCCTGTGGATGAAGAGCCCGCGAGAGTTCGCCGAGAGCGCAAGCCCGTCAAGCCCGGAGCGGTGGTGGGTGTGATCCTGGGCATCCTTGGAGCCGGAGGAGCCGCCACGGGGGTCTACTTCGCCGTGCGCCCCCAACCTGAGCCCATCGGGACGTTGAGGATTACGATTCCTTAGAGAGGCCGGGCTTCTGCGTGGATGCCTTCTCCACGACGGCTGGTGTCTTCCCGGCCTTGGCTGGGGCCTTACCGGACTTCGCCGTCGGCTTACGAGGCGGATAAAGCCGCTCGGACATCTGACGCAAGCGTCGCGCGACGAGACCAAGCACGGTCTGTGCACCCGGTCGGTTTGTTCCCCGACCGGATGCTCGGTTCATCAGGAGCTCAGCGGCATCCTCGATCCGCTCCGCAGACCAGATGTGAAAGCGCCCAGCTCGGATGTCCGTGAGCACCTCGCGATCGACTTGGAGGTCGATGACGGACGCTGCTGGGAGAAGCACCCCCTGGCGTCCAGTGAGTGGCCCATGAGCTTTGCAGGACTCCCAGAAGCCGCGCACCTTCAAGCTCGCTGAGCCGATGGGAAGTAACTCTCCACGCTGAGTGATAGCCCCAGTGATCGCTACATCCTGCCGCAAGGGAAGACCGGACAGCTCAGATAGGATGGCGAGGGTCTCGGCAAGGGTGGCTGAGTCCCCGTCTACTTTTCCGTAAGACTGTTCAAATGCAATCGACGCCGCGAGCCCGAGCGGGTGGGTGTTCCCTACGAATGTGCCGCGGAGCCAGCCCGCGAGGTGAAAGACGCCCTTGTCGAAGGAGCGCCCCGAGTACTTCGCCTCACGCTCGATGTTGATGATTCCCTCGCGGCCAACGGAGACCCGCGCCGTGATGCGTCCGGGAATGCAGTAGCTCGTGTCTCCGCCTCCGTAGACCATGAGCCCATTGACGACCCCCCGTTGGACTCCGTCGGTGACGAATTGCAGTTGGCGTTTCGCGACACGCTCACGATGTCCGGCCTGTTGGACACCACCTCGCCAGGCGAGCTCGCTCCAGGCCTGACGTGCTGACTGGACGCTCAGTGCCCCCGTGGGCTGAATGACCCGGGCGCCAACAAGAGCGCGCACCACGCGATCTGCGCGCAGGGCGACTCGAGTCCTTCGTGACGGCCGGCCGGCCAATTCCTCGACAAAGAAGCGCCATGCTCCATTTGTCACCTCGCCGACATGGGTTGAGAGCTGGCGAAGGCGCGCGACGACGACCGCAACACCGGCACGATCCCGGGGGAGGTCCGGCTCAAAGGCCACCCGCTCGACCCACAGGGAGTTGTATGTGGGGTCGGTCTCCCGAAGCTTCTTTCGCCCCGAGTCTGGACCTACGATCACGATCAACGCGCGGAGCGCGTGGGCTGGAGGCTCGCCTGCGCCCTGCTCTCCTTCAAGCTCGGCGCAGGTGCCGAACAGCAGTGCTTCACGCACTGCGTTCCATGCGTCCTCATTGTCTGTCAGCTGTCGGGGGTCGATCACCACCGCAGCGACTTCAGGATCTCCGAGCAAGCCAGGGGACCCGCGCCCGCGCAAAGCGCGTGCCGATGGGTCCGAGAGCAAGACCACCCTGCCCGGCAAACGGTCCGAGAGGGCTTGAGCAACGGAGGATGCCTGTCCGGGGCGCCCTGAACAGGAGATGTCCAGTCCTGCAGGGGGGACCTCGGAGGGGTTCCATGTGAGAACGTCGAGCGCGGACAGAACGCGGAGTTGTCCCCACAAACCCACAGGCTCGGGTGAGGAATAGAGTGGGCCACGGACCCAGGACGGCGGACAGCTCCACCGGCATGCGCTCGGAGGGAGGAGGTTCGGAGGTTCGGGGAGAGGGGCGCTCACTCCGCCACTCGGAACGTCTTTCGTGCGACTTCACCTGCGCGGACCACAACTTGCTGGTTGAGGTCTAGGCCCGTGCGCTCGTTCACGACACGGATGGTGTAGGTGCCCGCAGCGATCGAGTGTTCGAACAGAGGTGTGGTGTCGACGTACGCGCCATCAACATAGATACGGGCCCACCCGGAGCTGACCTGGACGCTCAGCTTTCCTGGGACCTTCTTCTCTTCGACGACCTCTTTCACCTCAAGGGTCCGGCTGAGTCTCCGCCGTTCACCCTTCGCTGGCGCCGCTACGACGGCCTGCACTGAGCTATAGCCGCTCATTCTGAATTCGACGTTGTACTCCACGGTGGGCGAACCACTTTCCCAGTTCAAGGGAGTCACTCCGATGGGTCTGCCGTCCACATAGACCTTCGCTCCCTTTGGAGTCGAGCGAAACGCAAGAACCGGTGGACCTTGAGCGGCAGCAGGCGGCGTAGGTTCGGTCTTCACCTCTACTGGTTTTGGCTTCGGAGCTGGGGTGATGTCTGGGGCGACTGGGGCAGGAGGAGGTTCGACGGCGGTCTTCGTAAGCGCGATCTCGATGCTGAAGACCTGGCCAGGGGTGAGCTCGAGGCTCTTCGTCCGCGACTCAAACCCATCTGCGGAGATCACGAGTTCGTGCGCGATGTCGGGTGTGATCGTGTCTGACGGACTTGTGAAAGGCTGACCGTCCAGGGTCATTGTCAGTCCTTCAACGTCCTCTGGCTGCACCGTGACGCTGAGGGATGCGACGGTGGGGATTGGAGGCGGGAGGTTCGTGAACCATGTAGCCGCCGCTACGAAACCCAGAAGGATGAGCGCGGCGACGACGAGTCGCTTCGAGCTGGTCTTCTGCGCTGAGGGAGGAGAGAGGGTCCCCGTGCTGTGACCCTGTGGGAGGGGCACGGTCTGAGCCCCTTCGAACGGACCTGGCTCCTCCTCTTCCTCTAGCTCCAAATCGTCGCTGCCGTAGTGGATATCGGCTGCGACGCGTGTCGCGTCTTCGAGTTGAGCTCGAGCGTCGACGATCTCCTGCGCGAAGATCTTCGCCAGGAACTGCTGCATCGAGTTCTGGAGACGTTCGGGCGTGCTTGGAAGGAGGAAATCTTGAAGCTCACGCTGCATCGCGCGAGCGTCTGGATAGCGATCCTCCAGGCGGGTCTCCAAGGCACGGAGGCAGATCGCATCGAGGGCGGGAGGGACCGAGGGGTTGTAATGGGATGGGGGAGTCACGTTCCCCGCGCGAATCGCTTCGATCACCTCAAAGTCTTCGTCCCGCTTGAAGAGTCGGTGTCCGGTAAGCATCTCCCAGAGGCAGATACCAGCGGCGAACACGTCTGACCTGTGATCCAGACTCTTTCGCTCGGTCTGTTCCGGCGACATGTACTGAAACTTGCCCTTGAGAAGGTGCGCTTCGGCCGATTCGTCACGGGTCGTCTCTGCCTTTGCGATGCCAAAGTCCACGAGCTTGACTCGACCGCCGTATGAGAGGAGGACGTTCGACGGCGAGACATCTCGGTGCACGATGTTTAGCGGGGCGCCGGTGGGGTCCTTGAGCGTGTGGGCGTAATGCAGGCCCCGCGCGACCTCGTGAAAGACGACGGCCGCCAGCTCGACCGGGATGCGCTCACCCCGCTCCGCCAGCCTCCGCATCACCGACTTCATGTCCTTTCCGTGCACTGCCTCCATCGCGAGGAACCAGTGCCCACCTTGCTTCCCGAAGTCGTGCAGCTGAACCACATTGGGGTGCACGAGTTGTGCGGAGAGCTTCGCCTCATCGACGAACATTTCGACAAAAGAAGGATCGTCCGCAAACGACTCGAGGATCCTCTTGACGACGAGCACCTTTTCGAACCCGGCGTGGCCAAATGTCTTTGCGAGAAAGACCTCGGCCATTCCTCCCACGGCGATCCGGTCGAGCAGGTAATACCTGCCGAACGGGCGTGGCCCGAAGCTCCCGGTTTGAGTGGCTTCTGCGGGAGAGTCGCTCTCGGGCTCTTTTGGGGGCTCCAACCGAATCCTTCTGGTTCCTCTCCGGAGTACAGCACCTTCGATACAAGAAACACGGCATCATAGGATCTATGCATCTACCGCCACAAGGGAGAGGCTGGGGCGTAACCCTCCTCAGCCTCGGATTATTCGCCGCCGTATGCGGAGGCTGCTCGGGCTCCGAATTTGACGTGCCTATCAGCTTCGTCGTGCCCACGGGTCACAACTCCTTCGATGATTTGAGCTACCTCTCGGCAAAAGCTCGCTATGGCGACGGTCGCTCTTATGACTTCTTCCTCGATGCGCCTTCGTCTGGATCCCAGTGGGATATTCCGATGATGCCTGCGGGGGCCGAGGTCACCATGACGTTCGAGGGGCTCGTTCCAGATGGGTTGGGAGGCGATGGGCAAGTCGTGGTCGCGAGTGGCGTCGCGGGACCTCTTGCGTTCGATCCCGAGAACCCCGGAAGCGCGCGCGTGCTGTTCACGCGGCGCGGTCGCACCGGCTCCCTGCCTGGTGGATCACACCCTGCGTTAGAGCCTCAGGTTGTTGAGCTTCCTGATGGCCGGCTGCTCTCGTTGGGAGGAGCCAGCGGCTTCGGGGGGGGGGACCCTCTCGCCCTCGAGAACGCGTCGGTGTTCGAGGTGAACGGCACCGACCAGGCATGGCAGTTCGCACCCGTAGAGCCGATGCGTGGACCGCGGATGGACTTTGCCGCTGTGCTTGTGGAGGGCTCCGATACTGAGTTCGACGGCAAGGTCGTCGTCGTGGGTTCCTTACCACTGGTTGAGGGGCGTTCGGGTCGAATCGTCGTCGATGAAGAAGCGGAGACGCTTGAAGAGGCGCGCGACCTGGGGATCCCGGAGGTCTTCGATCCGAGCACCGGGACCTGGGAGGACTTCGAAGAGGATCCCGTCATGCGGCTGAACGCCGCCCGTGGTCACCATGCCCTGGTCCAGGTCGGAAGCGAGCTGTACGTCTTCGGTGGCATCACGCTCGACGAAGGAGGAGGCCTTCAAGCCACCACCGAGACCCTACGCATCCCCCTGGACGGGGGTGAGACAGAGCTGCTCTCTGCGATGGGAGACCCGAGATGGAGGCACACAGCGACACGGGTGGGGGCTGATCGCGTTGTGGTCGTCGGCGGAGCCGCCATCCCCTCTGTGGGAGCGGACATTCCCGAGGTTCCGCTTGTGGAGCGGTACGACGCGAGCGAAAACGAGTGGGTTGCGCTCGGAGATCTGGAACCAGCGCGGGCTGACCACGTCGCAGTCGCGCTGCCAGACGGTCGTGTGCTCGTGGCTGCGGGGGTCGCCGAGACCGACTCGTTGGCTCTGGCTGAGACCTGGTTCATCGACCCCGGCGCGACCGGGCAAGACGAGGAGCCATTTACCCGCGGTCCGGACCTGCTCTCCCCGCGTGCGCGCGCCGACGCGCGGCTCCTCCCCGGGGGGAGGGTCATCGTTTGCGGAGGTGAAGACTCGGATGGCCAGGGCGTCGTAGGCTGCGAGATCTGGACCCCAGGCGGCGAGGACGCCCTTGGGGGCTGGGCGCCCGCGTCGGATCCGGGGACTCTCTACACGCCGCGGGTCGGCAGCAAGCTTGCCTTGCTCGACTCAGGGGATGTGATCGTTGTTGGAGGACAGTCCGACGACGGAAGTCTGGTCAACGATCTGTTGGTTCACACGCCGTAGGGTTCGACCCGTTGCTGGTTCACACGCCGCAGGGTTCGACCCGTCGGGAGGATGTCGTCACCGTGTTGCGCTGGAGTCGCAGACGATCCCAGGGCCGGATGGCTAGCCGCCGAAGGCGCCGCCTGGGCCGACTTCCATGTCGGAGCAGCTAAAGCGTGCTCGCAAGGCGGTGACGCGCACCCCTTCGGCGTTGTCCATGGGAGCCATGAGCTGGCGACAGGATCGCTCGTAGGTGTCGAACTCGTCGTCGTCCTCGTTCGTAGCTCGGAATGATTTACGACAGTCCGCTACCTCGGCGTCTCCGTAAGAGATGTTGCACTCTTCCCAGTAGTCAGCGATCTCCTTGCAGAGCTGCTGGCAGTCGTTGCCAGAGCAGCCCGTGAGGAGGCTTGCGACGGCGAGTGTGGAGGCGGCGGTCATGAGTCGAACGAAGGTCACTGCTTCCTCCTGCCCACGTATTTGGGCATTCCTTGGCCGAAACCCTAACGGTTCCGAGCCGCCACGTCATGGGAAGGTCGCGGGTGAGGCTTCCCGAGGAGCGTGCTGTGCTTCTTCAACGCTCCCCAGAGTCGTCATCGTCTCCCCCGCTAGGACACGTACCGGGAGACCACGTGCAGCAGGAATCGTCTCCGGTCGCGCTCAACAAGGCGATGTCCGGAATCCGTTCCGCGCAGGCTGCCAATTCTTCCCCAGTGCTTTGGCTCTGACGGTGGTCCGAGATGCATGTCACGCGATCGTCGTCCGTGTTGACCAGACCGCAGACATCCCGCTGGTAGTCGTACCAGGCGGTGCAGAGTTGCTGGCAATCCGAGCTGCATCCTGCCGAACAAAGCAAAGCGAGAAGGAAGAGCGTGGAAGGGAGCCAGCGAGGGTGCACGGGAGAGAGGATACTCCCTCTCTCGCCTTGGGGCTGTGTCCGAGAGTGGCGGTGTGGTGGCCCCCCGGTCACAATTCAATCGGATGAACTCTCCAAACCCCGAGCGCGCGATGCGTAACTGTGGCGTGTTGCAGATCGAGCCAACCGATTTCTGCAATCTCACGTGTCCGATGTGCCACCCGCAGCAGGGCTTCCGCCCGACCCTGCACGGCGATCTGCTCAAGGGTTACATGGACACCTCGCTGTTCCGGAAGATCATCGACGGGATCGAGGCGAGCAACGTCTGCTTTGATCATCTGATCTTTCAGTGGTTGGGGGATCCTTCGCTACACCCCGAGCTGTTCGACATGCTGGGCTACGCCCTCGATCACGTGGGAGATCGCTTCGGATATTTCCGGATCGACACCAACGCGATCCTATTGACCCCTGACCGAATCGAACAGTTGGTGCAGCACTACGCGAGGCATCCGCTCATTCCCGTGCTGATCGTCTTCAGTCTCGATGCGATCACCCCGGAGACCTACAAGATCGTGAAGGGTCGGGACTACTTCGACGTGGTCATGGATAACGTGCAGCATTTCCTGAAAGCCCGGGGTGAGCTGGATCTTCCCTCGATCAATCTGAACGCCGAGTTTCAATTTGTTCTCCAGAAGGGCAACGCACATGAGGCCGGTCGCTTTGTGGAGCACTGGGACAGGGTGTGTTCGGAGGGGCGGAACGGCGTCGGCTACAACGACATCATGGTGAAGCGTCTGTCCGTGGGGACAGGAGGAGCGAAGCAACAGGAGGCGGATCGCCTCTACACCGACACCCTCCGGGCTGCGGGGCTCTCTCCTTTCAGCAAAGAGCACATCCACTTGAAGCTCTGGGCAGAGCGGGCCTGGCAGGAGCACGACGACCCCGCCGCCCAGGGCACAGATATCGACGCGGAGACCGGTATGGCGAAACCTGATCTCCGGTCAGAGGGCGCATAGACGTGGCATCGAAGCCGAAAGGAGCCCGCGGGAGCTCGCTTCTTCGTGTTCTCACGAAACGGGAAGCGGATACGGCTGAGTTACCGCCAAGCAACCGCATGCCGTGCCCGGGTCTGTGGAAGACGCCTGTGATCCGCTGGGACGGCGAGCTGATGGCCTGCTGTGCCGATGTGGACCACGAGATCCCCATCGGCAACTTGCGGGATGCTCCTTTTGACGAACTCTGGTTCGGCGAAGCGATGAAGGAGCTACGACTTCTGCACATTGCAGGCCGCTTCGAGGAGATTCCCAAGTGCTGGTCTTGCGGGGGCATCAACTTCTACAAGCTCGAACCCGGAGAGGTACGGGCCTACCTCGAGGAGGTGGGCGAGCCGCACCTCTACGAGGTCTATGCGAAGCGTATGGGGCTCGAAGTGACCGGAAGCCGATCCTGACCGCTAAGGCAGGGTGAGCTGCCGGGCACGTCGCGCTTCGAACTCAATCGCTGCGATCTCCGCGGCTGCTGCGGCCTGCTCTTGGTTCGCTGAGGTGATTGGCTCCACGACAAATCGCTGATCCACGTCCCGAGAGACGATGCGGACTTTCTGGCCCGACCGGAGCGGCATGCTCCCACTCTCTAGCGCGAGCACTGCGCTCATTCGCGCGCCGTGCAGTCGGATCTGGCCGCTGTCAACGGTCAGCGCATCGGACTCGACCGTGGCCATGTCGCCAACGAAGGGCTCAATGCCCTCCTGGGCGTCGGTGGTGCGACGAGCTCCAGCCCACCGAGTAATCGGCTGCCACAGCAGGAAGGATGAGACGACGGTGAACGTGAGAAAAGAGAGGACTGAGCTGCTGGGGGTGGACGCCAGCCCGACCTGCACGGCGATGGCCGTCAGCAACGAGCCGAAGGCCATGAATCCAGCGACGAAACCGGTTGTGGAGAGCTCGATGACCATGAGTGCCAGGAAGCCCAGTGCCCATGGAAGGGGAGTGGTGAAGAGGTCGAGGGATTCGAGCATCGCGACGGTCTCCTCTCGGGAGAATGAAATGGGTGGCGAGACGCCCGCACCATGGGAGGTGCGGGCGTCGCTGTCGGGTCAGGGTTATCGACCGTTGATGGCCGCGATGTCGTGTCCCGGTCGTTTCCCGGGACCCGCCGCAAGACTGCTGTTCAATGCGGTCGCTACGGCGATGGCCTCAGCGACCACCTCTGCTGCCCCCCCAGCTCCGCTGCTGTCCTTGAGCACCACGGTGCTCTCCTTCGCAATGGCGGCCTGGGCCTCAATGGCTGCCTTCGCGAGTCGGAAGGAGACAGCTGCCTGTCCATCCACTGTGCTCGCCGCGCTGCCGACCATCTTGAGCGCCTCGGCCTCGGCCTCGGCCTCCATGAGACGCGCGTTCGCTCGTGCCTGGGCGGCCAGTTCAAGAGCCTTGGCGGCGCCTGCAGCCTCATTCTCTCTTTTGATGCGCTCGCCTTCGGAGAGCTGCTCAGCCTCTTCCTTGAGTCCTCGTGCTCGTGTCACGCGGGCGTTGCGGTCAGCGACGGCGCCGGTTTCCGCCTCACGCCGCTCTCGCTCTGCGCGGGCCTGCTTTTTCATGTCTTCTTGCATGTCCAGCGGCGGGACGATGTCGTTGATTTCGTAGCGCTTGACGAGAATCCCCCAAGGGACCGCGGCGGCGTTGACCTCATCGACGACGACGTCATTGATGTCGTCACGCTTGCTCAGCGTGTCGTCCAGATCCATTCGACCGATCTGCGCGCGCATGGTCGTCTGGGCTAGCTCCACGACTGCTCGGAGAGGGTCACTGCTGCCGTAGCTGGCGAGCTTCGGATCGACAATCTGGCAGTAGAGGACGCCGTCAATGTCGACGCGAATGTTGTCTTTCGTCGTAGCCGACTGTGCCGGTACGTCCCTCACCAACTCCCG
>Ga0315320_10001797_pt1 | contig 17822 bp, 8 predicted proteins | sample M140m21515metaG_FD_203458 | JGI IMG/M metagenome (GOLD analysis project Ga0315320, IMG submission 203458) | Ammonia-oxidizing marine archaeal communities from Monterey Bay, California, United States - M1 40m 21515 | ecosystem: Environmental > Aquatic > Marine > Coastal | place: USA: California... | reverse complement strand
GCGCGTTTGGAATACTCAGATTATTGCGACAGTTGCAGAGTTGGTGGTTGCGCGGATTTGAGCGCGTCGAACGCGAGCGATGTCCGAATGATGCGAGGTGACGAGAAAGAGAGAGTCGATTGAAAGCGAAGCGCTATCGCTAGCCTAGAAAACTCAATAAACTGGAATCGATGAGATTGGGGTCGCCGTCGGGGGTGCCGGGACTGCGCTGAGCGGCTTGTTGCTGCCTGGCGTCGAGGTTCATGCGACCGACGTCGACGGAGAGATCGTTCGGGGTAGACCACACACCAGGCCCGGCGGTGGGGGATGTACCGGCGAACGCACTCCAGCTCGGAGTGCCAGCATTTAGATCGGCATTAACGCCTAAACCTCCCAGGCCCCAGTCGGCGCCGCTCGCGCCTTGAGCCGGCGGTGGAGCGCCGCTGCCTCCGTTCCACGATGATTGACCGCCCCAGTGCGCGGCGGGCGCCACAGATGGATTCCAATTTTGTTCCAAGCCGCCAACGAAGAGACCAGCGGATGGTGGAGGCATTTGCTGCGTGTCCGTTGCGAATACATCGCCGACGGGCAAAGCGCCCATGCCGGCGCCCATAGGTTGCCAGTTGCTGTTCGCCGGACTCCAAGAAGCGGGTTGACTCGGCGCCTGGTGCGGTGGCGTAGCGTGCTGCGGCGATGGCGCAACCACTGGCGCTACTGCAGGCCTCGTCTCGCCCCAGGTGCTCGCGGAGCTAATTCCAGAGCTTTGCGCGACGCCCCAAGCGCCGGTTTGCGGCGGAGAACCTCGATGCCGAGGAGGCGGCGCAGGAGCAGCCGCACCATACGACGCCGGAGGTCGAGGACCTGGTGGAAGAGGGGGAGGGGCGTGTCCTTCTTCACCAGCTCGTGGTGTGGGGATTCTACTCTGACCTAGCGGAGGCGCCGACTGCGGCGGAAGAGGCACGCCCGAGGGTGGCCCACGCACCGCTACTGGCTCAGGTTTCTTCACTGGCATTCGCATCGCAGGAGCTGCCGCCCAAGACGGCGGGGGTCCCGACGGTACTGGTGGTTTAGGTGCACTCATGTGCTTGTTTCCTAACATCGAAGAACGATCCTCCTCGGCTTGCAAACGTCTGGCAAGCTCTTCATCCGTCTCCGTCGGCATTGACCCCATACTAGATTCGACTTCTTTCGCTAACTCCTCCGCCTTTGCGCGTTCCTTCTTCTTTTTCCGCTGCGCTGCTTTCTTGGAGATACCTTCACCCGCAGAAGCTGCCGCTTTGACGTCCGGTTTCTTCGATGCTTCGACACGCTTGCGAATAGCCTCCATCTCTGCCATCTCCCGCTCAGCGGCCTCCTCCGCAGCTTTACGCAGCGCAGCCTGACGAGCCGCAGCTTCATCTGCGACTGCTGCTGCAGTGGTGTTGCCTTCCTTCTCCGCAGCAGCAAGACGCTCACGCTCTTCCTTTTCGGCCTGCTCTTTCGCGGCGCGCTTTTTTGCCTTTTTCCCCATACCGGCTTCAGTCACCACTTCTTCGTGTTCTGCTCTGACGGATTGTTTCCCACTATTTCCTACCGGCGCTCGACCAGACGTCACGTACATACTTTCTACGCTATGCGGGCCCCATTCTGTGACCTCGCCGGTGGACTCGTCTACGCGTCCTACCCTAGCCTTGAAGCAGTACTTTGTTCCCGGTAATAAATCGTCCACCGTAATTACAGTCTTGCCTTTGACGGATGTGAACACCGTGTAATTGTGCTCCTTTTCTTTCTTTAAGCTAAGCTCCCAGCACCTGTCTTGCGGTAAGGTTTGCGTGGTAGATTTTGTGCGGTACAAGTTGAGCGTAATGGAGTCATCCGTGCGCGAAACCAGCGTCGGGCGTTGAAGCTTCTCCAGAGGTTCATTCGCTCGTCGAGCCTCGTTCTCTTGCTTCGCCAGCTCCGCAGCGTATCGCGCAGCTTCTTTACGCATTTGTTCCAAGTGCTCAAAGAGTTGATCATCCGTCATGGACGGTCGTCCCCCGCTCCCTTGACTACTCCCCGGACGTCCAAACCACTTGCCGGGTGCCCCTCGCGAAGCCCACCCTGGCGGTGGATCGCTCCCGAAGAAGTTGTGTAAATCCGTATACTCTTCGTCGTCGGTGTAGTCGTCGTCGTCGTAGTCATCCAAGCTAGGAAGAGAGTCGCCCTCGCTGTCGTCGTCGTAGTCGCGACTGCTCGCGTCGTCATACTCCCCTCGTCGACCGCCGCCCCCGCCTCGACCACCCGCGAACGACCCTCCACCGAAGAAAAAGCTCTCAAAAAAGCTCGCGGCAAAATCACGCATGTCTGCCGCGCTCGCAAAGTTATCTTGCATCGATCCCGTCGCTGCGGCTTCGCCCGACAGTCCGTACTCCCTCGTCAGCGTGTCGTACGCTCTGACGATCTCTCGAAACTTCCGTTCCGCGTCCGGATCCCCTCGGTGTTTATCGGGATGATGTCTCAGCGCTAACTTTCGATACGCTTGCGCCACCGCGCTCGCGTCATCGTTCGACTGCACGTCCAGCACGCGCATGGCGTCCGCCCTCCGCTCTGCTCGATTCGCCGTGTGCGCGGGCTGCTCCGCCCAGAACGCCTCGTCCTCGCTCCCTTCGCTCGTTCCATCGGGACCTATCTCGACGATTCGCTTGCCACGGCTCCCCATCTCGCGCGCGCGCGATCACGGCGAGGCGAATTCGCTCGTCACCGCGACCGGCGATCTCACGAAGCGGACGCGTTGACGTCGACGCTCGCGTGTGCGAGGCGTCTCGGGCGCGACACGAGCGACGAAGACGACGCCACAAGTGCGCGCGCGTCGTGCGGCCGTCGAAACCGGGCGCACGCGCGCGAGCGAGCGCTTCTGCGGTGAATGCATGGCTTCGCTGCCACTGGCTGCCCGGCGTCGAGCGCGGGTCAACGCGAACGCCGAACGCGGCGCGGCGCATCCAGCGCGCGGTGCGACGATCGCGCGGGCGAACGAACCGATGTAGAAAGCGTGTGAAAATGATTAAAACGAATAGTGCTTACAAAAGCGATGCCGCCGGCGGCGATCGCTCGCTCGCGGCGGCGACTTTATCCTCGCGCGCCGAGTCGAATGTCGACGACGACGAACGATCCCGGATTCACCAGCGCTTGACGAGGCCGAAGAGCAAGTTCATGAACTCGAGCGGGTTGCCTTGTTTGTTTCCGCGCCCCGAGTCGCTCTTCGAGTTCGCGAACCAGTAGCGCCAACCGATTAAAAACGCACCCGCGAACGTCAGCGAGACGACGACGAACGGCGCGGGCGGCGCCGCGCCTTTCCCGAGCGCGCGCAAAGCCAAACCCACGGGTCCCGCGACCGCCCACGTCTTTCCCGCGCTCACCGCTGCTTTCATTCCATCGCTCCCCCGCGCGTCTTTCCCGAAACTATCCCCGATTTTCATCGCTCCGAACCACCCGAGCGCGAACGGCGCCGCCGTCGCCGCGACATCCGCCGCGTACATCCCTTCCCCGTGATTTCCCCGACCGATCGCCGCGAACGCCAGCAGCGCCGCGCAATCGCCCACCACCAACTGCGCGATTCTATAATTCCTCTCCGCCGCCGTCTCCGCCTTCGCCGCGTTCGCCACGCCTTGGAACCGCGTCTCCTCCAGCGGAATCACCTTGACGTTCATCGTCGACGTCGGCGGCGCCACGCCCGCGGGCCCGACGTCGCCCGGCCCGCTCCCCAGCGGCGCGCGCGGCGTCGCGCCATCGTTTCGCACGAACCGACCGACCTTCTTCGCGCCCGCGTCGCCGTCGCCGCCGTTTTCGGTCGTCGCGCGCGTCGTCGTCAGCCGAGCGCGTCTCGCGCGCGCGCCGTCGCGCGGCGTCCGCGCGCGCGACGACGCGACGCGCGGAAAGACGCGCGCCATCGACATCTCGCGCGCGACGACGACGACGACGACGACGACGACGACGACGCGACGACGCGGCGACGCGGCACTCTGTGACGCGCCCGCGTGCTCACTCGCTCATTCATCATGTTGCGCCGTCTCGCGCGCGCGACGGTCGCCGCCGCGCGACGACGCGTCGACGTCGCGCGCGCGACGCGGACGTTCGCGTCCGGGAAAGCGCTCGAGGACGAGGTGAACGACGCGTTCGCCGAGGCGCGAGAGGAAATCGAAGCCGCCATGGAGAGCGTCGGGTCGACGTACTTTAACGAAGACGCCGAGCACGCGCGCGCGTGCGTGGAGAAGACGATGGCGGCGTATGAAAAATTACTCGAGAGCGCGGCGAGCGAGGACGCGAGAGGACGCGTGCGACGGAGCATGGGGCTGAAGATGGAACAGTTGCGGGGCGAGCTGAAGATGATGGATTCGGCGCACGACGACCACTAGCGCGCGATGGGATGTATGACGGCCGCGCGGAGTCGCGATGGTCGGTGCGCGAGAATCACGCGCGACGTGTCGAGGCATCGCGAGAGCGATGATGCTGGGCGTTGATGCGCGCGCTTGTTGAGGCGTTGTTAACGACGTCGCGAGCGCTCGCGCTCGCGGAGGCTAAAATTAGACGAAGGGATGCGGGTCGCGCACACCTCGGCGCGTGGGGTCATGGAAGCGAATCCAGCGGGTAGTAAACGCGCGGGGACAGGTGGGATGGCGATGCGGCGGCGCGCGGCGTTCGGTCTCGACGCCGGTGCGCGAGGGCGAACGCACTTCATCGACGACGGGTCGGTGGCGTACGTCGCGGGGAAGTTGGTGGTGGTGTATGATTTTGCCACCGGAACGCAACGATTCTTACCGATCGCGAAGGATGTGCGCGAGGTGAGCGCTATGTGTGCGCACGCATCGTCGTCGATGATCGCGGTCGCGGTGCTCGACGACGGCGGCGAGTGTTCCATCGCGATGTACGATTCGCAGACGTTTAAGAAAAAAAGGACGCTGACGCGTGCGATGGACTCCAAGCCTCACGTGGGAGTAAACGCCAGCGGTGGCGTCGGCGACCGTGTGTCTTTAGATGGTTTGACTTTTTCGGAAGACGGGCGCTCGATACTGGGATACAGCACGACTTCGCACGCTCTCGTTTGTTGGAACGTCGTCGACGGCTCGGCGGTGGAACTTCCCTCGCCTCGGCGTGTTGTTAGCACGGTCGCAGGTGAACATTCTTCTGCGCAACGTGTCTCCGATCCCACTTTACAAATAAAGCACGCGTCGTTTTCCCCGCACGAACCGGGGGTCATCAGCGCCGTGTGCGCCGGGGGTGTGTTTAGGATGTACAGAGCAAATGAAACGACAGTGAAACCTCTGATGGTGAAGGCATTGAACACTTTGGTGAAAGACGAAGGTCGTGATGCAACGACGCACCTATGGTTGAAGGGCGACGACAAGCACGTCGCCATCGGTACGAGCACTGGACAGGTTATCGTCTTGGAGGGCGACGAAATCGTTTATGAGTTGAACGTGCATCGAGGCGGCGGCGAAACGAGCAACGCGCTCCCAGCGTCGGATCTCGACGCACGCACGCGCGTAAACTGCGTCGAGTCGTATAAAAACGGTTTTATAACCGCAGGATCTTCAGGGGATGTCGTGATCGTCGATCGAGTACCGAAAAAACAGGTCAAGAATGGACGCGCGTACAAATGCGTCAAGACTCTCGCCGCGCGCGCGAGCGCAGATGAAGATTTGTACGACACCTCGACCAGCGGAGTGCCGTCGATCATGGATGGAGATCAAGTTAAAGGCTATGAACCGGCTTTGCTCGAGCCTCAGGTAGCGCGCTCGGTCGTCGCGATGAGCATCTCTCCTTCTAGTGACAACGTAATCTGTACTCTGGACAACAAGCACGTGCTCGCGCTGTCGTTGACGAATGCGGATATTATGCAAGCGAACGAAATGCGGTTCAAACGCGTGCTGCCGGACGCACACCTCAACGGTGTCTCGTCGTTGGACATTTGTCGTCGACGCCGCATCATGGTCAGCGTCAGTGCGACGGATAAATCGATGCGTTTATGGAACTTGACGTCGAACGAGTGCGAGGTGTTGAAAGAATTTCTCGACAACCCGCTTTGCGTGTCTATTCATCCGAGTGGTTGGATCGCGTGCGTCGGTTTTAGCGACAAGTTGCGCCTTATGCATATTCTCAACGGCGATTTCCGCGTCGTGAGAGAGTTTGCGCTCAAGGCGTGTCGCGTTGTTGAGTTTTCCAAGGGAGGACATCTCGTGGCATCCGCCGTCGGCGCGACTATTTACGTGTACCACGTCTTCACGTTTGAATCCATCGCGGTGCTGCGAGGTCATTGTGGAAAAGTAAAATCGGTTGTGTGGGATAATAACGACGCGACACTGATATCGTCTGGCGCTGATGGCGCAATTTACGAGTGGGACGTGCGCGCCGCGAGCAAGGATGATGAAAAAGCGCGCCGACGCGAACATGTTCACAAAGGCAGCGCGTACACCTCCATCACCGTCGTTCGACAAACAGGCGGAATCATCGCGTGCTCCAGCGACGCAAAATTGAAAGAGCTCGACGATGAATTCAAAGTCGTGCGCGAGTTCTCGTCTGGTGGCGTCGCGTTGACGCACGTTGCGTACAGCGCCTCTTTGCATCGATTGTTCGCATCCACGGCGAATGGCGGCGTTCGCGTGTACAAGATTCCACTCACGGGTGAGTACGTCGAATTCACAGGACACGGCAAACCCATCACATCGTTGAAGTTGAGTTATGATGAGACCACGCTGCACAGCGCTGGCGACGATGGGTGCTTGTTCACGTACGATGTGAAACCTGACGCGGCAGAACGAAGCGCTGGCGAAATCGCGCCGCGAATGGCGTCAAAAGACGATGTCTTGTCGTCGGACGAAGTTCTCATTGCGCGATGTGACTTAGATGAACTCAATCAACGTATAGTGGAGCTTCAAAACCAGGTGAAAGAAATTTCGTTACAGTCGCAATACCAACTTCGGTTAAAGACAGCCGAGATGAACGAAAAGGTGAAGTCGACCGAGGACGAGGCGACACGATTACTTGAGTACGAGAAGCAACGCGTGTCAGCGCTCGAGCGCGAGCGTGATGCAATTGTGCGAGACACGAAACGTGAACTTGAGCGTACGATAGACGATCACGAGAAAAGACTCACGGAGGCGGAAGATGATTACACGAGCAAAATGTTCACGGAAGTGCGGCGATTCGACGATCTCAAGATGCAAAGCGACGCCGCGAAGGCTGAGTGGGAACAGCTGGAAACGAAGCTTGTCGATGAACACGAAAAGGAGATAGAAAGCATGAAAGGAGTGTTTAACGCGAGGATAGCAACCTTAAAGTCAGACATCGACGGTCTCCAGAAGGATCGCGAATTGATGCTCGAGGATTTCGAGCGCGCGAGAAGCGTTATGGACACCGAAGTCGACGCCGAAATTGAAGAGTTGAAGGCGACCTACGAGGCGCGTGTAAGGCGTGAACACGATAGTTGCTTGGTTCTGCGTGGAGAAAACGGCGTCACAAAGACCAAGTATGCCGTTGTGAAGCAGAATGAAGACGCACGATTGCAAGAAATCGAAACCTTGCGCGCGGAAAAGGCGACGATGGCGGAGACGATTGCGGCGCTCGAAGCAGAGGCGGGAAGTTTACATGACACCATCGACAGTCACGAACGAGCCATCGAGACGAAGAATAAAAACCTCGTGCGTGCAAACGCGAAATTTGCTCGTGCCGAGAAACAAGTAGCCGAACTCGCGAAAGTAGCCGATGATTTGCGCGAGCAGCAGCGTCCTTTGGAGGAGCGCGTGCGTGCTCGCGAATCGGACTTTGAAGCCATGAATGAGGAACTGTTGAGGTATTACAACTCAAATTCCGCGCTCGTCAGGCAAGTTCGTGATGTCAAGTCGCAACGTGAAGCTCTTCAGCGCGACGTTCTGCGGACGCGCAAACAAAGCGCTGACTCGGCCGCCGTCGTAAAGAGGTTCCAGCGCGATTTGCACGAGTGCGCGAACAACATTCAAGACGCGAAACTCCTCAAAGAAAGCGTGAAGGCGATGTACCACAAGTACATCAATACCGATGAAGCCTTCGAAGCATGGAGAGACGAAGCCTGCGAGATGGAAGCGAAGCGCCAGCGAGATCATTTAGAGAAGACCATAGCGGCGCTACGCCGTCAAGTCAAGGCGGAGGCGGACTCGCGCCGAGTCGAATTTCATCGCGTCATGCGAGAAAATCAAAATCTTATGCGCGAAGTTGACGCGTGTCGTGCCGAGAAGGCACAGTGAAAGTAAATCAATTCTTTGCGGCGTTGTTGTATTTAAATAATTCAATTTTGTGTCTAATCGTCGTTCCCGCGACTCGCGAGCCTCCCGATCCATTGGAACAATCGGTAACGCTTGCTCATCTTCCAAGGTCGCGCCTCCGGGAACGGCAAAGGCGAGCCGATGGCGTTGAACAACCCAAATACGCCACCGAGCCCGCCCGTATTACCGAGCGTGCGGTCCATCACCACTCCAACCGTGATCTTCGTCACCTTCCCTTCCGCATTAAACGTCATCGACAGCGCCTGCGGCGGGCATTCCACCCGCGTCCCCGTCGCTTCGAATCGTCCCGCGAGCTTTCCCGTGTGCGTCCCCGTCGTTCGGTTCGTGAACCAAACCCGATTCGTCTCGTACGGGTCGACTCGGAAATGGTAATAATTACTCTTCATGTCCGGGAATCCTTGCGTGAGATCGAATCCCCCGACCGCTTTCACGAACGCCTTCGCCGGAAGCGGTCCGACCACGGGGCCGATGAATTGAAAATCTTCCGCCAAATCACCCGCGATGTTCGCGAAGCCATTCTTGAGCACCGTCTTGCATCGCACGATGAGATCATCCGGTTTGATGGCGAACGTGTTCGCGGGGCCGTAGAGCATGGATTCTTCGTCGCACACGTCGTATATCGCCGCCGGGTTGGGGAGATCGATGTCCGCGGGCGCGACGGCGCGCGCGATGCGTGACGTCATGCGCGGTGACGACGCGGGACCGTCGCGCGGCCGACAGACGCGACGCGCGGGCGCGTGGAGGGTTTGGCGTGCGAGCGCAGACGGGCGCATGCGAGGCGTTTCGCGCTTTCGATTCGACGCGAGTGCGCGCGGGCGAGTGTCGCGAGACGCGGTCGTGATTTGTGTCGTCGATGTGATGTCACTTTTTTTCCTTCTACGGTGAGAACTTTTTAACGTCGCATTTGAGTGAACGCTGGATTTTGAGCGCCGAAACCGGATTGTTGTTGCGGTTGTCCGAACCCGCTCGGAGATGATGGCTGGCCGAAACCGCCGGGCGATGCAGGTTGACCAAATCCGCCGCCGAAGGCGGAAGTTTGAGCGGCCGCGCCGAAGCCGGGAGACGCTGGCTGGCCAAAGCCACTCGACGCCGCGGGCTGGCCAAAGCCACTCGACGCCGCGGGCTGGCCAAAGCCACTCGACGCCGTGGGCTGGCCGAACCCACCGCCAAAGCCACTCGAGCTTTGTGCCGCCGCCGCACCGAAACCAGTCGTCGCTTGCGTCGCCGCCGCACCGAAACCAGTCGTCGCTTGCGTCGCCGCCGCACCGAAACCAGTCGTCGCTTGCGTCGCCGCCGCACCGAAACCTCCCGTAGATTGACCGAAACCACCGAATCCGTTGGAGTTTTGCGCCGCCGCCGCACCGAAGCCAGTCGTCGCTTGCGTCGCGGCGGCGCCGAATCCCCCACTCGCGGTTGCCGCGGCGCCGAAGGGAGATGGGCTGCTCGCCACCGCCGCAAAGCCACTCGCTCCTGTGGCTGCAGCTCCGAATGCTGTTGGCGTGGAAGCCGCCGCCGCAGCACCAAAGGCAGAAGGCGCACCGAAAGCCGGGGCGCTAGTCGTTGTCGCGGCACCGAACGCAGAGGGTGCGCCAAACGCAGGCGTGCTCGTCGTTGTCGCGGCACCGAACGCTGAAGGTGCTCCGAATGCAGGTGAACTTGTCGTTGTCGCGGCACCAAATGCCGAAGGTGCCCCAAATGCGGGTGCACTCGTCGTTGCCGCAGCACCGAAACCAGAAGATTTACCAAAACCGCCCGACGTCGCCGGCGCTGCTCCAAACGCCGGCGCGCTCGTCGCCGGCGCTGCACCGAAGCTCGACGTGGTTGCAGCACCGAATGCACTGGAAGCACCGAATGCGGGCGCACTTTGCGAGCTTGTAGAGGTCGAAGCACCGAACACTGGTGCGGACGCCGCGGCTGCGGCTGGACTGGTAGACCCAAACGCGCCTGCTCCGCCACTTGAAGCAGAATTCGTAGAACTGCCGAAACCGAAACTCCCAAAGCCAGATGATATACCAGTCGTTGTAGTCGCGGCTGAACTCGCAGACGACCCAAATGTAGGTTTCGAAGGCGCGACTTCCGTGGCTAAGCTCGCCGAGCTCGACGCTGCGGTAATTCCGAATTTGGGTGCTGGCGGCGGCGTCGCGGCAGTAAAGCTAAGCGGCTTCTCTGGCGACGCACTCGCCGCGCTCGCTGGCGGCGTACCAGGCGGGGGTGTCGCCTTTGCAAGGTCGTCCTCTAGCGCCGCTTGCGCCGCAGCATACCCTTTGTTTGCCTTGGCCAAAAAGTCCGCACTGAAACTCATGGGTGGCGCCGCAACGGGCGTAGTTGCCTCCTTTGATTCTTCCTTCTTTGATTCTTCTTCTGGTACTTCCTTTGATTTAACGTCGCCGGCCGGTTTTATTTCGGCTGGCTTCGCACCAAAGCTAAACGCGGGCGCGCTCGCGAGTTCAGACTTTGAATCTGCCGTGGCCTTCGCCGGTGTACCGAAAGAAAATCCACCAGCGGGCTTCGACGCGGGAGCACTCGAACCAAATCCACCGCTTACCGGTGTCGCTGCAGACGTCGAAGTCGACGTGGGTGCGCTCGCAGGGATACCGAAACTAAACTTTGCCTCTGACTTCTTCTCCTCCACTTTTTCACCCTTGAGCTCTTCTTCAAGCGCAGTTTGGGCTTTCTGATACCCACTGTTCGCCTTGGCGAGAAAGTCAGCGCTGAAACTCATCGTCGGCGCTGCCGCACTCGCCGACTTCGATTCCGTTGCGCTCGAGCTTGCTGATGGAGGAGCAAACGTGAATGCAGATTTAGACTCGGTAGACGGTGACGGTTTCGCCGCCGGCGGAGCGAACGTGAACGCCGGCTTTGACTCGGTCTCGGCTGGCTTCGTTGCGGGCGTTGCGGCGAAACTGAATGCCGGTTTCGACTCCGTCGGTGTCGTTGCTTTCTTCAAATCTTCATCCAACGCCTTTTGAGCCGCGGCGTAATCTTGTTGAGATTTGGCCAAGAAATCGGCGCCAAAGCTCATCGCCGGTGCCGACGGTTTTGCTAACTCCGGTTGCGACGCCGCTAGGGGTGCTGGTTTCTTTTCAATCGCAGCAGGTTTGATCGGCGAAATTTGCTTCGGTTTAGGTGGAGTCGTTTTCTTCACCGTCGTGATTCTTGTCGACGCGATTCTCGACATGATGACAGTTTCCAAGTCGTCCCCCAAACCCTCATCCGCAACCACTATCTTACTCACGGGAGTTTTGAGCATCAAGGGTTCCGCTGAGCGCTCGGGCTCAACAGCTTTCTTCGCGGTTACGTTCAGCGGTTTCGCCGGTATCGGCGGCGTGTTTTCCTTTGGTAATGTGCTCTTAATCTTCGATACGCGCGGCGCGTCCTCTTCTTGAACGCGCGCCAGAAGTGTATCCAACTTTTCAGCTTGCGCCTCAATCACCGCGGCTTGCGTGTTGATGGCTTTCATAATGCCGTTCATCTGCGCGGTGAAACTCGCGGAGGTGTCTACCTTTGATGCTATCAATCCACTACGAATAATTGTTTTCGGCTTAGGGCGATTGGCTTCTCTCTTGGCGGCTTCTAGTCTTTCAACTGAGGCCTCGAGATCCGCCGCCATCTCTAGCACCGTACGCATGTCTTTGTGCATGTTGTCCTGGACATCCTTCAATGCAGGACTGAGTTCCCGCGTATCGTCGACGTTTGAGTTCTCATCGATTTCTTCACACGCCGCCGAAATCAAGCTCTCTAGCTCGCTTCGCAATGTTTCGTCCGAAGCGTTTGCGGCCCACAACTCATTGAGTCGGCTGCGCAACTGATTGCTCCCGTCCAACAACGATTCGATGGTCGTCTTCGCAGACGCCGACGACTGTTCAATCTTGGCAATGTCTGCTTTTCCTGGCATCAAACCATCACTGATTTCGCCGCTTAAAGATTTTGTCACGCTCGTGACATCCTCAAGCATGGCACCTACTTCGGCGATCACAGAAGCCATATCGTCTTCTATCGCCTTAAGGCCGTCCGCCTCCGAGCTCGCTTGCTCCTTCGATCGCCTAATGTCTTCTAATTTCTTGCCCCAGGAAGGAAGCGGAGAGCTTTGCAAGTTTACGCCAGGTGAACGCGTGGTATCGATCGGCGTAAACTTAGCCATAGATACGCTCCAGTCTTTTTTTGTGCTCTTTGTCGGTGTGCTATCCAAAATCAATCCTTTAAGCTCGAGCTGTGCCGTGTCTACGTCGATTTCCCCGATGCTCAACCGCTTGAGAAGTTCCATGCCTTTCTCGACTGGCGATTGCGGTGCGGCCGCGGACTGCGTCGCCGGTTTCGGCGGTGGTGTCGTTCGCGGTGGCGTCGGAGCGACAGACTGTAAACTCACGCTCTCGATTGGTTTTACCGTTTCGATAGGCTTGGGAGAAGACGTCGGCTGAGACACCACTGGCGTCGGAGACACCGGTGGTTTGGCTGGCTCGGGCGACTTAAAGCTGAACGCCGGCGCGGACGCAGGAGACGCGGTCGGAAAAGCCAAAGGTTCGGGCGACTTGAAGCTGAACGCTGGCGTTGACGACGCAAGTGGCGTCTTCGCTGGTTCTGGCGGCTTAAAGCTGAACGCCGACGTCGAAGCCGCCTCAGCGGGCTTAAAGCTGAACGCCGGCGTCGATGCCGCCTCGGCGGGCTTAAAGCTGAACGCAGGTGTGGACGCTGGAGGAGGCGTTGCAGTCGCTTCCGGCGGCTTGAAACTAAAGGTTGGTGTCGAAGCCACCGGTGTCGCGGACGTTTCAGTGGGCTTAAAGCTAAACGCCGGCGTGCTCGCCGCCGTAGCGGCAGGCGAACTGGCCGTGAAAGCCAACGTTGGAGTCGCCGGTGGCGCCGAACCGAAGCCGAAAGAAGGCTTTGCAGGTGTGAGCGTTGGAGACGACCCTGCTTGAATCATCGCCGGCGGCGAATCCGTCGGTAGCGTCAGCTGCGTCTGTATCGACTGCGCTCCGATTCGCGCTTCCTCGGTGTCCAAGTTCGCACATTTCAGAATCGTAATTCTTCCATCTGTGGTGCTGAAAACAATCGCTGGTCCTTTCGCCAACTCGGGCGCGCTTTTATCCTGCGGGTTGAGCATGGTTCCACCCGCGCCAGTCAAGTCTAATCCTAAGCCCGTGACGTAGTTGTTTTCGTCGTCCTCAGTCATCGGCACCGAAGCGCTGCATCTGTCGTCTTCGACTTCGAGCACGCAAGGATCCGCGTCGCGCGTTATTTGAAGAGTCAACAGCTGGTTGTCCCAAGCTTTTCGATGCGTCGCGAACACCACATTCCACGGACTGAACGCGCTCGCATCAAGTACTGGACCAGTCAAATCAACAACTTCGGAATCGATGTCGAATGCGGATTCGAGGCGCGTGCACACCCAGTTCCCATCGACCTTCTTGAGCACGGCCAAGGAGCAGTCGGCGGGATCTTCGACGCTTCTCGAGGTGAACAAAATCTTGTCAGCGCTGTGCACGTACACCCCGTCAATTTCCACCGAATCCTCGGGATCGTGAAATGGACTGATTTCGATCGTTTCCTTCACCGTTTGCGCGGGATCAACGCTCGACGCGATTGAAATAACGTTACCGCTCGCCCACGCCAGCGTCCCGTTCGCTCGCGCGCTCACGCACGTCACGTTCGTCGCAATCTCCTTCGGCTCCTTCCCCACCGCCTCAACGTACATCAACGCATCTCCCGTCAAAGCGATAAACGACGCGCTATTCGCGCACCACTTCACCGCCCGCACCGGCGCCTCGAGCGTCATCTCTCCAAACTTTTCCCCTCTCGCCTTACCGTCGCTCGAATCCTTCGCCGCGTAAAACTCCACGCGCCCGCGCCGATCGCACGTCGCGAACGCGCGTTCATCCGGCGTCATGCTGACGATTTCAATCACGTCTCCACCGTCCGATCGCGCGCACGCGTCGACGCAATCACCATCGAGTCGCCGTTCGCTCGCCGGCGCCTCTCTCGCGCGCCAACCCTCGACCTCGCGCGCCACCTCGCTCGTCCTGAGCACGCGCGCCGTCGTTCCGCGCGCGTGCACCAGGTATCCGTACTTTCCGCTCACCGCCAGCGCGTTCGCGTGTCCCGCGCGCGCGATCTCATCGTCGTCCGCGCCGACGCGCGCGCTCCCGACCGTCGCGAACACGAGCGCGCCGACGCGCGGCTCGCCGTCGTCGCCGCGTCGCGCGCGCGCCATCGCGCGACGACCGCGCGTCGTTCGAGCCGCGCGTCGCGCGTCGGAGCCGTCGCGGCGCGCGCGAGGCGGCGTGTGACGTCGATCGGCGACGGGCTCGACGGATGTCGCGAACGGGCCGAAGCGCTCTTCTCATTCGACGCCGCGCGCCGCGACGCCGCGCGCGCGATGACGGGCGCGATCGCGCGCGGTGACGATGGGACGTATTACGTCACCCACGTCGACGCGGGCGGCGGGCGAGCGGTGACGGAGACGTGGCGCGTCGGGCACCGTTACGAGTTGACGCGGTTGTTGGGCGTCGGGAGCTTTGGCGCGGTGTGCGAAGCGCGAGACGCGACGCACGGCGGCGCCAGGGCGGCGGTGAAACGCATTTCAAACGTGCTGCACTCGGAACGAGACGCGAGGAAGGTGCTGCGGGAAATCGTCGCGCTGCACAGGACGAATCATCCCAACGTGTGCACGCTGCGACGAGCGTTTTACGAGGAGAGCGACGAGGGGGCGAAGAAGTTGGACGCGACGACGATGAAGCTCAAGGCGGTGTCTATAGATGTGTATTTGAGCTTTGAATACGCGGAAGGTGGGGATATATTCGCGCTGCGAGGGCAGTTGAGCGCGAAGGAGGTCGTGGGATTGATGCAGCAAGCGTGCGAGGCGACGCGATACTTGCACTCGGTTGGAATTTGGCATAGAGATATCAAGAGCGCGAACACGCTGTTGGGAAAACATCGACACGGGGGGCGAGTGATCAAGCTGTGTGACTTTGGCAGCGCGCGAGGGGCGCTGGGAGGGGCGCTGGAGGACGAGACGGAGGCGAACTGCGGGCCCAAGCGACGGCGAATGGCGACGAGCGCTTTGAGCGCACGCGTAGACGACGGGGCGCTCACTAAGTTCGTGATGACGCCGTGTTATCGCGCGCCTGAGGTCATCATGGGAGGTATAGCTTACACTGGTGCGGTCGACGTGTGGGCGTTGGGATGCATTTTCGCCGAGCTGTTGCAGAGGCAAGTGTCATCGAATTTGGGAGCGTTGAATCAAAAATTGACGGTGAAGCCGCTGTTTTCGTTTGAAGACACCGCACTGGCGTCGCCGCCGACTGGTGAGCAATACGATGACAACAACTGCGATGAAAGTGCCGAGCAGAGAAGGTCGCAGCTCGACACTCTGTTCAACGTCATCGGCACTCCGGGTTGGGCGGAAATAGAGCGCATCAAGTCGCCACATTGGCGCGAGTATCTGCGATCGCTCCCGGGACGAGCTGGCTCGTTAGACACTCTTTTTCATCACGGCGTCGACGCCGACGCGCGTGACTTACTTCGTCGCATGCTTCAGTTCGATCCATCGATGCGGGCATCGTGCGAGGAGATCCTCGCCCATCGCTACTTCGCGTCGAGCACGCTTGCGACGGAGTCCATCAAGGCGTCGACGGACTCGCTCAACGAAGAAGCCATGCGTGGGGTTGAGGCGATGAAAATGGACGTCGCCGGTGAGCCGCGCAAAGAATTTTGGGAGATCGACCATCCGGGATTAGCACTAGAAGAGCTCGAAAAGGCTTTCGCGCGCGTTCACGAGCAGGCGAAGGAGAAGGGGGCGGACGCGTGGCGAGACGAGTACAGAGCCTTTTTCGAAAAAGAGTGCGCGCGGAGCGAGCGAGTTCCAGCCACCGATTCGAATGAAGTGACGGCGACGGACAAGTCACTTCTCGCATTGTTTCCTGATTTCTTTCGCGGTGAAGGTCCGGTCGAGTATAAGCTCGATTCCAACGCGGATGAGCGCGACGTCGTCCATCAATACGGTTTCGCCGACGGCGGGAGTTGGGAGGCGCATCTGAATCGCGATCGCATGGGCGAGTGGACGACTGAGGACTGGGACACAAAACGCACGCTCGACGCATCCGCGCCTCGTCGCGGCGTCTGGGGCGTGACGGCGGCGCCACCGGGCGGCGCCACAAGCGACGCCGTTCAAAGCCAACAGGGGCGGTGATGCTGTTTGTACACTAAAACTCGGACACTTGTAACTAAACTCTAACGCGTCCACGCTTGAATGGCTAGCGCGAAATTATCCATCTCTTCCTGCGTCGGCGCCTTTGCCCCGACCTCTCCTTCGAGCGTCGTACGAAGCGTCAGCAAGTTTTCTAGGGCGACGCTCGTTTCCACCAGTCCTAGATCGACGTCGTGAAAGTTGCCGACGATGCGGAACAAGGACAGCGTGTGCGCCGGTGTGTTCGCGTGAGACTCGACGAGAAGGTGTCGAGTCACCCGAGAACCGATGTCGCCATGCGGGGACCACAACTGGATGAACTTGGCGCGCGGCATCGAAAAGATGGCGACGATGTCGGCTCTGAGAAGGGTGCCGATGTCTTCGTACGCATTGGTGTCCGCCGTAAACAGCTCGACGATTTCCAACAGGTACACCAGCATGATCGCCAACGACTCATTGACGTCGCCCGACGCGCTTTTCGTGTACAGAGATAGAACTGAGCGCGTGATACGGCAAATCGACTCGATCGCGCCGAGCAGCGAACGCTCGCCCAGAACGTCTTTGTCGAAATAATCATCGATAGCGTCATCGAGGGCGATGAAGCGAAGCATCTCGGCGATGACGACGACGTGTTTCTCCAAACCATCCATGGCGTTGCGATCGCCGTCGCTCGCGAGGTGCTTCTCCAGCGCGCGCGTCGCTCCGTCGAGCACCGCCACCGCGTTCAACGCGTCTCGCCTCGTGGGTCTCGACGACGACTTCGTCGACGCTTCGTCGAACCACGCGCGCGCGAACCACCGCAAACACGCCATGCGATACTCCACGTCCTCCGTGCAATCCGACGCCGCGGCGATGACGCTCAGGTAATCCCCCACCGGATCCTCCTCGACGAACCCGCCCGCGCCGTCGTCGCCCTCGCTCGGGAACATCGTCAGCATCGGCGCCGTCGCGCTCCCGTACGCCTCCAGCAGCGATCGCACGATCGCCGTCACGTCCCCGATGTCCCTCGTCGCGCACCACGACGCGAACACCGCGCCGACCCCCCTTCCCCTCCTCGCCCGCGCGTGCGCCGCCAGGCTCGCGCCGACGCCCCGCGCCGCCGTCGACGTCCGTCGCATCACCCCTCGCTCGATCGCCTCGTCCCGCGTCGCCCGCCGTTCGCACACCATTCGCACCAGCGCGAGCATCGCTCGCACCGCGCGCGCGCCCTCCGCCGCCTCGCGCGCGTTCCTCGACTCGAACGTCGCCGCCGTCGCGCACGCGCACGCCGCGCGCAGCGCGTCCACCGGTCCCACCCGCCCCGCGCGCGCGCCCGCGCCCGCGCGCGACGACACCTCGACGCGCGCGACGCCGTTCACGTTGACGACGCGCGCGCGCGCGCCGTC
>Ga0315320_10001796_pt1 | contig 17825 bp, 10 predicted proteins | sample M140m21515metaG_FD_203458 | JGI IMG/M metagenome (GOLD analysis project Ga0315320, IMG submission 203458) | Ammonia-oxidizing marine archaeal communities from Monterey Bay, California, United States - M1 40m 21515 | ecosystem: Environmental > Aquatic > Marine > Coastal | place: USA: California... | reverse complement strand
TCGTTCGGACCCCGCGTTGGTGATGAAGACGGGGCAGTTCGCGCCGATCGGGTTCGACGTCGCCTTCCAGGAACTCTTCACCACCTGGGCCGTCGGCGGCGCCGTCCTTCCGATTCCGACCGAGGTTCGGGGGGATCCCTTCGAACTCGCTCGATTCATCGAGTCGGAGGGCGTCACCCGCGTTCATCTTCCGCCGTTGATGCTGCGTTCACTGGCGTCCGTCTGCGTGAACGGGTTTCCCGAATCACTCGGAGAGATCGTCTGTGCCGGCGAAGCGCTGCGAATCGACGATTCGGTGAGAGACGCGGCGCGACGGGGTGGCGGCGCGGTGCGGCTGATCAATCAGTATGGACCGACGGAGACGCATGTCGCGACGCACTTCGATCTCGGGACCGATCCGGATGCCTGGACGGACCTCCCCTCGATCGGCCGGCCCATCCACGGTGCCACCATCAGGCTGGAGACTTCGAACGGGCAGCCCGCCACGACGGGTGCGCCCGGGGAGATCGTGATCTGCGGCGCGTGTGTGGCGCTCGGTTACCAGGACGGAAGCAGCGGTGGATTCGAAACGGACGGCGTGGACGCGGAACGTCGCTATCGAACCGGTGACCAGGGGAGGATTCTCCCGGATGGGACGCTCGAATACCTTGGTCGGCTCGATGGCCAGCTGAAGATCTCCGGGTACCGGGTGGATCCCGCCGAAGTGGAGTCGGTGATCTCCTCGATGCCCGGTGTGATCGAAGTCGCGGTGGTGGGGCGGACCGGGGAATCCGCGACGGACTCGGATGCCGAGTTGATCGCATTCGTCGTGGTCGATGCCTCGCGATGGGTGGACGATGGAATCCGTGCCGAACTCCGCCGTCGACTGCCCGCATGGATGATTCCGAGGGAGTTCCAGACGATCGATGCGCTGCCCCGGTCCACCAACGGAAAGGTGGATCGTGGCGAACTCGGTCGGATCGCGGGCGAATCGTCGCGCTCGTCGGTCGAATCGACGAAGCGCATGACGGTCGAGTCGATTCTCGAGTTCGTCGGCGGGGATCCGGGAGCGTCGGACTCCGAGTTCGATGCGGGCCGATCGCTCGCCGATCTGGGCATGGACAGCCTTCAGGTGATCAGGCTTCAGGCCGAGCTGCTTCGTCGGCATGGCGCACGGGTCCCGGTCACCGAGATCCTCGGGAGAAGTCCGCTCGAACTCCGGGATCGAATCACGGTCGAACCGTCTCGGGACGTGATGCGGATCACCGATGCCGTCGCCGTCGAGGTCGACGGAAAATGGATTGCGCTGGATGCGATCGAGCGGGAGGTCCTCGCCGAGGAGGCCACCGCGGATCACGGCGCCTTCCATCTCGCATGGAGAATCCGGTTCCCTCGGGTACTGGTGGAATCAGGGATTCGTGGACGGTTCGCCGAGATCATCGATCGATTCCCGACGCTTCGAACGGCCCGCGACGTGAAGCGTGGTTCGCTTCTGCTCGCGTCCGAGGAGGTGGTGGATTTCGAGATCGTGGAGAGATCTTCGGAGCCGGGTGAGGACGAGGTTCGGAATCTCATCCAGCGCCCGCTGGAGGTCGACCGCGGCACGCCGTTCCGGCTGTTCCACTGGCCGGCGGCCGGCGGTGGGACCGAGGTGCTCTTCGTCGCCCACCATGTCGCGGTCGATGGGCGGGTGGCGGATTCGATCATCGACGGTTTCATTTCGAACGATTTCGAAGCCGGGGTGGCGATCCCGGAACACACCACCAGTCCGTTCGTGGAAGAGGACGACGATGTTCGCTGGTGGGTCGAACGACTGAAGCGCGGACTGGATTCGGAGTCGATGCGGGTGCCGCCCTCCAGCGGGGAGGATCTCCGGTATGCGACCTCCACCGCGGCTGCCGCCGCGCATCGGCAGGCGGCGCAGCGAGTCGCGCAACTCGGAATCTCGCGTTCCGTGCCCGGGATCGTCGCGTGGGGGCTCCAACTCTCCGCGGCGCTGGGCCGGCCGCGAGTCGTCATCGGGGTGCCTTTCGCGACCATCACGGATGGAGCCGGTTTCAACACCTCGGTGCTTCCCGTCGTCGTGGATGCTTCGCCCGGTCGGCGGATCCGGGACATCATGCTGGATGTCGCGGAATCACTCGCCGGGGGGCTCGACCATCGGGCGGCCTCGCTGGGGTCGATCCTCACCGGACTCGATCCTTCCACGACATGGGAACGAACCCCCTTCGACGGCGTGGTGACCGTCCATGACGTCCTTCGCGAACGCGATGATGTCACGGTCACATGGGAGCCGAGCGGCCGGAGCAACTCCGCGGCAGGACTCGTGATTCCATCCTCCGACGAAGGCTCGCCGCTCGCCATGGAACTGGACACCGCCATCCTCGAGGGTGAATCGATCGGTGCCTGGCAGGAGCGACTCGTCAAGACCCTCGAGTTCATCGGCCGAAGCGCCGGAGCCGAGGGAGCGTCACTGACCGTCGAGGATCATCGCGGTTGGACGTCGAGCGACACCGGTCGTTCCGCGGGTTTCGACACCCTCGCCACTTCGATCGAAAGCCGATCGATCGTCGACCGGTTCCTGGAGACGGTCGAACGACATCGAGGCGCGGTCGCGATCGTCGATTCGACGGGTGAGTGCACCTATGGCGAACTCGATTCCTGGAGCGCCGCCATCGGCCGTCGCCTCATGGCGGAGGTCGGTGACGTCGTCGGTCGACCGGTCGTCATCGACGGGCGACGCGGTGCGGCGACCATCGCGGCGATGCTCGGGATCGCGCGGGCGGGCGGGTGGTTCGTCCCGCTCGATCCCGATCTGCCGACACAGGTACGTCGGCGTCAGATGGACATCGTCGATCCGGCGGCGGTCGTGACGAGCAGCGACTCCCGGATCGAGACTCCGCAGGATGTTCCGACGGTGGACGCCGTCTCTCGTGAGGAAGGCCACGAGGAACAACGGCTTCCGGCGGCGATCGATCCCGAGCGCCCTCTCTACGCGATCTTCACGTCGGGAACCACGGGCGAACCGCGTGGCGTCCTCGTTCCTCATCGAGGCATCGACTCGCTGACCAGCGATCCATGGTTCATTCCGGTCGATGGTGATCTTCGGATGCTTCACGCATCGACGCTGGCGTTCGACGCGTCGACGCTGGAGATCTGGCTCACGATTCTCAATGGCGGCACCCTCTCCTGCTGGGAGGGTGCCGGACAGGATCTCCCGGGCATGCTCGAGCAGGTTCGCTCGCACCGGGTCAACGCGTGTTTCCTGACGTCGGCGCTGTTCCACGCCGCGGTCGACGGCCTGCCCGAATTCTTCGACGGGCTCGACCTGGTCATGACCGGCGGAGACGTGGTTTCGGGAGCGCACGTCCGCAGGCTCCAGGAGCGGCGTCCCGATCTCGCGGTCATCAACGCCTACGGTCCGACCGAGAACTCGGTCGTCGCGACCTGCGAACCGCTGGTTCGGGAACTCGGCGGCGATGACCGGATTCCGATCGGCCGGCCGGTGAGGGGAACGACCGTGCGGATCGTGGATGCCTTCGGATTCGACGCACCGATCGGTCGCTGGGGCGAGATCGTTCTGAACGGTCGGGGTGTCGCGCTCGGGTACCTCGACGAGAAGGGCGGATCCACGCTGCGGGACGGGTTCGAGATCTCCGATGGCGTGGTGGACTATCGCACGGGAGACCGTGGCCGCTGGCGACGTGACGGGTGCATCGAGTTCGGCGGTCGATTGGACGGGCAGGTGAAGATCGCCGGCCGCCGCATCCAGATGGAATCGGTGGAAGCGGCCATCAGACGGTGTCGCGGGGTTCTCGACGCGGGTGTCGCGGTGGTCGCGGAAGGGGACTCGAAGCAGATCGTCGCGGTCTTCGTGCCCATCGAGGGTGATCCGGTCGAGGTGGAGGAGATCCTGCGGCAGCTGCGGGCTTCGATTCCCGACTGGGAGGTCCCGACGCGAATGGTGGGAGTCGAGAGCATTCCGAGGACGTCGTCCGGGAAGGTCGATCGGAAGGCCATCGCGGAGATTCGCGGCGATGGCCCCGACGACGGCGATGAATTGAGTCCCGAACTGGTTCGAGAAGCGAGCGTCATCGTGATCGACTCCGCACGACAGGTGCTGGACGACGATGACATCGACGGTGCGACGCTCATCACCGATCTCGGCGCCGATTCGCTCGACCTGCTTCAACTCGCCATGGAACTGGAAGCCAGATTCAGGCGGCCGGTGACGCTCGCGGAGATCCTGCAGGCTTCGAATCTCGACGAACTCGTCGAGGGCGTCATCGCGGGGATCAAGGTGGAGGAACAGGCGACGGTTCCCCTCAAGTGCAGGCATGACGGCGATGCTGCGACGTTCGTCTGCATTCCCGGCATCGGTGGCACGGTCTTCAGCTACCACGACATCTTTCAGAGGATGGAGACTCCGATCAGAGCCTTCGGCCTGCCCTACCCGGGCCTGACCGGAACCGTCGCTCCGATGCGGAACATCGATCAGATCGCCGACCGGTTCGTATCCCACATCAACGATGAGATCGGCGAGGTTGACTTCCTCGTCGGCTATTCCCTCGGCGGTTTCGTCGCCTTCGAGGTCGCGAGGCGTTTCGCCCGACAGGGAAAGGCGCCCTTCGTCATCTCGCTCGACGCGGCTCCTGCCGTCTTGCCTTCCTCACGAGGGATCGTGAAGAGACTGATGGCCGCTTCGGACTGGAAGAAGCGCGTCGAGGCGGTCTTGCCCCTCGGTTTCCTCTTGAACCGAGGTTCGAACACGAGGACGCTGGAGCCGATCAAGCTGATCGTGGAGGCCGGGCTTGACGCGATCACCAAGTACGAGGTCGCTCCGGCACCCGGCGTGGAGATGCTCTTCGTCCAGTCGGCGGACGAGCTTCAGGCGTGGAACGAAAACGCGGGGGGGTGGGCGCCCCTGGTGGATTCCGTTCGCTCGGTGAAGTTCCAGTACGGCCACCTCGAGATGTTCGCCCGAGGTTCGAAGCAGCTTGCGGAGATATTCGATCGACTGGTCGCCAACCGCGACCTCGAGAATGACTGACGGATCAGTCGTCGCGGGCGGGCCACGTCGCGATCTCCTTGCGATCGATCTTCCCCGAGGAGTTCATGGGGAATTCGTCGACCTCGTGCATCCGTCTGGGGATCATGAATTTCGGGAGTTCCAGCCGTGCGAGTTTCTTGACCTCTCGGAGCGGCCGTTTCGGTCGACAGAGGTAGCCGGCGAGGGCCATGACCTGTCCGTCGTTGTCCGCGACCGGCACGACGATCGTGGCGTCGGCCCCGGAGATGCTCGTGAGCACGGCCTCGATCTCGCCGAGTTCGACCCGGTGGCCGAGGATCTTGATCTGCGAATCCCGGCGTCCGACGAAGAGGATCTGTCCGGTTTCCGCGTCGAAGTGGACGTTGTCTCCGGTCCGGTAGAAGGCCCGGCCTCGTTCGTCATGGGCGAACGCGGCCTCGGACGCCTCGCGGTCCCTCCAGTATCCGGCGAACACCTGAGGTCCGTGGATCTGGAGTTCGCCCCCGGTCCCGGAATCGTCGCCTTCGAGTCTCCATTCGTGTCCGTCATGAACTGCGCCGATGGGAACGATGTCCCCGTCTCTTCGAGCGTTGTCACGGTCGTAGGCGTGGACGGTGATGGCCAGGGTGGCCTCCGTCGGGCCGTAGAGATTCTCGACGCGTGCGTTCGGAGCGGCATCCGAAAGCGAACTCGCATCCCGTTCCAGCAGGGGTTCGCCGCAGAACAGGCCCCAGCGAAGATCGGGAACCGTCCCGGGCCCGAGCCGTCCGGCCTGTCTCGTGATTCTGATCCCGGACGGCACTGAGAACATGACGGTCGCCCGGGTTCTCGTGAGATAGGACTCGAGATCGAACTGCTCCTCCGTGGTGGGGGGGCAGAGCGTGCCGCCGGCGTCCCAGCATGCGAATTGATCGAACAGCGACAGATCGAAGGTCAACGCGAAGAGCTGGGTGAATCGATCCGACGCATCGAAGCCGTACCGCCCTCTCACGTGGCCGAGAAACTCGATGATGTTCTCGTGGCGTATGGGGACACCCTTCGGCATTCCGGTGCTGCCCGACGTGAAGAGCAGGTAGGCGAAGGGCGAAGGATCGCCGGCGAGCAGATCGAAATCCGCCGAGGCGTTCGACTCCGGAGAGTCCGACCCGGCCGTCACGATGTCGGGCACCACGCGTTCGAGGATCGCCATGCGTGGAGCGTCCGCGAGCACGGTCTCGTCGACGATCGCGTGTCGTATCCCGCCACGCTCGAGCATTCGTTCCATCCGTTGGAGCGGAAGACCGGCGGTCACCGGCATGAAGCCTCGGCCCGCCAGAAGCGATCCGAGATGACCGGTCATCGCGTTGATCGTGGATCCGCAGCACACGGCGACGAAGTGATCATGTTCCCCGGATTCACGCGGGCCGATCCGGCGAGCAAGGCCGGTCGCGCCGTCGAGCACCTCCCGGTACGTCCATTCCCGCTCCGGCCCGTCGATCGCGACGGCCTGTCCGTCCATGCTCGCCGAATCGATGAAGACGTCGCCGAGTCGTTTCGACGGCGGGCTGTCCCGAGGACCCTGCGACGAATCCTCTGGAGCGGATCGCGTCATCGAAGATCTCCGGGAATCACGTACGGCCCCGGCTTGGTGACGCGCGTGCCGCATTTCTCGCACTGGTTGCGGGAGTCGTCGGCCCAGAACGCCTCCATCGCGTCGCGGAAGTGGACCACGATGTCCTTGCAGTCGAACGCCTGATCGTGGACGAGGTGTCCGCAGTTCTCGCAGTAGAAGATCTGGTGTTCGATCTCGCCTTCGGGTCGACGTCGTTCGACGACGAGCCCGAGGGTGTCGACGGGGCGGCACGGTGCGTGCGGGACGTTCGCGGGAATGAAGAAGGTCTCCCCCTCCCGGACCAGATGGTCCACGATCTTCCCGTCCTCCCAGGTCTTGACGACGATGTCGCCCTTGATCTGGATGAAGAACTCCTCGCTGTCGACCTTGTGAAAGTCGTTCCGGGCGTTGGGGCCGCCGATCACCATCGCGAAGAAGTCGCGGCCGCTGTAGAGGTACTTGTTGCCGACCGGCGGCTGGAAGTCGGCCTGGTGTCGGGCCGCCCACTCCAGAAGGTGGAGCGGGCCGCTCACCGATCCATCCCCCTCGAACCCGTTCGGTTCCGTGGGGGTGTCGGGATTCGACGTCGCGTGGCTGGATGCGGTCGCGTGATCGGTCATGAGTCGGCCTCCGGGCGGGATACGAAAGGTCGTGGGGGTTGATTCGCACGACCCCATCAGGGTACCGGCGAGCCGGCGCTCGACGCGAGCCCGGTTCTTCGCGTACCGTCGAACCATGCCCTCGACGCCGTCCAAGTTCAAGTCCGAGTCGGAGACGGCTGTGGCGGATTCCGTCGGTTGGACGGCGTGGCCCGCGGCCGAGCGACCGGCACGAACCGCGATCCTTCTGCTCTTCATCGCGGCCCTCTCGGTGCTGGTCGGGATGATCGGTGGCGACGTCCTCTGGGCCGTGACCGGGGCGGCCCTGTTGCTCGCGACCTTGAATCGATGGTTTCTTCCGACAAGCTACCGATTCGACGACGACGCCTTCGAGGCGGGATTTCCCCTGCGCCGCCGCTCGATCGGCTGGAAGAATGTCCGGCGTCTGGTCGTCGATCCCGACGGGGGCTGGCTTTCGACGCGGCGGGTCGAATCGCGGCTGCGGGCCGGCGCGGGGCTCGACCTCTACTGGGGACGCGAGCCCGACCGGGCGATGGACATGCTGACGGCGGCGGCGATCGCGAAGCGGGACGGGGGCGTCCCCATCGAGATCGTGGATCGGCGTCCCGGATCGAGGGAGACGTCGTGAGCGAGCGAAGATCGATCGCCGATCGGATCAGGCATGCGTTCGCGATCGAGGACGCGGCGGACTTCGAGCCGACGGACCGCGAGGCGGCGGCCGCCGAGAAGGTCTGTCGCGAGGTCGTCCGGCGACGCATGACGGTGCCAGCGGTGATGCTGCTCGAGATGTCGCGGCCGCTGAACTACCTGGGCGCCCAGGCCCTCCATTTCTTCCAGCCCTTCGGAACCGTGCTGATCGAGCCCGGAAGCTGGGAGACCTTCGCGAACTTCCTCGAGCGACGCGGCTCCGTCGAGTACCTCGCCCGCCTCATCGAGGACGCCGAGGCGGAACATGCGGAGGCCGGGAAGGCCGATTCCACGGCGTCGGAGGCGAGTGAGACGACCGTGGACGATGGATCGAGCGCCTCCGGTCCCGAGGATGATTCCGCGTCGACCGACGAGTCGCCGGATCAAGACTGAATTCACGTCGAAGGGCCCGGATCGGGTACCTTCCACAGGATCCCGAAGGTGTCACGGAGGCCGAATCCTCCGCGACGATCCCCCCGATCCAGCCCCCAGACGATCCCGGACGACGCATGCACGCCGACCCAGACGTTCCAGCCATCGACCCCGCCCGAATCAAGGTCATCGTCGCGACCGACTGCGGTTCGACCACCACCAAGGCGATCATGATCGAGGAGGTCGACGGCGTCTATCGCCAGACCTTCCGCGGTGAGGCGCCCACGACCGTCGAAGAGCCCTTCGCGGACGTCACGGTGGGCGTGGTGAACTCGGTCACCGAACTCCAGGAACTCTCCGGCCGTCGGCTGATCGCCGACGACGGGACGATCATCCGTCGCTCCTCGACCGACGCCGCCGACGGCTGCGACATCTACATCTCCACCTCCTCCGCGGGCGGTGGTCTTCAGATGATGGTCGCGGGCGTGGTGCGCGAGATGACCGCGGCGAGCGCGAAGCGGGCGGCGCTCGGGGCCGGTGCGATCGTCATGGACGTGATCGCCAGCAACGACAGGCGTCGTCCCCACGAGCAGATCCAGCGGATCCGCGAGCTTCGGCCCGACATGGTCCTGCTTTCGGGCGGCACCGACGGCGGCAACTCGACCCAGGTCGTCCAGCTGGCGGAACTCGTCGCCCCCGCGAAGCCCCGGCCGCGATTCGGCAGCGCGTACCAGCTGCCGATCATCTTCGCGGGCAATGCCGCGGCGCGGGAGGAGATCGAACGGGTCTTCACCGCTCAGGACGACGCGACCGGCGGATTCGACCTGTCGATCGTCGAGAACCTCCGACCGACCCTCGAGCAGGAGAATCTCGGGCCCGCCCGGGACTGCATCCACGACGTCTTCCTCGAGCACGTCATGGCCCACGCCCCCGGCTACGACAAGCTGATCGAATGGACGAACGCCCCGATCATGCCGACCCCGGGCGCGGTGGGGGACATCCTCCAGACCATCGCCCGGACCCAGGGGATCAACGCGGTCGGCGTGGACATCGGCGGCGCGACCACCGACGTCTTCAGCGTCTTCGACGGCACCTTCAACCGGACGGTGAGCGCGAACCTTGGAATGAGCTATTCCATCTCGAACGTCTGCGCGGAAGCGGGGATGGACGACGTCCTCCGCTGGGTGCACCTCGACATGGAGGAGCGCGAACTTCGAAACCGCGTCAAGAACAAGATGATCCGGCCGACCACCATCCCGCAGTCCGGCGAGGCGCTGGTCTTCGAGCAGGCGGTGGCCCGCGAAGCGCTTCGGCTCGCTTACCAGCAGCACAAGGAATTCGCGACCACGCTGAAGGGCGTCCAGCAGCAGCGGACGGTGGGCGACGTCTTCAGCCAGGAGGTCGGCGGTTCGAGCATCGTCGACGGCATGACCCTCGACCTGCTGGTCGCGTCCGGCGGCGTGCTGAGCCACGCCCCGCGGATGCAGCAGACCGCGATGATGCTGATCGACGCGTTCGAGCCCGAGGGCTTCACCACGCTGGCGAAGGACTCGATCTTCATGATGCCGCACCTCGGGGTCCTGAGTTCCGTCCACGAAAAGGCGGCGATGGAGGTCTTCGAACGGGACTGCCTCGTGATCCTCGGAACCTGCGTGGCGGCCAAGGGCCAGGGCAAGCCGGGGAAGCCGTGCTTCTCCTACCGGATCACGGGCGGCGCGACGGCCGACGGAGCGCTCGCCTTCGGCGATCTCGCGATGGTGCCGCTGGCGATGGGGGAGACCGCCGACGTCGAGGTCACGCCCGCCCGCGGATTCGACCTCGGCAACGGTCCGGGCAAGCCCGTGACCCGAAATGTCCGTGGCGGAGCGGCGGGGATCATCCTCGACGCCCGCGGCCGGGCGCTTCAGCTTCCCGAAGACCCGATGGAGCGACGACAGGCGGTGACCCGCGTGGTCGAGTCCTCCGGCATGTACGACGATCTGGAGCTTGCGCCGAACGGCGCGTGAACGAATCATGGCCAAGGCCTACACCCCCGGACTCAAGGTTTCCGCCCGCACCACGCATCGCACGCGTCGGCTTCTGCCGATCCCGGGCGAGGTGAAGGTCGCGGTCGGCGACGTGGTGGCAGCGAACGACGTGGTCGCCGAGACCTTCATGGACGGCGACATCACGCCGATGAACATGGCGAACCGCCTCAGCTGTTCCGCGGGCGACGTCGCGGGCCTGATGCTGAAGCAGATCGGCGAGCCCGTGAAGGAGGGTGAACCGATCGCCCGCAGCAAGGGGATCTTCGGGGCCTTCAAGACCGAAGTCGCCGCGGATGCGGACGGAACCCTGGAACAGGTCTCCTCGGTGACCGGCCAGGTGATGATCCGCGGGGCCGCGATTCCCGTCCAGGTCCGAGCCTACCTGTCCGGCACGGTCGTCGAGGTGCTTCCGAAGGAAGGCTGCATCATCGAGAACGACGTGATGTTCGTGCAGGGCATCTTCGGGATCGGTGGCGAGACCGAAGGGGTCATCCAGGTCGCCTGCGGCGGTCACGAAGAGACGCTCGACGCGGATGCGATCACCGCGGACATGAAGGATGCGGTGATTCTCGGCGGCGCGCGGATGACCGCCGCGGCCCTGCGGAAGGCGATCGAGGTCGGGGCCGCCGCGGTGGTCTCCGGCGGACTCGACGACCAGGATCTCAAGGAACTCCTCGGCCGCGACCTCGGGGTCGCGATCACCGGGAGCGAGACCATCGGGATCACGGTGATCGTCACCGAAGGATTCGGCGACATCGCGATGGCGGCTCGCACCTGGCGACTGCTCGCGGACCGGGCCGGACGGGTCGCCAGCGTCAACGGCGCGACGCAGATCCGCGCCGGCGTGATGCGACCGGAGATCCTCGTGCCGCTCGAAACGGGCGAGAACGAGAACGAGGTCGATCCGACGCTGGCCCGCGAGGCCGGCCTGCTCGAACTCGGCACCACGGTTCGCGTGATCCGCGATCCCTACTTCGGACTCCTGGGCGAGGTGTCGGCGCTGCCGGCCGAGCCCGCGGTCCTCGGCTCGGGCTCACGGGCCCGGGTGCTCGAGGTCCGCTTCCCAGGCGGTGACACGGCGGTCGTCCCCCGTGCCAACGTCGAACTCATCGAGGGCTGACGCATGAAGAGACCACCATCGCTTCCTCGTTCGACACCCCTGTCCGCCCTGGTGGCGGTGCTGTCGATGCTGTCGATCGCGACCGCGGCCTTCGCGGCGCCACCGGCGCCGACCGACGTCGTGGCGAAGGATCTCCCGGCGGACGGCGGCGGTTCGGCGCTGGTCACCTGGAAGATCCCCGTCGATGTCGAAGGGCTCGAGGGCTTCCAGGTCTGGCGGACCGAATCGGTGTCCGAGTCGGACAGCCGCGGTGCGAACGAACGCGCCGAGTCGCTCGAGTCGATCCGTTCGGCGGCCTACGAGAACGAATACCGACGGCTGGTGGATGTCGAGGGCATCGCGCCGGAAGACGCCGCGATCCAGGCACGCGCGGTCGCCCGCGAGGCGATCGTCGGAAACCAGGGTGACGTGACGCCGGCGGAGACCGGGCCGCACGGTCGGTTCTGGGTGCTGGTCGACACGGTCTCCCCCGATGACGACAAACTCCTGGTCGGGCAGCTCTCGGTGTCCGACGAATACCAGTTCATCGTCTACACGGTCGTGAAGAACGCGGACGGCTCGGTCGAGAAGAGCGTCGCCTCCGCGGCGACCGGCATGGTGCTGCCCGTGGCGAGCTTCATCGACGTGAAGCGACTGCCGTTGCTGGTGATCCTGGTCCTGCTCTGTGGTGCGGTGCTCTTCTTCATCTTCTGGGCCCGCAGCGGTCGGCCGATGACCATTCGGAAGATCGCCGGGCTGTCCGCGGTCGATGAAGCGGTGGGTCGGGCGACGGAGATGGGGCGACCGATCCTCTACGTCCCGGGCATCCAGGACATGGACGATCTCCAGACGGTGGCCGGCGTCACGGTCCTCGGCCGGGTCGCGAAGACCGCCGCGGAGTACGACGCGAAGATCGAGGTCCCGGTCAGTCGTTCGCTGGTGATGAGCGCGGCCCGGGAGACGGTCCATTCCTCCTACCTCACCGCGGGTCGGACCGATGCGTACAACCCCGACCTCATCTACTACGTGACGGACGAGCAGTTCGGATACACCGCCTACGTCTCGGGGCTGATCGTCCGCGAGAAGCCGGCGGCCTGCTTCTACATGGGCTGCTTCTACGCGGAGAGCCTGATCCTCGCCGAGACCGGCAATTCGGTCGGTGCGATCCAGATCGCGGGCACCGCGATGCCCAGTCAGCTTCCGTTCTTCGTCGCCGCCTGCGACTACACCCTGATCGGCGAGGAGTTCTTCGCCGCGAGCGCGTACCTGTCGGGCCAGCCCGATCAGCTGGGCAGCCTGAAGGGGCAGGATGTCGGAAAACTCATCGTGGCCGCCGTCCTCATCATCGGCTGTCTTCTCGCCACCGTGGCCGTCGTCACCGACAACGAGTCGCTCGCCGGAGCGATCGCCTGGTTCAAGGACTCGGTCCTGAGCGCCTGAGGAGCTACACGTGAAACGACTCGTTCCAATCTGGATCACGGCCATCGTCGGCGTCGTGCTCATCGTCGCGAACTTCCTCCCCGGGGCCCGTTCCTGGGGCGAGGAGGCGACGACCTGGTTCGGCATCATCGCCGCGGTCGCGTTCGTCCTCGGCGGCGGCAGCCTGCTGAAGGTCCATCTGAAGAAGATCTCCGACCGGAATTCCGGCTGGGCCTACTCGCTGATCGTGCTCGGCACGTTCTCCGCGACGCTGGCGGTCGGTCTCTTCAAGATCGGCGTCTCGCCGAATCCCGCGTTCCCCGACGTGCCCTGGAGCGGTGACGTCCAGGGCCAGGGCACGCCGTTCTGGTGGGTCTACGAATACGTCTTCAAGCCGCTCACCGCGACGATGTTCGCGATGCTCGCGTTCTACATCGCGTCGGCCGCCTTCCGGGCGTTCCGGGCGAAGAACTTCGAAGCGGTCCTGCTGCTGGGAACCGCGTTCATCATCCTGCTCGGCCGCACGTTCGCCGGGTACTTCCTCACCAGCTGGATTCCGGTCGACGGCCCGTTCAGCGGGCTGCGGATCGAGGAGATGAGCGTCTACATCATGCAGGTGTTCAACACCGCCGGAAACCGCGCGATCATCATCGGCATCGCCCTCGGCATCGCGAGCACGAGCTTGAAGATCCTCATGGGTCTCGACCGCTCCTATCTCGGTGGAGGAGACTGACCCATGAATCTCATCGACCGCATGGCGAACATCGATCGCCGCTGGATCTTCCTGATGATGGGCCTCGCGGTGGGGATCCCGATCATCGTGATCGGACTCACCGGCCGGACCCTTCCCGAAAAGGCGACGCCGCTGGCCCAGGCGGCCTTCGACGTCCTCGACGACCTCGAACCCGGTTCGAAGATCCTCATGGCCTGGGACTTCGATCCCGCCAGTGAAGGCGAACTCGGGCCGATGGCCACCTCGTTCATCAACCAGTGCGCCCGCAAGGGTCACAAGATGTACTTCATCGCCCTCTGGCCGGTGGGGGCCCAGATGATCCGGTCGAGCACCTCGCGGGTGATCGGCGGCTACTACCCCGAGCTCGTGTACGGCGAGGACTGGGTGGATCTCGGCTTCAAGGCCGGGAACGAGGCGGTCATCAAGACGATCGTCACCGACTTCGAGCAGTACTTCCCGACCGACGCCCGTGGCACCGCGGTCGGGTCGATCCCCATGATGTCCGGCATCTCGAGCCTCGCGGACTTCGACGCGATCGTGAACGCGAGTGCGGGCTACCCCGGCAGCAAGGAATGGGTGCTCTACGCGGCCACGCCGCTCAAGATGCCGCTGGTCATCGGCTGCACCGGCGTGCAGGCCCCGCAGATGTATCCGTACGTGCCGATCCAGGTGCAGGGCCTGCTCGGCGCGATCAAGGGTGCGGCGGAGTACGAGTCGATCGTCAACAACTGGGTCCGTGAGGACCGGATGCGGGAGACGCTCGAGACCGGAGGCGTCCCCGACGCGCAGGCCGAGACGCTCGCCGCCGGGTTCCTCGCCGATCCCGGGGCCGCGGAGACCTGGACGACCGGAGCCGAAGCCGCTTCCATGAGTCCGGCCGCGAAGACCGACCTGATCACGCTGGCGACCGAACCGACGCCCGGGATATTCCTCGAGGCGCAACGGAGGATGGGGCCGCAGCTCGTGGCTCATCTGCTCATGATCGGCCTCATCATCGCGGGCAACGTCGTGTTCTTCGCGACCCGCCGCCGGGGAGGTGCTCGATGAATCGACAGAAGCTCACCATCGCCGTGCTCATCGGCATCTTCGTGATCCTCCTCGGGATCCGCGCCTTCTCCGGGCACGGCCTCGGCCGGATCTACGTGGAGCGTGGCAGCGCCTCCTTCGTGAAGGTCGACGTGCCGGCTCCCGGCTCGGACGGGTCCGACGCGGAGGCCGCCTGGGTGCCGTCGGTCTCCGACGAAGCGGTCGACTTCGCCAAGCCGACCTCGGAACGGATCGAATGGACGGCCGTGACGCCCGTGCCCCCGCGGGTCTACTTCGAGGCGCAGCTCGCGGACCAGGCGCTCGAGTCCGCGCTCTCGAGCGCCGCCACGACGGACGTTTCCGGGTCCGATCTCGAAACATCGCTCGCGAACTGGAAGTCGCAGGTCCTGGCGGAGGCCGCGAAGCGCCTCGACGGCCGGGCCACGCCCGAGGTCGTGATCGACTGGTCCGCGCTGCGGACCGCGGGCTATCGACGCGACTCGGCGGTCGACGCGCAGACCGACGGCGACTTCCGCAAGACGCTCGACGCCATCCTGAAGGCCGGTCGGACGGGTGCCATCGTGGATCCGGCCACCACCGTGGTGATCACGGACGGTCGACTGGTGGTGACCACGCCGGGCGATGCGCCCACGACGTCGATCGGTCTCAGCTGGCCGCGGACGATCGGGCTCTGGCTCGCCGCGCTCTTCACCCTCGCGATCTTCTCGTTCCTCTACAAGGACAACGCGCTCTACAAGCTCGCGGAGTCCACCGTGGTCGGCGTGTCCGCCGGGTACTGGATGGTGATCGGGCTCTGGGACATGATCGTCCCCAACCTGTTCGGCAAGCTGCTTCCCGGCTTCGTGCAGGGGAATCTCATCCCCGGACTCTCCGCGGATGGAACGAACTGGGCCTACCTCGTCCCGCTGATCTTCGGGTTGATGCTCCTGATGCGGCTCGCGCCCAAGGGGCAGTTCTTCAGTCTCTGGACCCTCGCGTTCATCGTGGGCACGACCGCGGCGTTGCGGATGGTCGCCTACATCGAAGGTGACTTCCTGAGTCAGATCAACGCGACGGTCACGCCGCTCTACCAGCAGGTCGTCAACGCCGACGGCACCGTCAACGGCTACTCGAGCTTCTGGGCGAGCGTGCGACAGATCACGCTGGTGGTCGGAGTGCTCGCCTGCCTGACGTACTTCTTCTTCTCGGTCGAGCACAAGGGTGCGGTCGGGAAGGTCGCCCGGCTCGGCATCTGGTTCCTGATGATCACCTTCGGGGCGGCGTTCGGTTTCACGGTCATGGGCCGGATCGCCCTGCTGGCCGCCCGATTCGAATTCCTGTTCGACGACTGGCTCTGGATCATCGATCCCATGAATCAGCGAACGGTGGCCGCGGCCGCCGGCCTGCTCCTCTAGCCCGCCTCCGGATCGCCGACGTCGACGATGAATTAACGCGGCACCTCCGAAAGGAGGTGCCGCGTCGTCGTAGGGTGGGGCCGGAGCCACGGGCGTTGGAGGCGGGGCGGGTCCCCGCATGGACGACATGCGAAATCGAAGCGAAGCAGGCACCGAGCAGCGAGGCAATCGTGATGCGTGCGGTCGGATCGGCCCCGGCGATTTCCGGTCCGGGATCGTGCGGAGGGTCTCGGGCATCACCTCGTGGGGATCCCCTTCGAATCTAGATCGGCCTCGTCCCGTCCGAGACGGCGCTCGCGGCGCGTGGGCCGGGCCTCGACGATCGATGGGCGTGGTCGCGGCGGCGGTGCTTGCGACGATCGGCGAATCGAGCCACGGAGATCTCCTCGTGGGATGGGACTTCAACGCCGTCGACACCTCGGGGGGATCGCTCCTCGCGGATGTCGGTTCGGGGCGACTGGAGTTCGACTCGATCTCGGACCAGCACGATCTCTTCGGCGGAACCTCGATGAATGCCTGGGGTGAGGCGGATCCGGGGGAGGCGTTGGGATTCCGGGGCCCGGAAGCGGAAACGGGTTCGCTCTTCCTGGAATGGGATCCGACGCCGGCGATCGGTGGTGGACCGCGGAATCTCCACTGTTCCTTCGCGACGCGGCGGAGTGGTACGGGGAGCGCGTTGGTCGATGTCGACGCCTGGTCGGGAAGCGACTGGATCTCCGTCGCTTCGATCACGACCACGACCGGATGGTCGACGGCCGTCTTCGGTCTCGATGAAGTGCACGCCGCCTCGACGACGCTTCGGTTGAGGCTCACGCTTTCCGGCGCCTCGAGTCCGCAGGGAACGGTTCGATTCGACAATCTTCGAATCGACGGCGTCGCGGTCCCGGCCCCGGGAGTGCTCGCGTCCATGCCGTTGCTGGTGCCGCTCTTCACACCGCGGATCCGTCACCGACGCCGTCGCTGACTCGTCGGGCGATCGTTCACGGGCCTTCCCACCGGGGGTGGCGGACCCTCCGGGCCGTCGCCCCCATGGATGCCCCGGTGGATCGGCGTCATCGTCGTCCCCGGGACGTGGCCATCGGGAGGTCCGGTCGGTCAGGAGGACTTGGCGGCGCCGTCCTCGCCGGCGGGGAGCGAGTCCCGGGTGGCGAGGTCGAGGGCGAGATCGATCGCGGCCCGCATCGATCCGGCATCGGCCTTGTTGCGACCCGCGATGTCGAAGGCCGTGCCGTGGTCGGGGCTGGTTCGGAGGATGGGCAGACCGAGGGTGACGTTGACCGCCTCGTCCCAGCCGAGGAGCTTCACGGGGATCAGGCCCTGGTCGTGATACATCGCCACCACGAGATCGAACCGACCGTTCGCGGCGCCGATGAAGATGGTGTCGGCGGGGTGCGGGCCGGTCGCCTTGATTCCGTGCTGCACCGCGACGTCGATCGCCGGGGCGATGACCCGCTGGTCCTCGTCGCCGAGAATGCCGTTCTCGCCCGCGTGGGGATTGAGGCCGCACACCGCGATCCGGGGCCGCTGGATTCCGAGCCGTCGGCAGAGATCGTGACCCAGTTCGATGGACTCGTGGACGCGGCCGATCGTGAGGACGTTCTTGACGTCCATCAGCGGAACGTGTGCGGTCGCGAGCACGACCTTGAGCCGAGGCGAGACGAAGGCCATGGCCTGTCGTTTCGAGCGGGTCCGGTGGGCCAGCAGTTCGCTGTGACCGGGCCACTTGAAGCCCGCGACCGACCAGGATTCCTTGCAGATCGGGGCGGTCACGATCGCGTCGACGTGCCGCGGATCGGTGTCGGGAAGCATCGCGTCGGCGATGACCTCC
>Ga0315320_10001795_pt1 | contig 17828 bp, 27 predicted proteins | sample M140m21515metaG_FD_203458 | JGI IMG/M metagenome (GOLD analysis project Ga0315320, IMG submission 203458) | Ammonia-oxidizing marine archaeal communities from Monterey Bay, California, United States - M1 40m 21515 | ecosystem: Environmental > Aquatic > Marine > Coastal | place: USA: California... | reverse complement strand
AGCATAAGAACCAGAGAGGCACCGCATCCGCCGTTGAGCATATTGAGCCACGTGAACAAGTTCATGACAAAGCGTTTGGATGAGTTCATCCATCATGCTTGCTCCATCGTAGTTCAGTTCAATTGTAAAGAACTTGGGAGACCGAGCATCATCCTCAAGACCACAGTTACCAAGGGTACTTGTTTCTTTGAACAGATTTCGGTTTATCTCTATGGTTATTTCAAGAGACTCAGCAAGCCTCTTTGATACCAAAGATCCAAGCGTAATCGCAGTAGCCTTGGTGATCAAGGCTTTCTGCTTTTGGCTTAACTTATGCCCTGTGAATTCAAGCAACGCAGTTACCAACCGTGCCACAAAAGAGGGGCGACATTCTTTTATATACGACATTGAAGGCATTTACCTCATAGATCCAGTTATCATAGAACTCATCGTCATCGACTGGGTCAGCAGCAGTAGAACAATGTCTATTCCACAGATCATCCATGAACTCAAGACCATCAAGCATAGTCTGATTTTTTATGCCAAGACGTGTAATGATTTTCTCGGCTTCTTCAAAAGTCATTTCAGGCATTAGGTTAGATTGTGGTATTCTAAACATGATATTCTCCTCATTTGATATATACAGTATATAATGATTAGACACAGATGTAAACCCCTAATTAACACTTTTTAAAACTTTTTTATAAATTAGTGTGTATTGTATCATTTATGTTACACACATTTTAGGGGTTTACAAAACCAGCAAATTGTGGTATAATAAAGAGTATTGAGTTGAGGATAGGGATATATGGAATTTTTTATTAATGGTACTAGACGTGGTTTAGGTAAGTATTGGATTAATCGATATCCAGATTCTTGTGTAGCACATATGGAAGATTGTGATGTATTTATTAACAATAAACATGATGGGTATTTGCAAGTACATCGGTTATATCAGGCTGCAGAGTTAGGTAAGAAGATTATCAATATTGGTTCTGCTGGATCTGATTGGACTAAAGGTTATAAAAACAACTTCCGATATGGTCTTGAAAAGAAACAACTGAGAGATGCCAATGATGCTTTGTTCTGGCAAAACGTGAACACAACCATTATCAACTTTGGCTATTTTGATACAGAAAGATCTGCCCATAAAGATGTTCCAAAGATGAGTCTTAATTATGTCCACGATGTAATTATATGGGTACTAGATCAGCCCCATCGTATTAAAGAAATTACTGTTACTCCCTAACTTGCTGTTTTGTGTTCTTGCATCTCAAATATTTGATCATCTAGGAATTTTTGCTTTTTGAGCACCTTATACATTCGGTCTGTCTTACCTTGCTTCTTATATCTTTCAGCGTAGTAACCGAGTTGCTTTGAATCTTTTTTTAGACGATCTATTTGGATTGATAGCATATATTAGTATCCTTAATGTTAATAGAAATGAAAAAGGGACATGCCACAAAAGTGACACGCCCCGAAACTAAAAGTATTATCCTTTTTTCCTAGTTGTACTCATATAAGATTTGGAAATACCTCCTTTACAAGTTTGGGTGTTAGTCCTGTTGCTAGGGTCTTGTCCTTATTGATCATCTTGACCACTAGCTTTGCATCTTCGGGATGAACTGATTCCAGTATCCCCAAGAAGATCTTTTCTCTTTTATAGGCTGGCATTTGAGTGCCTGGACCACCTGGGACAAAGAACTTCAACTGCTTGTGCTGCCTCTTCCAGTTGGAAGGTGCGTTGTGTTCTTCGCATGCGGTGTATGGAACCTCGCCTTTTGGTAAGAGAAACTCAAGTGAGTCATCGAAGGTTCCTTTGAGAAGATCCTTCATTGCCCATTCATCTTTATTTTCTAGCAAAATATCTTTCTTAGCGGCTCTTGTTTTAGCCTTGCTCACTGCTTCAAATATTTCATATATGTATTTCATTAAAAAAATTCCTCAACACTACTTATCAATAGTTTACATCGTTTTGCAACAAGATAGGGAAAGATCATTCCCTTTTTATCGTGTCGACCACTCTGGGATTCAAAGGTATTTATAATCTCAGAACGTGTGGATTCGGGTAAATCGTGTTTTTTGTCTGTAAGTGAAACTAATTTCTCGTTACGTAGATAGTTCCGATATATTGTTTCTCCGAGAGCCTTAGGGTCCTCTAGTAAAGCATTGCGCTTTTTCTTGGATAAAGGTGTTTGCCGTTTGGATTCATTAATAAATGTATCATCATCTGATAGCACATTAGGTACTCCATCACCGGAACAACCTTTTAGAATATGCTCCATACGGTAACCCTCACCAGAAGGTTCTGCTTTTACAAATTTCTTAGTCACAGGCGAAAACTGTTTTACATTATCATAGACTTGTAGTTGTTTAAAGTCATGATCACCTGATACAATCATAACAGGTTCATACTTACCAAACTCTTGTGTTTCTTGACACAGTGTAGCAATAACATCGTCTGCTTCACATCCCCATTGGTGAATAACACGCCAGTGAAAATTTTCTTGAATCTCCTCACGTACCATATGTATGATACGGAAAACCTCTGTCCAATCAATTGTTGAATCATCCCGGTTCTTTTTACGTGCTGCTTTATATTCAGGAAATACATCTTTACGCCAGTTACCACCAGCATCTGATGCAATAACCATTTCACCATATTCCTTAAATTTGTGTTTATACATACGGAGCGAATTAAGAATCATGTGCCTAAGAAGGTTTTCATCAGGAGCTAGTTTCTGTACAACGAAGTTACCTATAGCAATAGCGTTGTAGTCTACAATAATCATAACATACCTCTTTGTTGTTCGGTATTATTATATCATATAATAAAGTATATGTAAACAACTATTTTAAATTTTTTACATGTGTTCTGTGTATTTTACAATTTATAATGCCGTTATAATATGAATCATCTAACAGAACACGTCTATCAAATTGTTCTTTAGCCTCGAGGTAGGACATTTCACCTTTTGCTTTACAGAGATGTAATATTTCACGACTAAAGCTTTTTTCTCCGTGTTCGAGTAATTGTTGCTTGACCTGATCCGAGGATCCATAATAGTCTTGCCAGTTGGATTCAACGATGCTTCGCCGTTTTCTTGTTTTACCTTTAAGCGGTGCTCTGGTAACCTTCGACCAAAATCCCTTCTTTCCAACATACTTTTTGTTATTGGTGTTATCGGTAATAACATAAACAAATCCTTGCCATTCTTTTAGTTCATCTTCAGTTGGCTCATATAGTTTATCTTTATAATACCACATTACACCCAATCCTTTACAATGTCAAGAGCCTTGTCTAACTGTTTCTCTTTTAAAAACAGAGAACCGACAATCCTATAATCATAAGATTCATTCATCCAACTATGTGGTATTTTTGTGTTTAATATAATAGGTTGATCAAGCGCCACTTTCTCAAAATCTTTTTTTGTATAACCAAACTGATTGGTCTCCATACCATTCATGGTAACGGATTCTTTCCAATCATAATACTTATATTGTCTGTGATAACCAGATAGGAAACAACCTTTTTCTCGATCCACTCTAATAGGAAAGTTTAAGGAATAGTTTCTTGATTTATCTGTGTGTATATTAGATATACCCGAGCGAGGATCTGATATAAGAAATAAACATTTGTCATATATCAGAGAAGAGTTTATCTCTATTTCTCTCATAAACATTCGAGCATAACCATCACCAACACAGTCAACTTCATTCGGTTTTGTACGGATGTCGTCTTCACTAAACTCTGATAAAAACACTTCGATTAAATTGCTAAGAATGTCTACAGGAAACTTAGGTAGATATTGCCATCTAAAATCACTGGGAGACTCAATCATCCCAATCCTCATCATCCAGTAGCGTTGCCGCTGTTGCTTCTCCACACATAGGACAGAAGTCAGGGGCATCCCCAACTTCTGCTTCACTAAACTTGTGTATAAAACTATCTTCGTTACAGAAACTACAATTTATTTCATAAATAGTTCTAATTGTCATACTCACTCCTCAGTTATTAAAAGGAGATTTCACATGCTCCACCTTGACATGCTATTGCTCCCATTGTATCTATATCAGTAAACGTCTTCTGCGTTAGCTGATTATCAAAATCAATAGGGTTCAAGTTCTGTTGGATTTTGGTCCACTTGTGTAGTAAGAACACATCTTTCAAACAATACTCTGCCTGTTTCATATCGTTCATAAAATAGTTCTCACTGAAGTTATTGAACCTACGTACCCACTCTTTTCTCATATCGGAAACCTCACCACCAACAGCATATTGTGCTGCAGATGTTGCTTCCCATAGATCCCTAAACCCTGCCTTATATGTATCAACAATTAAACCACTGGCAAATAGAGATCCTACACCATATTCTGAAATGATTTCACCTTCTGACTTGACTTCAGTATTAGGTGCTTGTGCGAAGTCCTTGTCACCGGATCCAGCAAGGAATGAGATACCAGAGAATGAGTGACGATTATCAAACACATAATCTTCTACCTCTGTCCACATATGCGGTAGCACTGTAATGGTGTTGGATACATTATGGCGAATGCGTTTGTCTGCGCACTGCTTTTCATTGGTACCAGCTTCTACCCAGTTCTGTTGTACCAACTTTACTTTCTCAAGCAAATCAGTACCCATCAACTCCTCACGATATAGTGAGTTTGCTGGAGTAATCACAGGAAATGCCACACAATAATCTGTACCATTGTTTGACCAAACTGATTCATCTACCATGTAAGGGTTAGACTGAGCAATCAACTGAGCAACTTCGGACTCCTTATTCAACTGAATGTGGCGGATATAACGTGGTGAGTGTTCTGCATGGATACCAGAAGCAGTCTGTAGAAGTACAGATGCGTTGCCACTTGGTTTCACACAAGTAGTACGTGCCGCTGGATTAATACCGATAAGTTTAGCAACTTCTTTGTTTACTTTCTTTACGATAGCGGCACCTTCACGCTGTACATCAGCGTCAAGCAATACGTCTGGGTTATTCATCCAACCTGTAACCGATACACCAAGCAATGCTTCACGATCAAAGATCTGCTTAGATGTGTCATCAAGATATTTAAAATCTGTATAACCAGCTTGTAGTGTACCAAGAATAGAACCAGCACGACAAGCCTTATGGAACTCCTCTGGAGATGTGCACTTCGAGCCATTGATCTCTGTTAGGTTACAACCTTGCCAACCAGACTTGCCATCAATCTGTGGATACATACCGATTTCAACACACGGGTTGGTGGTAAAATCTTTATCGTCTACGAAGTAAAAACCTGGTTCACCAAACTCTTTAATTGATACCATAATATCCTTGAACTGTTCACGTGTGATCTCATCACGCACGATAACAGCAGAGTTGTTGGAGCGACCACGCTGTGGATTATCAACGAACCAGTTACCAGTTTTGGCTTTGGTCATCTCTTCATCATCCGCTGAGAACAGACAGATTGTAGCAGAACGACGAACACCACCAGCGAGTACCGCATCTGCTGCATGCATAGCAATATCATATACATCAATAGGACGCAGACGATTTGCACCACCCAAAATACGAGACTGTACAAGATGTTCGATCTTGTCGAGTGCCTTACGAAGTGGTTCTGGACCTGGTGCTTTAAATCCACCAGAAATCATAGCACCCTTTGGGCGGATCTGCGATAGGTCAAAATATACACGACGACCTTCAAAGTCTGGGAATTGACCACCACCTTCAAAGAATGTAGACAACAACACGCCCAGCGCATCTGCCCAACCTTCGATGGAATCCTCGATAACCCAACCTTTTGCTTGTTTCTTACGATCAGCAATGTTTGGCACTTTATCTACATGGTGGTTCTGTACAGAGAAGCCTGCGCCAGCACCACACAATAGGACATAGAACAGTTCGGAAAAGAACCGTGGACGATCTGCATATGATGATGTACAGTTGTACATACGCATCATGTGCTTCATAATCTGGTCACCACCAAACTGCAATGCACGTTGAGCACCAAGCACATACTGCAACTTATAGTATGATTCTGCTTCGTTAATCAACTGACTGAGCGCAGTTGTCATCTTATCTTTGTAGAAGTTTCTATGCATATCCATAACTCGTGTTACAGATTCATCCCATGTTTCGTACCTTTCCTTATCATCATCCCATCGACTATAGGCTTCATAAAATTTAGTTTGTGACATGATGTTTCGTGTATCGGTGTCACGGTTATTAGGTACGACTTTAAGCATTTATTATTCTCCAAAGTATGACGCGCAGAAGCATATAGCCGGGATCGGTACCCCGGCTCTTCTTTAGCAAAGTTGTGATTAATTAGTTTTATTATGTGTATTATATATTACTTTAGGTTTCTTGTAAACCCCTAATACCCACTAAATGTAGAAAAAAAATTAATTAATTTTCTATATGTCGCATATATGTTACGGGTTATTAGCCTTAGCCGTATCTGGTTCTTTGGTTACGGCTTTCTCGTAATACACTATAATCTCTTTCTGTTGACCAATATAACGTTTTAGATCACCTATGTTCAATGCTAGGTTTTCATAGTCACGCATAGACAAGGCAACGAATGCTACCTCTCCATATTGCTCTTTAAAGTCTTCGAGAAACTCTTCTAGATTTTCAGCAGTAACTACCCATACACGGGTGTCATTCAGCTGTATCGGTTTTGGCTGTGCTACTGTCGGGATTGTCGTCGGAACTATCTTCGTTACTACTTTGATCTCCGTCTCCGGTTTCCTCGACAGGCTGCTGCAACCAGCTAGGAAGAGGCCTGCTACTACCGTCACTGCTGCCACTTTCGCCCATGATTTCACGCCATAGATTTGCTGTTGCGCCATTCATCTTTCCTTCCAATATCTCACTGTTCCTGAGTGCTTCTTGAACCAGATTCAGTCTTGAAAATTTGGACCGTAGTTCATCACTATAAGCCTCCGCTGCTTGTAGATCAGTCTGGAGTTGTTTGTTTAATTTATTTGTTTTCTCTACAGTTGCCTGCATAGTTGCAAGACTCTCGGTAGCAGTCTCAAGTGCAATTTCGAGTTTTGCATTATTAGTTCTTAATGTAGCAATAGTTGCTTGAGTTGACACGTAGTATGAATATGCACCGTATCCTACACCACCGAGTAATCCCAGGACGATGAACATTAAATATAGTTTAGCCATTAATGTGTTTCCATATATCTTTTAAATCGAGATAGCAACACTGTTTTACCATTCTTATATCTTCGATCAGATACTTGAATTGTCTCATAGCCGTCTTTTTTCTTTTTCTTTCTTGGCCCCATTGCGGTAACAGCGGGGTTAGGAATAGAACCAGTGTTAACAGCAGGAGCAGCTGCATTTTCTTCTTCGTCTAGTTTCTTGCTCATTCTACCATTTCTCTTTGTCTGCCCAATAGGCCGCAGAGGATTTACCTTTTGCTATATTTTTGGAGTGTCTAGCTTTAAATGATTTACGTTTGGCTTTCATCTTATCAGACTCGCCTTCTTTAGGATCACCTGCTGTCGATGCGCCTTGTTGCCCAAAGCGAATAGTTTTTGGTTTACCATTCACTTTAGTAACTACTATGTGACTCTTGGTAGCATGCCCGGGTGTTCTTTTTGGTTTATTAAACCCAGACACTCCTGCTCTTTTAAGTGCAGGATCTTTCTCTTCGTTTTGTGCGTTGAGAGGTTTTTTCAAACCTTTTTTAAGTCTGGCAAGGTCAGTTTTAAGTTTACCAATGTTTCGCCCTCTGTGCTTTCGTGCAGCATCCGCTTTGGTCTTCATCATAACTTGGTTGGCTACATCTTTGACAGAGATCTCATCTAAGTCAGTTTCTTCCTTCTTCTTATCCACTCGTGATGGTGCTTCCAATGCTTTCTTAGCTGCCGGAGATGCTTTTTTCATTTTGTTGATGAGTTTCATTTTCATCATAGCATTTTCTTTGATGTTCATATCAATGTCAGTTAGTGTGTCATATACGTCAGTTAACGAGTTGCTAATCTGTTTAAATTCTTTACCTCTGCCAGACGCAGCAATTACTTTTTTACCAATTGCAGAGGTTGGGTTTATTACTTTCTGTAATTCTTTTAATTTAACTTGCATCATTTTAACGTATGTTTTTTCGATGCCTTCGTCTAGTTCAACTCCTTCGTTACGCAGGGAGGCAAGAGAGCGTTGAGTAGAGGTCATAGTGCGTACTGGTTTCTTACGCCCAGTCTTAGTACGGCCTAATGCTTTGTTAAGTTCAGCATCTTTTGCACGTTGAATAGCAACAGAGTCACCAGTCATCTTAGGCGCACGTTTACGGCGTGGTGCTTCGTCAAGTTCGACTTCTTCATTACGCTTTGACTTCTGATACGCATTATATTCTTTACGTCTAGCTTTATCGGCAGCAGCATCTTTAGGAGTAAGTTTACTCGCCGCTTTGCCGTGATCCATAACTCTCTTGCCCAGTGGCGTTAGGTTGCCTTTCTTATCATACATCTGATTGATAAGTTTCTTTTCTGCCGCCGTCAGTTCGTTAATTGATGTCTCTCCATCAAATTTTATATTTTCACGGATTTGGAAGAATGTTCTCATGTTAGCTCCTGAGTCGTAACGTAAATTTTTTGATTGCTTTTAATATGTAATGCTTCGTATATATTTATACCAAAAAGATCCCCAACAGGGAAGCTATCTTCTTCTATTCGAATCTGATCTCTTGGTCTCACGATGTTCTCACCTGTGAGGTTTAGAGCCTTTTCACCTTTTACTCTATAAACGCCTGGTGATATGGCACCATCCTCTAACAAGAACCACTGGTTATCCTCTACCAAATAATCATCTGGTGTAGCACCAACACTTTTTAAACCTTTTCTAATAGCAATCTCTGGTACAGAATAGTGATCCTTTAGAAGGTATAGTGCTGCGGCATATGATCCAAGTTTTCCTGCTGGGATTAACTTCTTAATATTAAACACAAGCCTATGGAATTTTGTATAGTAGTTTCTATAGGCCTCTCTATTATCAATTGTATTAAAGGAAAAGTTTTTATTCTTTTTACCTTTTTCATCAATAATACCTGCTTCAAAAGCTTTGGTCTTTTCAAACGGCGTAATAAGTAGTGCTAGAAACCTAAATGTATATACGGTATCTGCTGCTGTTTTTAAAATACCCATTATATTTTCCTTAGTATTTCTGCGATATATTCATCTGATTTTATATGAGACAACTGATGAGGTTTCAAATAATTTAAAAATAATAAAAATGGCTTTACTGCTGATAGATGGGTTTCATCTAGTTTATTTACAGTAAGCTTTAATCCGGCATATTGCCCAAACACATTAAATATCACAATAAAATGATTTAATACCAACCTTTCACTAATTTTACCAGTTTCTGTATAGCGATTTAGTAACCGTTTTACATACTTAAATCTTTTCAAATCATCATAAAATTCTTCTGGGTCAACTTTACCAGATGGTTTATAATAATTATTCGCTGCAAAGATTATTAGATTACTATCTAAATCTTCATTCATTAATCTTCTTTCTTATTGCAACCACACTCACCTGGTTCGCATTCACATACTTTACCACATTCTTCACACCAGTTTGGGTCCATCATGTCAGGGATGGACTTATCTGGATTTTCTTCTGTTAATAAAGTTTTATCAGTCATTATTTACCATCATTTTTAGGGGGCGTTTTATCACCTTTAGCATTATCGCCAGAACGCATCGCAGATTTTTTACCAGATGCTCTCATAGCAGCAAAAGTCTTAGGTGCAACCTTTGTGATATCAGCGCCTTCTGGAGCATCAGTTTTCATAGCCATCATCTTTTTACCATTCGGTGTGAGACCGTCTTCTGCATCTGCGCCATTGTTTGGTTTATGTGTTGCAGCTTCTTGAACTTCAACATCAGCATCTTTTTCTGCACTCGGTTTTTTCTTAGAAGCCATAGCCATAGCTTTACTAACTGCCTTACGACGTTTGTGCAAGAACTTGTCAGAGGAATCAACATCACCATCATTATCGATGTCTTTGTCTTTACGATCTTTATGCTTGCCTTTCAGAGCAGCTTTATTTACTGGATCCATTTCCTCTTTACGAGGCATCCGAGCCGCAAGGTCTGCACTAGATACACTACTCTTTCCTGTAGTTTCTCTTTCTTTTGCTTGGCGCTTCTTTGCCGCCGCAGTTGCTTTTTCTACATCAGCAATAGTTAACTCGTCCATTTTAAATGGAGCTTTTGGAAGTGTTACTGCTTTTTTACCTTTTTCTGAAGCAGCAGCAGATTTTGCTAATGCCTTTTTAACTTCAGGTTTCATAGCTTCACGTGTTCCTACTCTTTTACCAACTGGCGGTTTACCTTTAGGTTGATTGTATCCACCCTTAGCAGGATTGTAATCCATACCTTCTTCTTTTTTCTTAGCTGCTTCTCTGATACCTTTAAGAGCCGTTGCTATATTTTTGATGTCTTGTGTTTTCATTTTGGTTGTCCTCTTACATCCATATGTTTGTTGCCATAGCGCCGGCTGCCGCTACTATTACTACCCAAAATAGTTTATTTATGGTTGAAACTGTTCTGTGGTTATCATCTACTGCTTTTTCAATTCTATCTAATTTTTCACTAAAACGATTCATTCGTGCCCAAGATTCATCTCTGTACTTTTCATAATTATCTATCTTGGCTTCTAGTCGAGCCATCTGAACAATGGCCTCGGACATTTTGTCAATTTTTTCTTCTATTCGGTTTAACCGTTGATCTGATCCTTGGGTCATTACTTTTTAACCGCCTTTTTTGCTTTCATAAACATTTGATCATCACCTGTAATCATACCAATAAGTTCATTTAACATTGTGAAAAGGATCTTTCTTTCAACTTTACCAACAGGTTTGCCTTCCTTTACCATATCAAGGGCACGGATCATGCGCTGTAAATCTTTCTTATCCATCATACCCATGTTCACAAGCATCTTTAAACGTTGTGTGGTTTGATCCTGTGCTTCATGCAACACAGATTCCTCTACCTTCTTTGATTTAGGATCATCATGTGTATAGCCTTTCTTTTTCATTCGCAAATGATCTGCCTCTTTTTCTGCTTTATAACCCTTACCTGTTTTAGGATCATACATCATATGCTTTTTAAAACTATCCATGGTGGATTCCTTTTGGTCATCTTTATCATCTAAATATGCTGCAATAGCCATCTGCTGTTTCTTTTTATCAGACTTGCCCTTAAATTGAGGAGCCTTTGATTTTCTAAAGTCCTTCACATATGCTCCAGCACCGTCTGATGGTTTAAGTGGCATTATCCTTTTACCTTTGCTGCAAGGTCTTTATCTGCTTTACCCCATGTCCCAGAAGACTTGGTTACAAAAGAGTTCACTCTAGCAAATCCCCATTGTTGCGGAGTTGTGCCTGGGCGGTGTCCGGTTTTCCACGCAGCAACACCACGGTTATAAACCTTTCTAAGGATACCTAAAGGCATACCAGATTTTTCAGCCTTCTTTTTTAGACCTTCTTCTGCTTCCGTAATGTACTGCGAGAATCTAATCATTTGCTTTCCTTATTCTTAGCCTTTGTATCTTTTAATCTGGCACGATCCATCATACGATCATGACGTTTCATGTCTGCTGCTTTTTCTCTTTCGATACGAGACTTTGCTAAGTCCTGTGCTTCGGATTCACCGAACATTTTCTTGAACCTAAGAGTATGCTTGCTTGTTTTGGTTTTGGCTGTAGCATCACCTGGAGCTGGTTTATATGCAGAGTTATCATCGTCAGCTTTTTTACCATGTTTAGCGAAGTGTGCGGCACGTTTTAATTTTGTGCCCTTTTTAAGCCCTTTATAATACCCAGCAGGTTGTGCACCTTTTTTGTGCCCAATTTCTGGATCCTCTGCCTCTTCAATGTCTTCACTTGCACGTTTAATAGAATCTATAGCATCTTGTGTGGGTGCGCCAGGAGCACCTTTCTTGCGCATCTTTTCACCACGTGCTCTCTTAGCACGGATGTTTGCCCAAAGACCTTCTTCAATAGGTTCTACATCATCTAGCCATTTACGTACAACTTTACCGTCTTGTTTTTCGATGATCAGATAGTTTGCACCGCACTGCTTTACTATAGCAAGCTCTTCAGTTTCTTTAATTATAACTTGATCATCAATGTTAAATAAATCTCCAGAAACAAATGCTTCACGCATATCAGATACAGGTTCTAGCTGAATGTGTCTCTTAAACTCAGTCTGTTCTTCCAGACCCATGCCTTTGCGAACCATATTAAAAATCTTTTTAGATTCGGCGTTGTTTACTGTTCTTGGTAGCCCCTGTGAGAACTTAGTGAAATTATCACTAGATGCAGCGGCACGCATTTTAGTTGCAGACATGCCAGAGGCACCTTCTGCATCTGGGTCACGTTCACCTGCCGATACAACTTTAATATCCATAAAGTTATAAAAGCCGTGCGCACCTTTTTTACCATTGTACTTTGATAATAGAATATCAAATTCATTAACACGATCAGATCCAACTACCATAATCAGATTACGGTAACCTTCTTTGTATAAATCTGTAGCAACTTGAAATATATTTTTAGAATTAGATTTTAATATATTTCTAGCATGTCGAGGGAATATAGTTCTTGCTGTTTTGAGCTTATCTTTATATACAAGTGGATTCGTTTTATTATCTTGGCTATGTGAAAGATACATCCGGTAAGGATTTTTACCAGCTGTTTTTGCCATAGCGTCTAACACTTTTCCATGTCCAATTGTTGGGGGATTCATACGCCCAAACGAGAAAACAACTATTTTGTTTTCTTCTACTAAGTATTGTTTAAAAGAGCCAACCATTATCCACGTGACCCACTTTGTTTACGGTCTCTTTCACGCTTCTTAACATCTTTAATAATTTTTCTTTGTATCTTTTTAACCTTGTTTACCATCATTGGTTTGGACATACGTTTTTCAATTTCACTTTTCCGACCAGCCGACATATTGGTTGCGCCTTTAGAAAGTTTAGTATATATTGCTTTATAGGCAGATCTACGAGCTCTCTTTTTAAGTGTTTTTAAATCGGCAAACTTCCGAGCAGCTTTTGCTCTACCCATTTTTAGCTTTGCCTTGTTCCGTTTTGCAGAACGAGACTTTGCTAATCTGGCTGACATAGAAAGTTTTTCGTCAACAGTTTCCTCACCTATGTGGTGACGCCTGCTGGCACGATAGTTAGTAAGCTCGTCCTCTCCTGGGCGATACTCTACTACATACATATCTTTAAATCTTAACATTCGGTTTCCCCATTAACGGCCTTTATCCCAGCCTTTTAAAACATCCGGCGAAAAGTTGTTGTAAGAAAATTCCATCCTATCAACAATCTTTAACGCATCACCACCAATTTTATCAATAGCCACATAACCTTCAGGTCCTGTGGTAGCATAACCTTTGTTTGTTTTAACAAAAGTATTAACAGAAGATAATTTATTAAGTTTATTTATAAGGATTAGCTTTGCTAAAACTAATTCTTTTTGTAAATCAAATAACAATTTTAAATTATTTTTGTTTTTTGGTGTGAAAAAATCAAGAAGTGCATTTAGTTTTGCCTGCTGAGCTCCCTTGCCTCTTTCAGTTTTTCTTGAATCAATTTCTTTTTGATACTTTTTTGAAATCCAGGTGATGAGACTAGATACATGTCTTGTTGTATTTCCGATGACAGTTCCTGCTCTGACATAGGTATTGTTATGGGTTTCAATGTGCTGGGCAAGCGTCGGATTCGCTTCAATTGTCCGAAGAGTTGTCCCAGAAATTTTATTGAATATTTTACCAGCATTTGAAAGATGTGCATTTACAGCTCCAGTTTCTTTTTCACTCATTGTATATTTTGAAAGGTCTCTTAACATCGCATCTTGTGACCAAACAGTTTTAGATCTAAATTTACTTATATCAACACCATAAGAGGCTTTCATTGTTTCGAATGTTGATCCTTTGTATGTAGTGTGCCAGACAATCCCCAATTTCGCTGATGTGACATCTTTCGCCATTCCTGTGTCACTTGGTATAGCATAAACAATTGTGTTGGGATGAAATGTAATATAGGAATCTCCTTTAATTTTTTTCTTTTTAACATCGCCTGGTCCAAACAGGAAGTCTCCTTGGATAACACCTTTGATGCCTATTGTGCTCAATTCTTTGAGTGCAAGTTTTAATTTATCAGCAAGATCACCGCTAGTGTCAGCATCGACATCTGCAGCAGTCTTATATACCTTTGGATTTTTATTAAAGATTCCTTTTTTAGCAACAAAGAACTTTCCGTCGCTAGGGTCAGTACCAGCAAAAATAGCAGGAGCGCCATCCCATTTAACAGATACGGATCCATTGTGTTCTCCTTTTAGCATATCACGTACAGATCTTAAAGCTAAAATACTTTCTCTAGCACCATTTACACCGCCATATATGACAGCATCTTCAATGTGCGTCATATGGGTATTTTTTTGTTCTGTTAATGTTTCACTGAACGTTTTCATATCTTTTACTTATCAACTCCGTCTATCAAAATTAAATCAAAAATTGCGCCAATCTCTGATGTTGCGCCAGCCTTAGCACGAACTTGAATGTCTGTTTTCTCTGTAAATTTTATTGGAACGGGATAATCATAATTAACTGCTGCAGCAAATGTTCCCCATAATCCTTTTACATTCCAAGCACCTTCGTTAAATTCTTTTGCTCTGATTTGAAACTGGGCTTCTTGGTTTTTAGATAGAGAACCTTGAAACTTGATAAGATATGCTGTCATTTTTGCAGGAACGGTATAGACAGCCATAAGAGTTTGACCTTCATTTGCAGTAATACGAGCAACATCCGAAGAAGAAATAGATGCAATGATATTACCTGCATTGGTTTCACCTGTACCAGCACTTGTTACTCTCATTCTAAATACACGAATAAATGTTGCAGTAGTTGTTACCGCTGACTGCCCATTCATAGTTACAGTTTCTGTTTTTAAATTATAGTTTGCATCAAGGCCTTGAATCTCTACAGCACGAGCACCAGTCCCTGCAGAAGTATCTGCTGTAGATGCTGAAACTATAGAAACAACTGCAGCCGATGATGGTAAGTTATTTGTTCCAAGGTCAGTAACAGTTTCATATGAACTGCCAACTGCGGAGTTGTAACCAAATTTATTAACATGACTAGTGTCTTTTACACGTCCAGCAGAAATTTGAATAAAGTGTTCTGGGGAAAGATACATTGACGTCATTGTAATTCTCCTTAAAAAGTGATCTGTGATCTTGATTTAGATGGTTTATCTGTTACAACAATTCTACCTTTACTATCACCACGTGAAGGAGATTTACCATATACAGTTGGAATGCCTGCCCTATCTTTTTTAGTGGGATCAAATGTCTGATCTTCTCTGCGTGCTCTTAGTCTAAAGAACAAGTCTTTTGAGTTTGCATATTTCTTAGCATCGGAAATTTTACCATTCAATGTTAGAATATTTTTCTTCTCATCAAAACTAGATACAACATCCATAGGGCCGATGTACATGTAATGAATTGGTCCTCCCATGGAAGTATTACCGATTACAAGTAGGTTCTTATCTTTGTCATTGAGTTTTGCAAATAGGTCTGGTACTTTATCACCAGGTTTTAAACTCTTTTTATGATGAGACAAAGCTGCTTTCATAAAATTCATACCAATACCTGGTATCACAAGCTCCATGCCTGCAAGTCCGCCACCAGCAAGAGATGGTGCAGAATTACCTTTCATTGAAAGATTATATTTTTTATTCTTAGCTGTTGTAATAATAACATCTGTATATGGTTCGGTATTTGCTTTACTTCTTCCAGTAAATTTTTCTGCCTTTACGATATCATGCACAGTCATATCTTTTGTTTTAACAGTAATACCTTTTTTAGCAAGTTTAAAAGCATCATTGATAGCTTTTACAAATCCATTTTCTTGGCGTTCGGCTCCTGCTCCAGCCTCACTTAAATATGTGGTAAACTTAATCATCGATGCACTCTTTTATTGTTTGTTTACACTATTTATATAAAAATAAAAGGGAGCCTAAGCCCCCTCTTTTTGTTCTATGTAAACTTTTTTACCTCGTGTTACAACTTCATATTGGTATTTTTCATAGCCTGAATCAGTTAAGTCTCGATTAAGGGATCCGATCCAACCAATTACTTCTAATGCCTCTCCATCCGAGTCAAGGATCCCCACTAGATGAGGATCCTCCTTGTCATTCACTAGTTTCATTCTCACGTTCCTCTTTTAACTTTCTCAATATATATTCATGATAGTGCTCATAGGGTTGGGCCGAGTCCTTAAAAAAGAACTCGATCCAATCTTGATTAATATCATGCCGCATTTGCAAATTCAACTGCTTTCTCAGCCGCTTTTACTTTACGCAACTGGTTAGAACCGAACCACTGATTAAACAAACGGGAGTCAGCAGACCGACCCTGTACGTGATCTGTCATATATGTGACAGAATTAAATGCCTGCCACCAGGATCCTTCACCATATTCTGCACCTGGTTGTGAGTCCAAAACATCGAGTGCTTGTTTTGCTGGACGAGAAAGATTTTCAGCTGTAACAACTTCTTGTTTTTCTCCAGTAGACAATGGGAACACTTCGTTGTAGTAGTTTAACAGGGACTCAACAGTAAAGCGTTTCGAGCCGAGGTATTGTGCCATGTCTTTGTATGTAGCAAATTTCTCGTGAGCTAGACCCAAAGTTTCTTTTACACTATCTGGGTTAAATTCGGTACGGTGACCAACTTTAACAGCACGCTGTGCATCTCGGTTAATAGCAAAAGTGAGTGTGTTATTACATACAACACGGATAGGTGTGAACCGTACATCGATTGCCTTACCATACTGATGAGGGTTAGAAAACAACATATATGAGTCAACTTGGTCACCACCAAATACATCAAAGGATTCTTTGATTTTTGCTAGGGCCCAAACATACTTGCCATCTTTCAAAGAACCTGCTGTATGCATTTCCATATCTCCAGCAAGTACAAACTCATTGAAAAATTCGAATGCTGTTTCATTCTGGCATGGGTGCCAGTCTTTACCCACATTAGTAAGAATTGAACCATCTGTAGAACGGACAAGAGATTTTTGTCCGGTAGGGATTTTTTCACCTTGGTGATCAATGTATGATTCAACCTCTTCAACAGTCCAATCAACACCTGCTTTTTCCATCATCATACGAGGGGTGAGTTCGTTGGACACTTTTGTGCCCAGACCATGCCAAGGTAGATCACCCGCATATGCCATTTGAGCTTCACCGTTGATGATTTCTAGTTCGTGTGCCATGATATAGTTCCTCTTTTTTGATCTGATGTGTTTATTATAACACAATTTAAAACAGTTGTAAACCCCTAAAGTGCATTTTTTAAAACTTTATGCGTACTCTTTGAAGGTTACGATTGATTTGAGTTCCTTGACTAGGTTACGACCATAGTCAGTAAACAAGATGCCTTTATTCCACACCCAATGTTCTACACACTGGTCATTGTAGAACTCTTCGTTCTGGGTCATCCACCGCAGAGCGGTCTCATGATCACTAGCACCAAGAGCAATATGCTGGTTGATATCGGACTTAAAGTCCTTGACGGATTCGTCTGCTATCCGACGTTCCTGAAGTTCTCTACACTCGAACTCTTCGATCAGAGAATCCCAGATGCTCTGCTTTTCTTCGTCAGTGGAAGCATTCCACTGGTTCCACCAGTATTCTCCCGGACGGGAACCACGAGCATCTTTGTGAAGGTCGGAAATGGTGTTCTCATCGAAAGTGTAAACAGTCATATTTTTCTCCTTTTGACTCTGTTATTATACCACATGTAGTCATAGGTGTAAACAC
>Ga0315320_10001791_pt1 | contig 17830 bp, 17 predicted proteins | sample M140m21515metaG_FD_203458 | JGI IMG/M metagenome (GOLD analysis project Ga0315320, IMG submission 203458) | Ammonia-oxidizing marine archaeal communities from Monterey Bay, California, United States - M1 40m 21515 | ecosystem: Environmental > Aquatic > Marine > Coastal | place: USA: California... | reverse complement strand
TAATTTATATTAATACTAACATTTCGTTACGTGGCAATTTTAAAATAAAATACATTTATTTTTTTATAATGATTTTACTTTATTTCTTAAAATTTTATAACTTATCAAATATGCTACAACACATAAGATTACTAATCCCAGTTGTAACTTTGTATGATAAATATTATTTGAAGCAATGAAAAAAATCAAAAAATTAAATGAATTAATCAACATACTTGAAGAATTGTTTGATAACAAATCACTGAATTTAAATTTTTTTTTTAAATAAACAAATAAATATTGATGCAGATGATCATTGTCTGGATCTAATGGATTTAATTTAGAAGAAGATTTTCTTATTATAGAAAATAAATTTTCAAAACATGGGTACCATAGCAACAAAATTATAAAATAAGGTGATATTTGAAGATTCAAATTGTAAATCTTTATTAGAATAAATCCCAAAATAAAACTTAAAGAATAAGCTCCACTATCTCCCAAAAACAAATGATTAAATAAATTTAAAAATAACACAAAAGCCATTAATATTAATAAACTAAAAAACTCTGTGCTATTGAGATCAATAAATTCAACTAAATTCAGCTTAAATAAATAAAAAAATATTATTATGATATAGGTAATTAAAAGTCCATTTAGTCCATCTATAAAGTTTGCACCATTAATCAAAACTAAAAAACAAAATATTGTAAAAAGATAACTTATTAATGATTTTTGAAAATAAATATCTACTAAAGAAATTCTTGTAGGGAATACTTCTAATTTTGTAATTGAAACAAAAATTAAAATTATAATAAATTGTAAAAAAAACCTTTTTTTAGAAGACGTCAATACATTAAGATCAGACATTAACCCTAAAATAAACATTAATGCGTAAAAATTAATTAATATAAATTGATTATCAAAAAAAAAATAGACAATTGGTAAAAGTAACACTATCCCCCCTGTAAGTGGAACAGACTTATTTACAAATAGCTGATGATCAAAGCCAGTACTACTTTTTAAAAAATTTTTTTTTAAAATCAAATTATTTAAAAAAAATATTACCAAAATATAAATTAAAATATTAATGATCATTTATTTAATAGTTTTTAAATATAAAATTAATTGAAAGTATAAAAGTATAAATTAAAGATTTGAAAAAATTAAATTTCATATATCGATTATATAATGTAAAACTATCTTTTAATTTTTGATAAGTAGATGAAGATAATGAATTTTTTGTTTTTTTCCATGAAGTGAGATTTTTTTTTAGAGCATGTATAGTAAAGCCCTTTTTAAGTATTTTTAACCATAATACAAAATCTTCCTTAGTTTTTAAATCAGGAAATTTTAAGTTATTATGAAAGATACTTTTTTTAATTATAACCGTTGATAGTCCAACATCGCAAGACGTCAATAGCTCTCTGTAACTTTTAAAAGTTCTTGCTTTTCTATAGCCTATTTTTTGATCATCTTCGTTGACAATTTCATAAGAAGTATGTGAAATAAAATAATTATTTTTTTTCATTAAGTTGATTTGTTCTTTTAACTTATTTTTTTTCCAAATATCGTCTGCATCAATAAAACATAAAAATTCACCTTTGGAAAATTTAATTCCAACATTTCTAGACCTGCCTGCTCCTAAATTTTTCTTATTAATTATTAATTTTATTCTTCTATCTGAATTAACAATTTTTTTTATATAACTTAAATCATCTTTATTTTCATCATCATAAATAATTAAAATTTCAAATTTATTAAAAGATTGTTTTAAAATTGAGTCAATTGATTTTTTTATAAAAAATTTTTTTTTATAATATGGTAATATGATACTAGCGATGCACATTTTATTTCATATTTAGTAATAATTAGAGATAAAAGATTAAATCTAAATAGTTTTTTTTCATAAATCAGATCTATATATTATAAAGCATTACAAAAATTATGGAAAAAAAAAGATTAATTATATTTATGCCCACTATTGAAGATGGTGGAGTTAAGAAAAATTTTTTTATAATAAGCAACTTTCTATCTAAAAAATTTGACAATGTATCTGTCATAACTACTTCAAATAATATAAAGAATAAATTAGATAAAAAAATTAATCTTATTACATCAAAATTCAACCTTTTTGAAAATATAGGAAAAAGAAAAAAATTTTTTGTGTGTCTATTAATTCTTTTAAGGCAAATTATATTTCAAAAAAATACTGTAGTTCTATCTTTTCAAGGTAATGTATACTGTGCTTTGTTATGTTGGCTGATGTCAGTGAAGGTAATAATAAGAGCTAACACTTCCCCTTCTGGTTGGTCAAAAAATAAAGTAAAGTTTTATTTATATAAATTTTTTTATGGGATTGCAGATCATCTTGTTGTTAATAGTTATGAATTTAGCAAAGAATTAAAAAAAAAATTTAATTTAAATTCTATTTGTATTTATAATCCATTAGATATCACAAATATAAAAAAACTTTCAAATAAAAAAATTAGATTTAATTTTTTTTCTAAAAAATCTTTAAATATTATTTGTATGTCTAGACTTTCAATTCAAAAAGACCATTTTTGTTTTTTGGAAGCTATGAAAAAAATTAAAAATAAAATAAATTTTAAAGTTTTATTTATAGGAAATGGGGATCAGTCAAATGAAATAAAAAAATATGTTATTAATAATAAATTAACAAAAAATATATTGATTAAAAATCATATGAAAAACCCTTTTCCTTATTTAAAAAAATCAGATGTATTAATTTTATCCTCAAAATATGAAGGTTTGCCTAATGTATTATTAGAGTCATTATCCATAAAAAAACCTGTAATTTCTAGCGACTGCCCTACTGGACCAAAAGAAATTTTGGATAATGGTCTTGGAGGATTACTATTTAAAACTGGAAATGTAAACGATCTGATAAAAAAAATTTTTTTTTTTCAAAAAAATTTAAATAAATGTAAAAAAAAAGCATTATACGGTCATAAAAGGTTATCTCGATTTAATTCAAAAAAAAATTTGAATAAATATGTTAAATTAATTAATAGTTTTTAAGATTTGATGAATAAATTGACTTTAATAATCCCAGCAAAAAATGAGAGTGAGTCGTTACCTATTGTATTGGAAGAACTAAAAAGTTTTTCACTTAAAGTAATCATAATTTTGGAAGAAGAAGATACGAAAACAATTGAGTCAATAGAAAATTTTGAAAATATAAAAATAATTTATCAACTTAATAAAGGTTATGGTGATGCATTAATTCAAGGTATTAATAGTGTTGAAACAGAATATTTTTGCATTTTTAATGCTGATGGATCATTTGTTCCTAGTGAATTAACTAAGATGTATAATATTTTAGAAACACAAAATATAGATTTTGTATTTGGCTCACGATATATGAAAGAGGGATATAGTGAAGATGATACTTTTATAACATTAGTAGGAAATAAGATTTTCTCGTTTATGGGTAAATTATTTTTTTCATTAAATATATCAGATATTCTTTATACTTTTGTTATGGGTAAAGCTACAAAAGCTGTCGAAATTAATTTAATAGAAAAAGACTTTGCTTTCTGTGTAGAGCTTCCGATTAAAGCAAAAAGAAATGGTTTTAATTTAATCTCTTTTCCATGCCACGAGAGACCGCGAATAGCCGGAAAAAAAAAGGTTAACGCATTTAAAGATGGTTTTTTAATTTTAACAAGTATGGTTAAAATGTTCTTTCAAAAAATTTTTATTAAATTAGAAAAAAACTGAGATTTAACCTAAAATTTTATTAAATACTCTATAATGGTTAAAACATGTAAACTCTTTACATTTTTTTTTTAAATTAATTTTTTTTTTTATAATTATTTTATCATCTTCACTACAAATTTTTTCATATTTTTCAATAAAGTCAGTCAATGAATTTGATTTATAAATGTATCCATTATTACCATTATCTAAAATTTCGCTTGGGCCACTTGGGCAGTCACTTGATAAAACAACTTTATTCATAAAACCTGCTTCCAATAGAACAAATCCAGGATCTTCCCATAAAGACGTAAGTATAAAAATTTTAGCCTCTTTTAAATAATTATATACATTTTCTTGATGACCAATCAAAAATATCTTATCAGCTAGATCTAATTCTTTAATTCTTTTTAACAATTTATTCTTCTCATCACCATCACCAAGAATAAATAAATTAATATCATTATCTTTTTTTTGTATTTCAGAAAATGCTTCAATTAAAAATAGATAATTTTTTTGTTTTGTAAGTCTACCAATTGAAACAAGTGATTTTTTTGGTGCAAATTTTTTTGAAAGTGAAATTAATTTATTTTTTTTGGCTTGAATTTCTTTTGGTTCTAAAATTGGATCTGGAAGATACCTTAATTTTTTTTCAGAAAAAATATTATTTTTTTTTATTAAATTAAATGTTGCATATGTAGGCGTTGTTACATAATAAATATTTTTTGCACAAATTTTCCAGAAAAATTTCCTTAAAAAATTTAATTTTGGATAACCTGATATCCTCAATATTAACTTTGTTTTAAAAGAAAATATATTAAATATCAATAATGGCAAAGATGTAATTAAATGAATAATTAAAAAATCTGGCTTTTCTTTTTTTAAAAATTTTACTAATGGAAACAAAGATACAAAAAAAATTACTATGTAAGAAAATCTACTTTTTATGTAGCCAAATTTTGGTAAGTATTTAAAGTAACTTAAAGACAAATTAAATAAATTTACTTTATTTTCTAATAATTTTTTTGCTGAATTATCCCATTCTCCACAAGAATTAATTATTGTAATAGAATTTTGATTTTTATTATCATATCTACTTAAAGATATAGCAGAATTAATTGTTGCTTTCAGTGTGCCAACTGGATTTAAACAAGGTGACCAATAAACAACTTTTTTTTTCATCTAATAGATATTTTTAAGAATTTGTTGAGCTCTTTTTTCATAAGTATAATTTTTTGATAAATTATAGGCATTTTTTTTTAAGATATTAATCTTTTTTAAATTTTTACTAATTTTTTGAATGTGATTACACCAGATATATGGATTCAGTCTATTTATCACAATACAATTTTTTTTATTTTTAATAATCTCATTAAAAACTTTTAATTCACTAAGATAAATTAATTTACCTGATGCTAAATAATCAAATAATTTCAAGGGAGATGTGTATTTTGCAATATTTCCAACTCCTCCTAAAGATTTTACTAATGTTTTATTTGATGGCATTAAAAGAATATCCATCTTTTTTATATTTTTTTTAAGGTCCTTATATGAAATATGGCTATGTAAATATATATTATGGTTTAGAGTTTTTTTTCTTAGTTCTTTTATTGTTTCTTCACTTCCACCATAAATAAAATATTTGTTATTTATATCTAATTTTGACATTTTTATTATGAAATCTGACCCTTTGCTTTTCTCTAAACTTCCAAAATAACCAATATTATATTTCTTTCTCTTGTAAAGTTTTGAAAACTTAATTTTTAATGATGATGCGCTTGGAATTATTTGAATTTTATTTTTTTTAACTTTTAAATCTTTTGCTAAAAAATTTTTGACCGACTTAGTAATTGCAACTATTTTTAAAATATTTTTTGAATTTAAAATATTGAAGTTTTTATATAAAAATTTAACTAACTTTCCTTCATTTGATAAATCATGATGGATCTCTATAATAACTTTTTTTTTTAAAATATTTAACAAAATTAATGTAAATAAATTTCTTGTAATATACAGATCGGTTTTTAATTTTAATGCTTTATAAACTGATAATAACGAAAATAGATAATAATTGATACCTTGTGGAAATTTTTTAAAAAATTTTAATTTAATTCTTTTGGGAACATACTTTAGGTCATAAAAATTTTTAATATTCTTATTTAACCCAGTATCTGGTGTTATTAAAAAAACTTTATCTACTAGTTTTACTAGAGCCTCACTAGTTTTAATTATCTGAAGACTACTAGCATTATTCGATGGAAGGGATGAATTTAATATATAACTAATTCGCATTTAAATTTAAAGAAACAATTATTTATTATTAAAAAATATTATAAATATTAATATTCTTATATATAATTATATGATGAAATCACTTGAAATTATAATTTTTTTTCCATCAATTGAAGGTGGTGGTGCAGATAAAAATTTATTTATGATTTCTAATTTTTTATCAAAAAAATTTAGTAAAATTAGTATTGTTACATCTTCAAATAAATACAGAAATAAATTTAACAATATTAATTTTATTGGTCCAGCATCAATGTTTTGGGAAAAATTTGGAAGAAAACTTAAAACTTTAATTTCAGTAATATACTTGATTAAAGCAATTTTATTTAAAAAAGATATTATTGTCTTTAGCTTACAATCAAACATAATATCAATAATAATATGTAAACTTTTATTTAAAAAAATTATAACAAGATCAAATAGTTTTCCCAATGATTGGACTAAAAATCCTTTAAAAAAATTGATCTTTAAAAAAGTTTATCAACTAGCTGATAAAACAATTGTAAATAGTTTAGCAATAAAAAAAAAGTTTAATTTTTTCTATAAAATAAATCCAATTCATATCTATAATCCTGTTGATAAATCAAGAATTATTAGTCTTTCAAAAAAAACAATTAAAAATATTTATAAAAATAAAAAATCTTTAAAAATAATAATCGTAGGTAGGTTGTCTAAAGAAAAAGATCATATTACATTTTTAAAATCTTTAAAAATTCTTAATAATAAAATAAAATTTGAGGCTTTAATTCTTGGAAGTGGAATATACAAAGAAAAGATAAAAAGATTTATTTTACAAAATAAATTACAGAATAATGTAAAGTTAATTAAATTTAAATCAAATCCATATCCATATATATATAGATCTGATATTTTAATATTAAGCTCTCTTCACGAAGGCTTGCCGAATGTTTTAATTGAAGCAGCTGTTCTTAAAACTTTGTGTATTTCAACTAATTGTGAGACTGGTCCTAAAGAAATTCTTTTAAATGGAAAAGCAGGCTCATTATTTAAAATTCAAGACGAAAAAGATCTTTCAAAAAAAATTGTCTATTTTTATAAAAATAAAGATTTGAGTAAAAAATTAGTTAATACAGCATATAAAAATATAAATAGATTTGATTTCAATCAAAATTTAAATCAATATTTCAAAACAATTAAAAGTTAAATTCTCTTATTTTTATTTAATATTATTAAATTTTTTATACCAATTAATAGTAGTTAAAATTGATTCTTCAACTGGATGAAATTTTTTATAATTTGTAACTTGAATTAATCTTTTGTTATCTCCGTGTGTCTTAATTATATCTGCTTGTTGTAATGATGTTTTTTTAATTTTAGGATAAATATTATTTTTACCCATTATATTAATGATTTTTTTTAAAGAGATTGGTTTGTTAGAACAGATATTAAAAATTTCATTATTCTTCAATTTTTTATCATTTTTTAATAACTTAAAAAGTATATTAACTACATCTTGAATATAAGTAAAATCTCTATAATGTTTTCCATAATTATGAAGTTTGAATACTTTATTTTTAAAATAACAATCAATATATTTCATCATCATCATATCCGGTCTTCCCCATTCACCATAAACTGTAAAAAATCTTAAACCTGTCATTTTTAAATCATAATAAGTATCGAAAATCTCACTTATTTCTTCATTAATTTTTTTGGATAAACCATAAATATTTTTTGGATTAATTGACTCATTTTCATTTAAAGGAAAATTTTTATTTTCACCATATACTGAACTAGATGATGCATAAAAAAGTCTTTTAATATTAAATTTCAGTGAATTTTCAATGATGTTATAAAACCCTACAATATTTGTTTCTACGTACTTTCTTGGATGTTCTATTGAATATCTAACACCTGCTTGTGCTGCAAAATTAAAAACATAGTCAAATTTATATTGCTTGAAAATTTTCTCTACGTTTAAATTATTTGTAATATCAGTTTTTTTAAATTTAAATTTTTTATGCTTGTTTAATAAATTAATTCTTTTTTTTTTTAAATTTACATCATAATAGTCATTTATATTATCGATTCCAATAATATCATAATTAGTTGAAGTTAATAAATAATTGGAAAAATTATAACCAATAAAACCTCCAGCACCTGTTATTAATATTTTCATTATGTATGTTTTTAAAGATGTATAAATTTAATTATTTTTTAACGCAAGATATGAATCTATCATTTTTTCTGATCTTTTTTCCCAAGTAAATTCTTTTGCTGTTTTAATTGCGTTCTTTCTAATTTTATTGAGATTAAATTTATGAGTCAAAACGCTTTTTAATGAGTCCTCCCAACTTTCAACATTAAAACCATCAGTAATTATTGCATTATAATTATGCTTTAATACCTCGTTTATACCATCTAATTTTGATGAAATAATGATTTTACCAGATGCTAAATAGTCAAACATTTTTAAAGGTGAATTATAATTTGCAATATTGACACTTTTTGATCTTCCATATTGTTTTTTTGAACTAGGTAATAATAATATATCTGAATTAGCTAATTTATTCGGAACCTCATTGTAATTTATATAACCATAAATATTTAAATTTTTAGGTTTAATGTATTTTATTTTTAATGGTTCTCCATAAATATTAAACCTATAATCTTTAAATCTATCTGCAAGCTTAAGTATTAACTCAACTCCTTTTCCTTCATGAAAACTCCCTACATAAGTAATGTTTTTGATTTTAAAGTTATTTATCTTTGGCTTAAAGTTATTAACATCAACAGCATCATGTAATATCAAAATCGTATTTTTTTTTTGAATATTAAATTTTTTTTTTAAAGCCTTAGAAATAAAAATAATTTTTTTAATATATTTTGAATTTATAAAATTTAAACTAATCATTAAAAATTTAGTCAAGCCACGAAATTCACTATGAACTTCAAGAAAATGTGATATTTTAAATAATGTTAAAAAAAAACTTGTCATAACACTTCTTGTTAATATCAAATCATATTTATTTAAATTTGAAAAATTCGTAACTTTGAATGCAAAAAAAAATCTATTTATAAAATTATTTATTTTACTATTTAAAATTGAATGTATAAAAAATTTATTTTTTGAATTTAACATAAATTTTTTTCTAAGCTTTTTAAAATTTAAATTTTTAGAAAAAGGAATTAATAGACTGACATGATTATTTTTAGAGAGTGCATTGCACATTTTTAAAACGTGTACTGTATAGGCACTTTTATTTGTTAATGATGTTTCGGCTATATAAGCAATTTTCATTTTTTAATCAAAAATACTTAATATTACTTTATTTTTTGGTAGAGATTTTATTAATTTTTGTAATTTTTTATGCTTGGTTATAAGCACATAAACATCAAAATTATTAAATTTATTAATTGCTGTTATTACATTATTTTTTAATGATAATTTTGTATTTATTATAGGGTCATATCCTTTGATATTTGGGATATTTTTTTTAAGTTTTTTGAATATTTTAAGTGCTAAAGAGTTTCTGATATCTGAAACATTTTCCTTATAAGAAAGGCCACAGATCAAAATTTTTTTATTCTTATATTTCTTTAATTCTTTAATAATTTTATTGTAAGCAAAATCCATCATTGAGTCATTTATTGTTCTTCCAGCTAAGGTAATTCTACTATTTATTTTCACTCTTTTACTTACATGTGCAAAATAATATGGATCTACTGGTAAGCAATGTCCGCCAACTAAACCTGGTTTAAATTTAATAAAATTCCATTTTGTTGAAGCTAACTCAATAATATTTGAAAAATTTAAATTTAATTTTTTACAAACAAGATAGATTTCATTAATTAATCCTATATTTACATCTCGCTGAATATTTTCAATTACCTTTGCAGTTTCAGCCTCCCTAATATTTTTTGAAAATATTAATTTTTTACATAGAAGTGAATATACAGCTTTTAATTCTTTTCTATTGTAAGAATGGGGATATGCAATTATTTTATTGATATTTCTTAAGCTATGCTTTTGATCACCTGGATTTACTCTTTCAGGACTATAGCCTACAAAAAAATCATCGCCTTCCCTAAAATTTGGTTTTTCTATTAACGGTATACAATAATCATTCGTTATACCCGGGTAAACTGTTGACTCAAATATTATAATGTCTTTTTTTTTTATAATTTTTGAAAGATTTTTACACACATCTTTTAAATGTTTTAAGTCAGGGTTTTTATTTTCAAGTATTGGGGTTGGCACAGTAATAATATATAAATTACATTTTTTTATCAAATTTATTGAATGAGAATATACAATAGATTTTTTTTTTAGGTCTTTGTTTTTAAATTCATTAAAAAAATCTTTGCCATCTTTTAGATTTTTTATTCTTTGTAAGTCGTTATCATAACCAATAGTTTTATATTTTTTGGATAAATTAATTAAAATTGGTAATCCAACATACCCTAATCCAATTACACACGGTTTTATTAAATTTTTTTTCATTAAATTTTATTTTTTTATGTATTTCCACTTTAATGCAGTTGAAAATTTTAAATCTACTTTTGCAGTTTTTCCTAAAATTTTTTCAAAATTTTTTGGCTCAATCCCAAAACTAGGCCTTATTACTTTAATATTTTTTTTTGTTTCTTTTGGATCATGCTTCATTGCTAAACGTAAAATATCCATCCAGTTAATATTATTTTTTTTTCTAAGGTTCTCAATTTTTTTAATAATGGTATGGTAATTTTTTTTTTCATTTATTATTATTTTCAAATTCTAAAATTAGTTTTTTCAATTTTGCTACTGTCAAAAAGTTTTTGTTTGAATTACTGTTATACACAAATCCTTTTTTTACTTTTTTAGCTTTAAATTTTTTCGAGTAAAATGATAATATTTTTTTATTTAAACTTTGTAAAATTATGTAAAAATTTTTTAATTCTATTGTATTTTGACTATCACTTGAGGAAATCATTTCCTCATGTATTTTTTCACCAGCTCTAATTCCTATAATTGGTGTTCTACACTTTAAAGAAATAGCTTTAGCTAAATCCATAATTTTATAACTTGGTAATTTAGGGACTATTAATTCTCCACCATTTAAATTTTTTAAACTCCACATAACTATAGATACCGCATCATTTAATGAAATATTAAATCTTGTCATATCTTTATCAGTAATTGGAAGCTCACCCTTGGATCTATTTTTCAAAAAAAATGGTATTACAGACCCTCTACTTCCAAAAACGTTTCCATATCTAACTACAGAAAACTTTATTTTTTGACTACCCTTAATATTGTTTGCTGAGATAAAAAGCTTATCCGAACAAAGTTTAGTTGCACCATATAAGTTTATTGGGGAACAAGCTTTGTCTGTTGATAATGCTATTACATTTTTTACTTTATTTTTTAATGCCGCCTCTATTACATTATTTGCACCCATAATGTTGGTCTTTATTGCTTCAAAAGGATTGTATTCTGTTGAGGGAACTTGTTTTAATGCTGCCGCATGTACTATTGTTTCAATACCCTCTGATGCAGATAATAACCTTTTTTCATCTCTCACATCACCTATAAAAAATCTTATAAAAGGATATTTTGTTATTGGAAAATTTTGAGACATTTCAAATTGCTTTAGCTCATCTCTACTAAAAATAACTAATCTTGAAACCTTATTTTTTGACTCAATAATTTTTTTTACAAAAGCTTTTCCAAAACTTCCTGTCCCACCTGTTATTAAATATGAATTTTTTATAGTCATTTTTTATAATAATTAATTATTTTATAGATAACAAATTTTTTATTACATATTTTATATCTTTAGTTTTTAAGTCTGGATAAATAGGTAATGAAATCTCTTGATTATAAAAATTTTCAGAGTTTTTGAGGTCACTTTTTTTATAAATTGCATTTTTTTTATAAAATGGCTGAAAATGAAGTGGTATATAATGTACCTGAAGTCTAATTCCTTTATTTAAAAATTTGGCAATAATTTTATTTTTACTGACTTTTAATTTTTTTAAATTAATTTGAAGTGGATAAAGATGATATGAATGGTAAATTTCTTTATTTTCTCTGGGTATTAAAAATCTTTCATCATTTTTTAAAAATCTATTGTATTCGTTGGCTATTTTTCTTCTCATTGTTACAAATTTGTTCAATTTTTTTAATTGTGAAATTCCCAAGGCACATTGAAAATCAGTAATTCTATAATTCTGGCCAGGTTCATACACTCTATATTCCCAATGTTTTTTATCATTTTTTATCATTGAGTGATTTCTTATTAACTTAAATTTATTATCATAAGGTTTTTTATTTGTTAAAATAGATCCACCTTCACCAGTAGTAATGGCTTTTACAGGATGAAAGCTTTGTGTTACAAAATCTGCATACTTTAAAGCGTATTGATGATCATTATAATATTTTGATCCCATAGAATGACAAGAGTCATTTACCAACGTAAAATTATATTTTTTTGATAAAAACTTTAGAGCTTTCCAATCGCAAGGGTTTCCAGCATAATCAACTGCTATTACACTTTTTACATTTTTTTTATATTTTTTTAAAAATGTTTCTAACCTGTTAGGATCAATTGTATAAGTTCTTTCACATATATCTACCAAAGCAACTTTTGCCTTTGTTTGATAAACACAACTCGCTGTTGCTAAAAAAGTTATAGGTGTAGTGACAACTATATCATTTTTTTTCCAATTCAAAGTTTTAGCAAGAATACTTAGTGCTGATGTTCCGTTATTTACAACTGTTGTATATTTTGAGCCAAAAAATTTACCTAAAGCACTTTCAAATTTATTTACAAATGGACCTGAAGTTAAAGTGTTAGAATTTAAAACTTTAAGAACATATGAGATATCTTTTTTATCTAATGATTGTTTTCCATAGTTAATCATATTCTTATCTAAAATTTTCTGGATAAAATTTTTTTTCAAATTTAGATTTATAACTTCCTAAAATTTTTTTATCTCTATCTTTTATCTTTATATTTTTTATTTGTTGAATATTTGTTAGAAACCTAAATTTAATTTTAATCAATATAGGTTTAACTTTTAACCAATTACATATTTCTACATACTTTTCAAATTTTAAATCTTCAATTCTAACAATCATATAATTTTTTTTATCTATTTTTTTCAAATCTTTAATTAAACGAGTGTTGACTTCATCCCAATACCATTTAGATTTTGCTAAAGGAGTAAGTTTATTCCATCTTGAAAATAATTTGCCTTTAGGAGCTAGTCTAGAAAAATTATGATGCTTGTTGCTAAATTTAGTTGAAATTCCTTGATATCCTAACGCACTGTTATCATTTGATTTATAATATTTATTTTTATACCAGCCACTTTCCTGTAAATCTTTACAGACACCATTAGGATTTCTTAGCAATACTATTATCTTAGAATTAAATTTATTTACTAAATCTTTGGCATGAAAAGATAAAAAAGATGAGCTTTCTAAATAAATTTTTTTTTTTTTATTTGAATTAGCAATTGCTTTTTTTATATTTAAAAATAAAGGTGCCTCATCTACTTTTAATTTATTATATCGAATAAATTTATAATATGATTGAAGAAGTGGTCTGCTTTCATCATAAGAGTCTATTGTCCCATCTTTTTTTAATAATTTATTTAAAAATGTCTCACCACATTTTCCTGTACCTATGATAAATACATTTTTCATATAAATTTTCTAATTTTTTTAAATTTAGAATTTTGTAAGTTGATAAATTGTTTATTAAAATTTAAATAATTTGGATTTTTTTTAATTAGATTAATTATATCCACAATACTAAATTTTTTATTTTTTTTATATAATCGATTATATATTTGGTTTATTAAAAAATAATCTTGAATATAATCAAGAGTTAATCTTAAATTTTTTATTGTATATTTTCTATTAGGTCTAATTTTTTTTATTTTGAATAAATCTTCATTAACTAAAATATAAGGTGTTACATGCTCTCTATCAAAATTTGTTTTTGCTTTTTTAAAAGCTAATTTTAATGATTTAAAGTTAAATATTTCAACATGCAATCCGTCAGGTATAAATTTTGTATCAATATTATTTATATAATCAAAATTATTTTTTAGAAAATAAGTAACTGCTTCATCAATCAACTTGTAATCAATCAAAGGACAATCTCCTGTAAACCGTACAATTATATCTGCTTGAAAAAATTTTGCGCAGTCATAAAACCTCTTCAAAACATTATCTTTACTACCTCTGAAGATACTAATTTTTTTTTTTTTAAATAATCTTTCAAAAACTAAATCTTTTTTATTCGTTGTTGTTGCTAAAACTAAATTTTTTGAATATTTTGAAAATAATATTCTTTCAATTTGATGTTCAATCATCGATTTATTATAACCTGAAAGTAGTACTTTATTTGGAAGTCTACTACTGCCTACTCTCGCTTGTATAATGAATAATATTTTTTTATTAGTTTTCAAATAACCAAAATCTCTTTCCAAGCTTCCTAACTCTAATTTCTTTATTAAATTTGTATATTTTTGAATATCTTAATATCTCATTATATAATTTTTCCTTATTAAAGACTTCAAATTTATATTTGTTAATATTTTTATAAGAATATAAAAAATTATAAAAATTTGATTTTAAGTCATAATATAACTCATAAAAAAAAAGATATATTTTAATATGAAAAAAAATTTGAAATTTATTATGATTAATTTTTTTAGATAAATTTTTAAAAACTAAAGACATTTTTTCACTAGATGGTATTTTATTTTTAAATAAAACTCTTTTATTAAGTTTTTTTATTTTTTTTAAATCCTTTTTTTTTGAAAACATTAAATAATTTATTAACCTAACAACCTCAGATTTATTTTTTGCATTATTTGAAATTTTATCTACAAATTTAGCAAAGCCATGTTTGCCATTTACTGGTATAAAATTGATATGATTAATCGAATTAATTGTTGCCTCAACACTTGTCGTGCACCTTGATTGTATTATTAAATCACTTGCTTTAATCAAACTTACAGAGTTTTCCTGGCTAAGAATTTTTAAATTTTTACTATTTAATAATTTTTTTTCCCAAAAGTTTTTATTTTCTGTAGGATGTGGTTTGAATAAAAATTTATAATTTGGATATTTTGTAACCAAAAAATTAACTAAATTAACAAATTTTTTAATTAATTTTTTTTGATAATTTAAAAACAATCTTTCTTGTGTTAATAATTCAGGACATCTTTTGTAATAACCTGCTTCCTTTTTCAAAGAAAAAATTTTTTTTTCACTAAATTTATTATTTGAGAAAGCAAAATTAGAAAAGATTGATACTCTTTTAGTATTATCCTTTATAGATACCTGCGGCTTGGCGTTTTTCCAAGCATCAACTCTATTTGAGCCAGTTAAAAAAAATCTATTTTTAAAGAAAGGATAACACTTTATTAAATTTTTATAATCGTAGTCACCCCAACAAAAAAAAGCATCAAATTTTTCAAGTTCTTTTTTGTCAACTCTACTTTTAATAAAAAAATTTTTATATATCTCTAAACTATCAAGCACCCCATGTTCATGATCAATAGATGTTAAAATAAACCCTTGGGATTTAAATTCATCATGAAGTTCAGATTTTTTTTTTCCATGCGTAATACTTTTTGTTAAAACAATTCCTGGTAATAACATTTTTTTTTTTAATAAAAATCTAAATGTTGAGGAGTCACCTAAAAGAACATTAAAATTTTTTTTTAGAGAAAATATAATCAAAATTAAATTTGCATCTAGTTCTCTAGATGTTATTTCCATTAATATATAAAGGTTTTTTTTCATTTATTTTTAATCAGTATTTTTTTATCCTCGATTTCATAGATTAAGTCACAGAAAGCTAAAGTTTCTTTCCTGTGAGATATAATTATACATGTTAAGTTGCTCATTTGTTTTAATAAATTGAGGATTTTGTTTTCGGTTTCAAGATCCAAAGCTGAAGTTGCTTCATCTAATATTAACAGTGTGGGGTTGAAGTTTAGCGCTCTAGCCAAACTTATTTTCTGAATCTGCCCACCAGAAATATTTGAGCCCTTCTCACTTATGACTGTATCAAGACCAAATTTAGAACTTTCAATAAATTCATCTAAATCAGCAATTTCAATTATTTTTTTTAATTTTTTTGTATCAATATCTGGGTTCTCTTTAAAAAAAAGATTTTCTTTTATAGTACCATCTAAAATTAAAGATTCTTGTGTCACAAAACCAATGTTCGATATATTTAAATATTCGGAACTATTTTTCAATTTATCATCAACAAACACTTTTGACTTATTTGCTTTTACGTTTCCTGATAAATAATTTATTAAAGTTGTTTTTCCAATTCCACTTTTTCCAACTATGCCTATAAACTTATCTTTAAAAATTTCAAATTTTGCATTTTCTAGTATAATTTTTTCAATTCCTTTTTTTTGATCAAAAACTGAAATATTTAAATTTTCAATTTTTATATTTTTATTAAATGAAATTTCTTCTAAATCTGGAACAGAAGATAATTCTTGGAATTTTTTTTTCTCTGCATACAGAATATTCACTGAGGCTTTTCCTATGCTTATGTTTTGAAAACTAGTAGCTATTCTTGTCACGGAGGGAAGTAATCTTGCTGCAATAACTACATATACAACTAAAATACTAAATAGACTATCTAATTGATTTCCATTTAGTAAATAAAAAATAGAAGTAATAGAGATTAATAAAATTAAAAAGAATTCTAAAAACAACCTTGGAAACATAGTGAATACTGAATTTTTAATAGATATTTTTTTTTGTTCATTTAAATGATGATTGAGTTTTTTTAAAAAAAATTCATTTAAATTATATAAATTAATTATTTTTCTAAGATTCAATGACTCAAGCAAAATTGAAAGTTGTTTTCCAAGGTGATATTGTCTTATCTTTCCCCAATTATAGAATCTTTTTTTAAATAATATAAAATATAAAACTGATAATGAAATTAAAATGCCAAAAAGAATTAGTGTTGCTTTAATATTATAAATTAATAGGATTATCACAGCTATCAGCAAGAGGAATAATTCCAGCAATAAGGCTAAGCTAGGAACAAACACTGATTTTGAAAATACTTTTATTTCTGATTGTATATTTCTAATAAGTGTTGCGGTATTAACATTTTTATCATTACCTTTGATATAAGTTAAATAATACTTTAGAAAAAAGTTGGTTAACTTTATCTCAAGATTTTGTGAAAAATTTGTCTGATAAATAGTTAAAAAAATTATATATAGAAATTTAATTAAAAAAATTAATATAATAAATCCTATAACTAAATATTGAATATTAACTTCTAAATTAAACGAAGTTAAAAAATCTTGTAAAAAATTTTCACTGAAAGAGCTTATTTTATTATCTGATTGGTTTGTTAAGAAGTAAATTATTGGTATCAAAGAACCAAAACTTAACAGTTCTATAAATGCGCCAATAGAAATCAAAAAAAATAATAACGTAACTCCGTTGGATATCCTTATTAGTGAAAGAAGTTTTTTTATCATTTGATTTAATCTAAAATATTTTCAATAAACATCAAAAATGTCTATTTTTTGTTGATTAAACTGTTAGTGAAATTATACCACTACATTCATGATTTTTTTAATTTAAAAAAAGTGATCTTTCTTGCTGGAAAATATAAAATATTGAGAAATTGAAAATCAATTATATTCAAAACATCAATCAACAATTAACTAAATATTAAAAATATCTAATATATTAATAAAAGTATCTTTTAAAAATTTTTTTCAGTGCATAAATCAAGCCAATTGAGCTATTAGTACTGGTCAGCTGCACGCATTACTGCGCTTCCACATCCAGCCTATCAACGTGGTGGTCTACCACGGCTCTATAGGAAGA
>Ga0315320_10001789_pt1 | contig 17843 bp, 23 predicted proteins | sample M140m21515metaG_FD_203458 | JGI IMG/M metagenome (GOLD analysis project Ga0315320, IMG submission 203458) | Ammonia-oxidizing marine archaeal communities from Monterey Bay, California, United States - M1 40m 21515 | ecosystem: Environmental > Aquatic > Marine > Coastal | place: USA: California... | reverse complement strand
TTGGACTGAAGGTTGGACTGAAGATCTCCGTATACCCATTTCCCGTTATGTAACCGATTTCCCGTTATGTCACCGATTTCCGGTTAGTGGGGGTATAGGGGCCCAGGGTATAAAGAGAGAGATTTACCCCCAGAGAGGGAGAGATTCTAGGGTGCGTTGAATAGTACCGTTGGTGCCACAGTATCTCCCTTCAGAGCCTCCTTACATAGGTGTTACTCTACATCATAATACTCAAAATTATATTATATTTAGGTTATATATAATGGGCTACAAATATGGAGTATGGTATACATATTCGGGAGAATTATTTAACCTACATCATCAAGGTCATTTTACTGTGACTTGTTTTATGGAAAAATGTGATGCTATCCGATTATACGAAGAATTAAAAACAAAATTTGGAACAACTAATATGATTTATACAAATTGTAAAGAACCAGTAATATTTAAATCAAATTTATATGATGATGATACTAATGATATGCGTTCATGGGGATATACAGGAACTGTTTTAAATTGGGATGAAATAAAAAAAGTAACAGATAATTATTCTTGTAATTTCTCTCATCAACCTCATAGTTCAATGGTTTATACTAAAGATTCTAAAAACATTTTACCAGTTATTTGTGGTGAGAATAGAATAATAAATGGAACCTTAAATGTAGTTGATATATGTAGTGATAACCCAAGTGAATGGGAAATAATTAAATTATAATTTCTCTCAATGAATTATAATTTAAACAGCAAGTATACATCCAACAGCAATGAGTACTGTAGCTGTAAGACCAATAGCAGGTTTAATTTTATGACAAGTAGTTTCTTGACTGTTTTCAATATTTGTATTAGTATAGGTACTTCTAACAGGTTCAGGTAAAATACGAATTCTGTTAGAAAAAGAAGTTAATGATCTTCGAATAGAAGACGGAGTTTTTTTCTCTCTTTCTCTCTGTTCCTCAATAGAAGCTAGTATCATATTATCATCACTAGAATCAGTATCACTTGAATTACAATGTTTTGAAGATCTAATAAGTTCTGATGGCCTGACAGTGTCATTATAGCTAACAATTGGTTCATCTGAATCAGAATTATAATCAGAAAAATAATCATTATAAGAAATAGGAATAATCGAAATAGGCATTTAATATAAATAAAGAATTATTTTGAAGTCGTTTTTGTTAATAATTTATGATACTTATAGAAAAAATAAAAAGATGTAAGCATCAATAATACTGCCAAACTTAAAATAATAAAATTTTCACTAAAGTGGGGATTTACTTTGGCCCCAATCCATGAAAATATAATGTAAAAGAAAGTAATAACTAAAGCTACTGGAATATCAATATTATCAGATTTCCAATATTCGTAAACTGCTCCCGCAGAAATAGGAAACAAAACAGCTAACAATGTAGTTCCTGCCGCCTTCTTTTGGTTACCAGCAATACCTGAAAATATTAACAACATTGATATATAAAATCCACCTGCTATGCCTTGAAATCCACCGATAAAACCAACAACGCATCCAATAGCTATCGCGGTTAAATATTTAATTAAAGAATTCATTATATAATAAAAAAATATTATTTTAAGAGTATATAATGAATTGTCCTCGTTGTAAAGATTGTATTTGTCCTCACAAACCATCATCTTCAGATAAATGGAGATATACCTTAATAACAACTGTAGTATTACTAGTAATTATGAATCCATATAGTTATAAGTTAATGGAAGCAATATTTGGAAAGATAATAGGAAAAATATCAAATGTAAATGGATGTCCCACATATAAAGGGATGTTACTAAGTGCCTTAATTTTTACAATAATAGTAAGATATATGATGGACTCTGATATTTAAGAAAAATAGCTCAAATAAAAATTGAAGTTTTTTATTTGAACATAGTGTATGTATAGATTGAATTTTAAAAGCCTTTCGAGTTTAAATAAACCATCAGGAGTACCAAAATTAGTAATACCAAAAGCAGAACCAAAAACAAAATCAATAACTATGACACTGTGTTCATATTGTGATAGTAAAGATCATAATATAAACGGATGTCCAATAGATTGTGATTTAGTATCACTTCTATCAAGTGATGTAGAACCAGATTTTAACAATATGTCTATAAAAATATTAAAAAAGATAGCAACCCAAATAGGTGTAAAAACATCTTTAGGTAAGATACATTTGGCCTTAATTATGAAAAAGAATTGGCTACAAAAAAAAAGAGAAAGAGAAGAAGAACTAAAAAAACTTCAACGAGAAATAGCAGCCTTGAAAATAAATATGATGATTGAAGAGTGTCCAGTATGTATGGAGAAGATAGAAGGAAGCAGTTCATCAACTCCATGTGGACACAAATTTTGTACAAGTTGTTTTGTAAAATCAGTATTGAGAAAAAATAGTTGTCCGATGTGTCGAGCAAAAATAGTAGATGATAATGAATATATAGATAATGGAGTAAATAGAATAAGAGTTGAACGATTGGATACCTCGTTTGAACTAGAGATGGAAGAATCTGTGATGGATATAGATATAGCAAACTATTTAGTCCAACTGGGTCATCCATTTGATGATGAACAAATAGTAAATGTTAATAATTTGACATTTTCTAGAAATGTGTTTGAGAATGAAGAAAATTAAACTCCTCTATCCTTAATAACCTTGTTGATAGTGATTCCAGCAGTATATGTAAGTGCCATAATAAGACATGTAATGGCTACATATAGAGAAACATTTTCAACCATTTTTTTATCTGAAACATTGTTGAGTTTAGATACATATACACCTGTAATGGCAACAAGAATAATTCCGATAATAGCATTAACAATAACAGCATTTTTAAGTTTCATAGTGAGGAATGGAATAAGAAAAAGAAATGGAAGAATAGATTCAATAATTGCGGTTACAATTGCGGAAATCATAGCATTTTTAGATTGTCCAGATGCTGTATCAGACATATACATAGAAAAAGCGTCAGCTAAAGAATTACTAATACTCAATCCTACAACAGAAGAGACGATAGCTCGTAAATGTTCACCAGAAGACCATACACCGAGACTAATACCTAAGACAGTCATAGCACTACTAACAACACCAAAACTTATACCCTGTCTAAAGGCCTTTGTTTGAAAAATATCCATATGATTAGTATGATGATTCATTTATATATTTATGTTTTAAAAAAAGTATTATTTTATTTATAAATTTTAATAAAATAATAAGATTTAATGTCTTCTAGATTTTTTACCCTTTCTATGATGTCTCTTCTTTGTTTTTTTGCCGCCCATAAGTTTATTGTTTTTAAAGTTTAGACTGGGAGTTTTATTAATAATTTCTTCAATATCAGAAATAGATTTGGCAGCTTTCATTTCAGCAAGAGATTGTTTAAATTTATCAGCTTTTTCATCATATCTGCCTTTATTGCTAGGTTTTTGAAGTTGTCTCATCTTACCTTTGATACTTTGCATAGCATCTCCAACGGAACCTTGAAATCCAGTAACATCAATTTTTTGTTGAGTAAGAGGGATTTCTTTTTCTTCAATTTCTTTTTCTTCAATTTCTTCTTTTTCCTCCTCATTTTCTCCTTCATTATCAGAAGGTTCTTCTTCAATAATTTCTTTAGTTTCTTCTACTTCATCGTCATCAGATTTTGGTTTTTCCATAGAAGCTTCAATATCTTGTTTTTCTAAACTATTTAATTCATATTTAACATCAGATAATTGTTTTTCAATTTTCTCAACTTTGGTTTGGAGGTCGATAATTTGAGCACTATCACCACCCTTTCGTGCGCGTCTTCTAGAATATGAACGAGGCATTATAATATATAAGATGAAATAAAAAATAAATAAATTGTATAATGTATCATAACATTTCAAAAATAATAGGAATGATAGGAGGAGGAATAATAGGAGGAGGAATAAGTTTTTACCTAACTACATCAGTAAATTTATTGAAGAGTAAAAAGGATTATTGGGAAAGAGTATTCAGTAATAGAACATTTTTAGTGTCATCATTGGGATTTTTAGGTGGAGTTTACATATCAACTGGTATAAAAACGAAATGTATAGTAAGTCATTAAAATTCTTTATCAGATTCAGCAACTGGTTTTTTACCAATAGTTCTAATAGACGATTGTAAGGTGCGAAGACATCCTTTGATAGGATCACAATGTTCATCTTCAATAACAATATGTGGGTGTTCTTCAATTAATTTATTAATGTTTGACAAACTAATTTGTAATCTACCTGCTCGTTTTTTTTCAATATTACCAATTTTGGGAGCAACTTTCATATGTGAACGAGGATATTTGGATCTAATATCCTTAGCCATTTGTTTATATTGAGGATCACCCGTTTTGACCATTCTGTCAAGTTCTTGAATATCCGTCTTCATCTCATCCATATCATCAGTTCCAAAGAGGGCAGATTTAGAATCGGTAAGATCTAAACGAATAACACGAGAGGGTATTTTTTTATCACCATCTTGAGTATACTGAATAACAACAGCCTCTAATGGAGAATGTTTGCTCATATTATCAACAGTTCTAAGGGCATCTCCAAAGTCAACTTTATTAGTCTTGGCAGCTTTAACACTAACATTGCGTCCAGTAAGTTGATTAAATTCTTTTGGAATATCATGAACTGATGTATATGATAGATTATTCATAGAATCCATATCAGAAGGACTAACAAATACGGCAATTAAATCATCTTCCCATTCATGTCCATGTGCTTGAACACCAGTATGTGCTCTTTTTTTTGCGGCATCTTTCTTGTCTACCTTAGGTTTGATTTTTCTAGATGTAGCTTTTTTAGCAGGACTTGTGGCCTTTTTATTGGTACTAGATGTCTTTGTCATTTTATATAAAGTATTAAGATTAAAAATCAAAACAAAGAAAAAATTGAAGTACTTTTTGTGAAATAAGTAGATTCATTCTTAAATTTAAGAAACTTGAAAAGTTTAAAAGTTGAAAATGTCATCGAAAGTAACAAAGCAGATTGAAGTGAAGGCAGCTGGAAGTGGTGAGAAAAAGGAACTAAAAAAAGAGCACGACCAAACAGATACTTGTTGTATTTGTATGGACACTCTAAACCCAGGTAAGAATTTTGCGAAAACAAATTGTCAACATGCGTTTTGTCTGACATGTTTGGTAAGAGCTCTGAAGGATAATAATACTTGTCCGATATGTCGAGCAAATATTGAGGAAGAGAAACCGATAAAGACGAAGGCACTGACACTGATACAAGGAGCAGAGATTGCTAGCGAAGAATTAGACATGTTCCCGGTAAGTGACCATTTAGATGCGATAAGATTATTCGATAATCCAGGATCGAGTTTAAAAAGTATGTTGCGTGTATTCAGTTTGGGATTAGTCAAAAGCATTATACGGTATCAAGAAGATGGTAGTGAATGGGAGGTAGATGAGGAGGATTCAGATGATGAGACTGAAGCAGCATGGTAGAATAAATTGTAGTTAGGAGTTTTTAATATTTAAAATAAAGTAAGAAATTTGATTTTTTTACTTTATCAAAATTTACTAAAAAGTATTGTGAAAATAAAATTGAAGTATATTTATTTTAATAAGCGGAATGTATTATTAAATCATCAAGTATAGTAAACTATTGAATATGTCAGTTCGCTCAAACAACTCCACTAAGGCTACCAAGAAGACCGGTAAGTTTTGTAAGGTGTGTTTTGATTCAGGTAAGGATGAATCGATTTATACTTCACATTTTGTGAAGAGTGCTCCAGTAAATGGGGTAATTGTGTGTCCAACATTGAAGGCAACTGAATGCCGTTATTGTAGAAAGAGTGGACATACTGTAAAGTTTTGTAAGGCTTTACAAGAGAAAGAGAAGATGAATAAAAAGAGAAAAGAGATGCCAACAGAGTCTCCAGTAAAAAAAGAGAAGGTAGTTGAGAAGGTAAGTAATCCATTCAATGTTTTGATTATGGACAGTGACGACGAAGATGAAGAGCACCTTGTGCCATCCATTGTGACTAGTGCTCCAAAAGTAGCATTGAGTGGCTGGGCAGCAATTGCTGCTATGCCAAAGAAGGAGGAACCGAAGAAGTTAACCTTGGTAGTAAAGGAGAAGCCTGTGGAAAACCCTCTGGAAGAATCAGGAAACAGTTACCTGAAAAAGGACTTTTCGAACAGATTATGGAAGAGTTGGGCAGATTATAGCGATAGTGATGACGATGAGGAGGAGTGTGAACCAATTGGTGTAGGGGCATGGTAGAATAAGTTATATAGATTATAGTAGATAAGTATTGTTTAATTTAATTAAGTAAAGTTTTTTTTGTAGTAATGTAATAAAAATCGAATTAATATATAAATGGGTAAAACAATATCTCATAAGAAAGGGAAAAAAAATAGCTCAAGAAAATTAAAAGAGTTAAAGTTAGACAAAGTTTTAAAATTTAAAAAGAATGAGTTAGAATCTGAAGAAAAGCAAAATAATAAACCATCACTTCAAAGATTGTTTAGAGAAAGTAACATAAAAAGGATAAAAGATTTACCACATGATTTAACAAATATGGATGCTTACACGAAGTTAGTAGCGAAAGAGTTTAAAGAATTAAAGTCAGGAAAAAAATTTAGACCAAATGAGAATTATTACGACTATGTAAATTACGCATGGATTGAAAGACAAACAAAAAAATTAGAGAAGCTACCAAAATATTATGTAGAGGTAGATGATTTTAGAATAGTTCAAGATAAGGTTTATGATGAAGTATTATCATATACAGATGAATATATAAAAAATAACAAATCAACAAGAAAAGGGAAGGCTATAAATGCGATAAGACATTGTATCGAAAAGGCTAATAAGAAGAAAGGATTAGTTCATTGTAAAAGAACATATGATGATATAACACGATATATAGACGAGGGAAATATGTATGGATTATTAGCATATTCAAACTCGAGTGAGATAATATCATGGCAATCTCCAATAGTATGGAGCGTAATGCCAGATGAAAAGAATGTAAAAAAATATGTGAGTCATTTAAGTCCTCCACAACTAGGAATATATGATTATTTTGTATATATTGATGATCCAAAAGACACACCAAAAGAGAAGAAATTTAAAACAGTTTTTAGAGAGAAATACTTTGATTTTATTAATAAGGTATTTAAATTAGTATTACCTGAGCATAAAGAATTAAATGCTCAAGATGTTTGGGATACGGAGTTAGATCTATTAAATGCGATGGGTTGTAACAAAATAAAAAAGGAAGATCCAGATTATTATAATGTTTTGAGCAAAAAAGAAATCGAAGAAGAATATGGATTTAATTGGACTTATTTTATGAAGGAATTTAAAGTAACTGGAAGAGATGTTCCAAATAAAATAATAGTATCAAGTTTAAACGCATTAAAATGTACAACAGAGTTGTTAAAGAAAAATTGGACAAGTAAAAAATGGAAAGCATATTGGTTGTTTATGCAGTTTAAACAAATGATAAGATTGGATTATGATTGGTCAAAAATATATTATGATTTTTATGGAAAATTTGTAAAAGGGCAACCGGTTCAATTTCCAAAGAAAACCTATTCAATTTTTCCTCTATCATTTGCCTTCAATACTTTTTTAACTGAAGAATATGTGAAACATAAAAATAATCCGACATTAGAACTATATGTTAAAAATATGGTAGAAGATTTGAAATATATATTTATTAAAAAAATAGAAAGAAATAGTTGGTTGTCTCCTAGTACAAAAAAATCAGCATTAGAGAAATTAAGAAAATTAGAAGTTCAAATAGGTTCACCAAAACACATAAGGAATGATGAAATATTAGATTATGAAGAGGATGATCCATGGTATAATATGCAAATATTGGCCGATTGGAGATTAAAAGAATTTATAAAACTAGATGGAAGTGATAAAAAAATAGATATTCCAGAAATAGACTGGAATGCTTTCAAGTTGGTAGGAACACAAGCATATATGGTAAATGCTTACTATAGACCAACAAGTAATTCGATTTATGTTCCACTAGCATATATTCAAAAACCATTTATTGATATGGATCAAAGAGGAATAGAATACAATTTAGCTTATATGGGATATACCTTAGGTCACGAACTGAGTCATAGTTTAGATGATATGGGAAGTAAATTTGATGCTGATGGTAATATGAATAATTGGTGGACAGATCATGATAGAAAGATATTCAATAATAAGATTAAGGATGTAGTAAAACAATATGAGGATGCGGCAAAAAAGGATAATATAAAATTTGATGCGGAAATAGGCGTAGGTGAAGATTTAGCGGATATATCAGGATTGTCATTAGCGGAAGAATATCTGTTTTACTTTCAATTATTACACAAAGATATTCCACTAATTAAGAATTTATCTTTAGAAGCATTTTATGTATATAGTGCGATACAATCAAGACAAAAGATTTTTGACGCAGCGCTTCCAGCACAATTAAAAACAAATCCTCATCCTTTAGAGAAATATAGATGTAATTGTCCTTTAGCAAGATTAAAATTATTTAGAGAAATATATCAAGTAAAAAAAGGGGATGGAATGTATTGGCATAATACTGACACTATATGGTAAATAATAATTATTTAGAAAAGGAGTAAGTTTATATTTTTTTGTTTATATTATATATAATGGCTTCTTATACTCGTAAAGCTTCAAGATCTGCTTCCAGAGGACGTGCTGGTGGTCGCGCTGCTTCCCGCGGTGCCTCCAAGGCTGCTACTCGCGCTAAATCAATGAAAAAGGCTGCTGCCAAGGGTGCCGCTAAGGCTGCCAAGGCTGCTGCTTCTGCTGCCAAGGCTGCTTCCAAGGCTGCTTCCAGAGCCGCTAAGGCTGCCAAGGGTGCTTCCGCTGCCAAGGCTGCTGGTGCCGCTGCTGGTGCCGCCAAGGCTGCCGGTCGTGCTGCTGCTATGGGCCGTGCTGCTGGTGCCGCTGCTGGTGCCGCCGCCGGTGCTGCCAGAGCCGCCAAGCGTGCTTAAGTGTTTAAAATTAATAATAAAAGATAATTGAATTTATTATTAATATTTGAATAATATTCTTAAAAAAACTAATGTAGCAATGAGTATGATTTTACAAATGAACAAGTTGTCTAGAAAGTTTGTAGAGAGATTGAAATATTCACAATACAAAAAATAAGGTCCATACCATTCTTTGGTATTCCATAATTTTCTCTCAAGTTTGGTTAATATACATCCATGAAAGTAAAAATTAGATATTAATATAAGTGTCCAAACAGCAACTATGAAATAGAACATAAAATCGATTGGATGTAGAATTAAAAAATAGAAACTGACCAATTGAATAAGTAAATGAATTAAAAATACAATAAAACCATTAAACTTAGAGTCATTAGATATTAATTTTAATTTAGATTCACAAAAATTTAAAATTTGTTCAAGTTGTAATTTAGAATTTGAAGTCATAATATATTTTTATACTTTATTTTGTTGTTTTTTCTTTAAACATGAGAATAAACAGGTTACTAATCGATTAACTAATGGTTCTAGTTTATTAATATTAATTTTTCCTCTAGAAGCATCTACAATAACATCAATGACATTGGTGGCATCATCTTTTAAAAATGTAACAAGTTGATTTTTATGAGGAGCATTGAGACCATCAGTTTCCAATAATTTAATAAGAATATCAATGACTAAATCTTTTTGGTCACTACCTTTGAAATCAGTAGTTTCCACAATTTCCATACCTCTAATGAGTAATTTCATAAGAAGAGGTTTATCAAGAGTTTGGTCCTTAAATTCTTGTAAAAGTTGATCTTTAATTTCTAATAAAATAGTATCTCTCGCTAAATCAATAAGAGCGACTTGTTCAGGAGCAATAGTGTTGACACTATCATTAGGATTACTATGTTCGGTAGTAGCATTTGAGTCTACAGATATGGAGTGGGAATCGTTCATTATAATTGATAGATATATATTAAAAAAAAGTTACAAACTAATATAATCAATATATTGTTCAAGATATTGAGAAAATGTTTCTTCGTCATAAATCTTCTTATAAAAACTAAATATGGAGTTTTTAAGAGGTAATGTTAGATGAAATACATATGAGTCATTTGTTTTGTTATCAATAAGAATATTGATTTCTTCAAGTTCTGAATATTTTTTATTGAGAACAATATTATTTTCTTTAGATTCAATAAATTGCCATCCTTTATCAATGAGTTTTTCTTTAAGAAAAGCAGAATATTCATTTTTTTTATTTACAGCAATCATATCGTATTATTATTAATATAATAATAGGTATAACTTTAAATCTGTTAGATTAATTATAAAGCAATAAGCATTATAATTAATTTGGTAACGCACTATTGTAACGCACCCGACGCAGGACTCGAACCTGCAACCCCCAGATTAGAAGTCTGATGCTCTATCCAATTGAGCCAGTCGGGCTTACATATAAACCATATTTTTTATTTTTTATTTTTTAAGAAATGAATATATATTAATAGAATAATTAAGGTTCCTAAAATTATCCCTATAGCATCAATAATAGGACTATCTATAATAGTATATTTACTATGAAGATGATTAGAAATAAAACTAGCGACAAATATAGATAAACTAGCAGCAAAACCACCTGTAGCTAATTCAGCCATTGGTAAATCAAAATTATATTTATTTATTAGTATTTTTTGAAAAGTTTCTTCGCCTATCAAAAAAAAAGAAGCATCTATTAATCCAAATATTATAGTTGAAATAATGGACATAATGAATATATTAGGACTAGTCATATAAAATATATAAGTATTTAAAATGTTTATAATTTATAAAGTTTTTAGCCGCTCTCAAAAGGGATCGAACCTTTGACCTCACGATTAACAGTCGTATGCTCTAACCAACTGAGCTATGAGAGCTTTGAATAGTTTAATGACATATTCCGGTCAAATGACATATTCCAGTCAATTATCAAAGAGAGGTCTCGATCCTCTGACCTTTGGGTTATGGGCCCAACACGCTGCCTCTGCGCCACTTTGATTTATTATAAAATTTATTATGTCTTAAGCCCCACGCCTCGCTTAAGACTGTGAAACACTACACTTCCGTCATTTAACTCAAAACTTGTACACTGCTCAGAGGTTTAATTTTGTTAAATAATCGGCACCCATCTAGCACTTAACCGGGCTTGGGAATATGTTCCTCCATTTCCACGCAAATTCTACCACCCAGTTCCTATCTACCCAGTTCCTATCTACCCAGTTCCTATCTACCCGTGTCTTAAGCCCCCTTCTCCCCTTTTCCCGCTTAAGACTGTGAGACGCCGTTTGTTTTAGAGGTATCGTCTCCCCATTTCCCTTGGACTTCTCGCTCTAGGCGAAGGGGTCGTCCTACCCCTTACCCGATGTGGGGCTTGAACCCACGGCCACACGCTTAAAAGGCGTGCGCTCTACCAACTGAGCTAACCGGGTTTATATGAGCTCCTACCGGGATTCGAACCCAGGTTTCAGGATTCAAAGTCCTGAGTGATAACCACTACACTATAAGAGCGAAATGCTTCCTACTGATGCTGACTACGATTCATTTAATTTTAAAATAATTAGGTTTGAATTTGAATTGCTGTATGTAGTCATTTTATGAATAAAATTAATTATTCTCATTATAATTTAAATATTTTGCTGTAAGTAGGAATGAATGTTGTTTTGGTCCGGCACAATCATACAAAGCCAGTTTATTGCTCAGAGTGGGGTTCGAACCCACGCATCCGAAGATAGCAGATCTTAAGTCTGCCGCCTTAGACCACTCGGCCATCTGAGCATAAGAAGAAGAATTGTTTATGGAACAATAAATAAATCCATTGTTCAGGTGCGGGCTCGAACCGCAGACCTTCGGCTCATAAGACCGATGCTCTAACCAACTGAGCTACAGGAACAAGAGCCTTTACAGGCTCAAAAAGAGAAAAGTTAGTTAGTTAAATAATTAGTTGATTAATAATTAAAGAGGGGGATAAGAAATACTTACCTTATTTTATTTTATTTTAAATACTCCGGAAACAATGCTATGTGCTTTATTCAATTTAAATATAGTTATTGCTGTGAACACATAAAATTGTAACGACGACTACCCCCTCATCGCTACACAATATATACTCAAGATATGGCTTTAAATGATTATTAACAATATTTAATAAGTTTTTAATCTAGTTAAATAATATAATGAATAAAAGTTTTCATAATTCTCTACTATTTGAGGGATTTTTATATTTTATTCTGATTATCAAGATAATATTCGTATACTGCTTATTTATGAAAATTCTGGAATCTAGAAAAGGAAATAAGTATGAAGAAAATAAATATGCCCAGTATGAAGAAATATTTCATAATATTTGGCATTTGTGTATGGGAATATTGTTAATTATATTATTCTCAGGAGACAATAACAAGACAGTTTGTGTTGATGGACATACAAAATTTTTCTTATTTGTGTTTGGTGTATTGTCTCTAACAACAATAATACAAGATTTTGTTCACACGCCACATCCATATGGTTTGCTACCAGAAGAATTTAAAAAAAAAATAGTAAATACAATGACAAAAAATTAAAAAAATATAAAATTGAAATAAATTTAGGTTAAATCATAATGTAGTATAGAAAAATAAGGATCAATAAAAATTGACTTAATTTAACGGAACTAAAAGTATAACGGAACTTTGCGACTCGTAAAAAAGTTGAAGTGTATTTTGTCAAACAAAGGTATTGATATCAAAAGAAATTTAAAATGGAATTCAAAGATTTCGTAAAACATAGCAATCTTGACTATAAGGAGTATCAAGGTAAGGGAGTGGAATGGTGTATAGAGCGAGAGAATAGTAAGGAGTATTGTAGAGGAGGTATTATAGCCGATGAGATGGGATTAGGAAAAACGATTATGATGATAGGCACTATGATGAAGAACTTCAAGATGCCGTCTTTGATTGTTCTTCCAGTATTTCTTGTAGAACAATGGCGAGAACAGATTTTGAAAACAACTGGTCATAGTGTATTGGTTTATCATGGCCAAATAAAAAAAATTTTAACAAAAGAGATGTTAGCTGGAATCCCAGTGATATTGACAACTTATGGAACAGTTCTTAGCGATGCTCAGAAATATAATGTTCTGAGCGAGGTGCCTTGGTCGAGGGTGATTTGCGATGAAGCACATCACTTAAGAAATCGCAAGGCGAAAGTAACTAAGGCAATAAGCAATCTGAAAACAGAAATTACTTGGTTAATCAGTGGGACTCCAATTCAGAATCACATTAATGATCTATATTCGCTATTTGAGGTGCTCAAGATATCGAATAAGGTGTTTATGAAAACGGAGTATCTGAAAGATATTATGAAGAAGATAGTTTTAAAAAGAACAAAAAAAGAGGTTGGTTTGAAATTACCAGAGTTGACTATACAACGAATAAACACACCATGGAAAAGTCCTTGCGAAAAGAATCTGTCTGAAGAAATTCACGATAAGTTGTCATTCAGTTTGCTAAGACAAAAGCCAATCGAAAGAGGAATGAGATTAGCTATGATGACATATGCTCGTATGGTTTGTGTCTATCCTGGATTAGTGAAAAGGCATATGGACAAGTTAGAGGGAATGGGCTATGTGAGTAATGATAGCACATCAGGTGTTAGTTATAATAGCAAGATGGACAATGTAGTAGATGTTATTGTGAAACGAAAGAATAACGGTCATCGAAAAATCTTATTCACTAATTTTAAAGGAGAAATCGATTATTTGGTTGAGAAATTAACCGCTCAGGGGCTACGAACCGACTTTATAGATGGAAGAGTGAGTAAAGGAAAACGAGCTGCTATTCTATCTAAGGAGTTAGATGTTTTGATATTACAAATCAAGACAGGTAATGAAGGGCTAAATCTTCAAGAATATAGTGAAGTCTACTTTGTGACCCCAAATTGGAATCCCAAAGTAGAAGAGCAAGCTATAGCCAGATGTCATAGACTAGGACAAAAGAAAGAGGTAAGTGTATTTAGATTTGTAATGGGGAGCTTTGATGATGAGTTAAGAACGAAGAACATTGAGATGTATTCTGAATTTATTCAACAAGAGAAGAGAGAAATTGAAGATAGATTATTAGCCTAGTATTTTAAATTAATTAATAAATGAAATATTTTTTCATTAAATAACTTAAACACAAAAATAGAATTAATATAATAGAATTAATAATATTCTATTTTCTCTCGGTTTAGCTCAGTTGGTAGAGCATTTGACTGTAGTAGTTGTTGTTATGTAGTAATCGAAATGTCACTGGTTCGAATCCGGTAACCGAGAAGAATAATATCAAATTATTGTTTGATATTATTTTATACAATAAGTCCATCTAGTCTTTCATCATATTCATCTGCCTTTTCAATTTCTTGTATATTTTTTGAATTGGTCATAGAAAGAACAATTTTACCTAGTAAACTATTTTTAGCCTTTTTAAGTTTGGGGACAAATGATGAGATACAAGGAAAGAATGTAAGACATAGAAACCATTTTTTTCTGGTTTCAGCATTTGTCATTTCATCAGCAAAAACTTTGTCAACTTCAATATATGCGGTAGATAATGTAATCAATGTTTCATAAATCAATTGAGTTTTTTTAATAGAGCGTTTTTTATATTCAAATAATCTATCAATTTCATCTTCAATCATTTTATAAGTTTCTCTCGTAATGTTATTCTCTTCTAATATTCTCTTACATTCTTTAATACAACATGTAGAAAAACGAATACCATTTTTAACATTAAACAATTTAATAGTAAGAACTATTTTAAATTCATCTAACATTTTAATAATAGTAAACACATTAGCATTATAACTATATGGATATCGATATCTAATTTCTCTCGGAACCTCAAATTGATTTGTTTCTTTAATTTCTTTTATCTTCTCCTGAACAAAATCAATTTCTTTTGAACATTTATCAAATAATGTACAATAATCTGAACTTTCTGCTTCAGTAAGAGCAAGTTTTAATTCGTCATTTTTTCTAGAAATACTCGTCTGTTGAGAATCTATAATCGCTTTTTTATTGTTTTCATATCTTTTCCTTCGATGGCTAATTCTCTCAACTTTTCTTATATGTATTCTCTCTTTTTCCGCTATGGCATTATGTTCTAATTCCTCTATAGATACTGGAGGTTCGGTATTAATATCATCATATTGTTTGATATAACTTTGTTTATTCTGAATAAGCTTATCTTCAACATCCTTTTGAAGTTTTGCGGATTCATCTTTAATAAGTTGTTTATCACTTTTAAATTTTTCAGTAGCTTTAACATTGGCCTTATCTAAGTCGGCAAGAACTTGTGTTTGTGCTTCCAATTGTTTTTTTTGAAGCCTGTCATTTCGTGTATGATAATTAAAACTAGATTTACTGAATAATAATGTTTTGCCAGAATAAAACATAATATGATTTTGTAATTTATCATATTGATGAGCAGATATTCTATGTGCTTCAGAAGCAGCATCTAACTTCAAATAATTAATAATAGCTAATAAAAAAGCACTAAAAGCTGTAATAGACGATATAATAAGAGATGAGTTTGGAATCATATCATCTGTCCCGCTAATAACTGAAGCTCCAGCAGAAATAATAATAGTTGGAATCATTAACATATTTAACCATTTGGATGTATAATGACTTGATTCTAGATATATCAATTTTTGACTATTTAAATAACTTCCAATAATATCTAAATGTGTCGATGATAATGATACCATATTAGTAGTAAAATTATTATCAACAAATAATTTAATATCCTCGAGAGTATGTTTTTTCCATGTAAGTTCAGATAATATAGCTTTTAATCTAGATAATGTAATATTAACAGGTTCATTCTGATTATGGTGATTATGTCTAGAAGTAGTTTTTAATAAAGGAACATTCTTATATTGTTCATTTCCTGAATCAGATTCAGATTCAACATATCTATTATATTTACCACTATTGTGAAATTCATTATAATTATTATATGTAGCTCTATTTACTCTATTTTCTCTCTTTGTTTCTTCCAAATCTGAACCATCACATTCTGTATCAAAAAAATCTTGTGTTAAATTAACTAATTTTCCTTTTGTATTAAATGTTCGGTATGCCTGTGTCTCTAACCTTAATCTATCCATCGTTCCTTGACAAGAATCAATTTCAGAGCCAGAATCACTACTATTTCTATTTTCTGGCTTTAAATCTCTATAAACAATACCCATATCATCATCATCTATACTATTAGAACTCTCATCATTATTAGTTGCTGCTTCTATATCATTATCATTATCATTATCACTATTATTGTTGTTTACTTCTTCTTTGTAAAAAAAACTTGATAGAATATTCATTATAATTATAGCAACTATATTAATTAGTCAATTTAACGTGTCTGTTTAAAATATCAAATGTTGTTTTCATTATATAATAATTAGATGTTATCATATAATGCTAAATATTTATTAGGCATCAAGAGCTCGGTTAATAGGAGTATTAGGATTCATGGTAGATCTTCCATTGTAATGGGTGGTTCCACCTCTCATTCCCTTTTTATGGTTTCTGCTTTTACGGCAGAAAGTTCTCTTTTTACCCTTGGTGTATTTACAACCAGCACGTCCGCGGCAAGCAGCAGGACCCTTACCGCGGCAAGGAGATTTTCTTACGCGACGAGCATAAGATCTTCTTTTAGAAAGACTTCTTTTACGCATACTTCTTGTATAGGCCATTATATAGTATAGAGAGAAATTACTAAAATAAAAAATTTTTAAATTATTTATGAAATCGATTATTTAACGACCAGATGAACCAAAACCACCTTCATCTCTTGATGTCGAACCAAGATCATCCTTATTATCTACTAAAACAACCTTAAATGGATTATATGAAGGATGAACAATTTGGAAATATCTCTCCAATGAATTTAATTGTAATCTAGATTCTGAATTATATTTAAGATTATCAACAACTGCTGTTACTTGACCGCGATAACCTCTATCAATTACCCCGACTGAATTGGATAGTCTAAGAGGGGTCTTGACAATACTAGAACGAGGCAATAGGGAAAATCCTTGTGGAGTTCCATCTTCCTTATACATTGAACAATGTACTGCTAAAGGGACCTTAAATCCAATTGGTTTATCTACAAGAAAATCTTGGGGGAGTCCCAAATCAAAACCAGAATCAGCATACTTATCATTAAAAACCTTTTGGTTATGGTCATCAATTCGGTTTCTATAAAAGTTCCTTAGACTTTCATTGTCTTGGGAAACATAAATACGGAGTGTTACGAAATCGCTGGTAGGAATCATTATAATAGTAATAATAATAATAATCTTTTAAATAGATTCAATTTTATTTTATTTTATTAAAAATAAAATTGATTTGCACCACTTTGAGGAACCGATTAACAAATACTAAAATGACGAGATATAACTGTAATAACCGTGACGAGAAGTTTGCCCAAATCGCTTTGAGGGAAGCCGATAAATCAACTATGCAGCAAAATCATGGTTGTGTAGCTGTAATGGGAGGAAGAGTTGTAGCCAAAGGATTTAATTCTGATAGATGTTATTCTAGCGATGGATTTCTACTTAATACTTGTTCGTGTCATGCTGAAATAGATGTAATGAGGCGATTGGACAGGATATTGAGGAAGAAGAGTTTGTCGTCGGCACGAAATAAGCGGCCGTGCTTTTTACGAGAAGGTCAGTTTGTACGTTGTAAGAAAAAACAAGGGACATCAGCAAAAGGGGGAGGGTGAGTATAAAGATTCAGCACCCTGTGTTCGATGTGCTGATTTTATGAAAAAATTAAATATAAAATACATCATTTATAGTAATAATATTGGATC
>Ga0315320_10001786_pt1 | contig 17854 bp, 10 predicted proteins | sample M140m21515metaG_FD_203458 | JGI IMG/M metagenome (GOLD analysis project Ga0315320, IMG submission 203458) | Ammonia-oxidizing marine archaeal communities from Monterey Bay, California, United States - M1 40m 21515 | ecosystem: Environmental > Aquatic > Marine > Coastal | place: USA: California... | reverse complement strand
CGAGGGTGTAGGGCATGGGGCTCGGTCCTTGGCACCCCTGCTGCGAGGGGCACGTGTTCTCTACGAAGTACTGACACCAGTATAGGGGGTCGGAGGGTCCTTCAGGTGCTCTTAATCCGCTCAGACACGGAAGATCGCACCCATCTTCTTGCCCATGAGCAGGGAGCTGCCGATCAGGGTGGCAGCCAGAAGCATCATCGCCCAGACGCCCATGGCGCTGGCGAGATACTGCCCGTCACCAAGTCGCTGGTAGAGCACGTAGATCGCCTTGGTGATCGGATAGTCGGCCTCGCGCTGAGCAAGAATCAGACTGTCCGAGACCTCGAGCATCGCAAAGCTGAAGGCGAGCAGACCACCGGCGAGAAGATTCGCCGCGATCAGCGGAAAGACGATCTTGTGCGTGCGACGCCACCAGCCGGCGCCGAGGTTGGCGGCGGCTTCCTCGAGCTCCACCGGAGTCTGTTCCAGCCCCGCCACGGCCGAGCGGACCACGTACGGAAGTCGGCGGACCGCATACGCGACGATCAGAAGCGGGATGGGGTTCGGAGTCGATCCGAGGATGTTCGCCCAGGCATGCAGTGGCCCGTCATTAAGCCAGAGGAAGAGGTTGGTCTCACCCAGCCCGATCGCCGAAAGCGGCGCGCTCAGCCAGCCGGGCATCGAACCCGAAAACGGCCATCGCAGAGACATCGCAACGTATCCGAAGGCCATCACGAGACCGGGGACGGCAAGTGGAAGCATGACAAGTGCATCCAGCAGCCAGCGTCCTCGCAGCTTGGTACGAACCAGCAGGCGAGCGATCACCACGCCGAAGATGATGTCGACGATCATGGCCACCGAGGCGAGGATCAGACTGGTTCGAATCGAACCGATGGCGAGCGGATGCCCGAGCGCCTGTTCGAAATGCTCTCCGGTGAATGCACGCGGCAGGATGCTCTGATACCACTGCCCTTCGACGGTCAGACTGGTGAGGATGACGCTGATGTGTGGCAAGGACGCGATCAGGATCACGGAAAGAATCGAACCGACGGCGAGCGCCCCCACCCATCCCGTGAGCCGGTGCGACGTGGCCGCCCGAGACGCCTTGCTGTACATGGCGTAGCCACGACCACCGAAGACCGAGCGCCCGAGCAGATAGAAGAGGGCGACCGAGATGAGCATCACCGCGGTCAGGGCATAGGGCCGGCTGGACGCTTCCATCTCCTGAATGCCGTGGAAGATCTGGACCGGCGTCACCGTCTCGAATTCGAACATCAGAGGCGTGCCGAGTTCGGTGAAACTCCAGATGAAGACGATGGTCGAACCGGCGAAGATACCCGAGCGGATCAAGGGCAGCGTGACCTTCATCATGCGTCGGAACGGGCCTGCTCCGACGTTTCGGGCGGCCTCGTCGAGCGCCGGATCGAGGTTCGCAAGAGACGCCACGATGTTCAGGTAGATGATCGGATACAGATGGAGCGACTCGATGAGGACGATGCCCCAGAACCCCCCATCACCGAGAAAATCGATCGGGTCTGCGACCAGCCCGATGTCGAGCAGGAACATGTTCAGCGAGCCGTAACGCCCGAGCAGATGTTCCATGCCGATCGCACCCACGAACGGTGGAATGATCAAGGGCACCAGCAGAAACGCTGAAAGCAGCCCTTTCATGAAGAAGTCGAAGCGAGCCACCAGCCAGGCCATGGGGGCGGCGATGAAGATCGACAGAATCGTCGTGCAGGTCGCGATGGCGAAGGCATTGACCAGCCCCATGCGCAGCAAGGGGTCTCGGAAGACATCGAGAACGTGGTAGAGGGTGAAACCGCCGTCTGACACCAGTGGGTCAAGAAGGAAGGCGCCGCGAACAGTCAGCCAGATCGGCCAAATGAGCACCACCGCCAGTATTGCCAATACCAGCGTGAAGAGAAAGCGATCGAGTCCTCGGGTCCGTTCCATCGAACAGGAAGTGTAGCGGCACGCGCCGGGCACTTGCAGGTTTCAGGGGAGGAACTCAGCTCCAGTTGGAAAGAAGCTGGGCCAGATCCGCGCCACCGACGATGCCGTCGCCGTTGAGATCCAGATCAGGATCGTCGGTGCCCCATGCCGAGAGCAGGATCGCCAGATCCTGACCATCCACGAGGAGGTCACCGTTGAAGTCACCGAGGAGGCCGGCCTCGGATTCGAGCAGAAGCCACGCCAATCCGCCGTAGGTGGTCTGGGCGGAATTCATGCGATCCGCCCGGATTGCGTACTGGCCGGGAGCCAAGCCCCTGATCGAGATCAATTCGATGTTGTCGACCTGGCTGGAGCTCAGATGGTTCCCCGAGACGTAAATGCCTGATCCCACACCGTCAATGATCGATTCCGGAACCCCGTCGACGATCCGCACAAGCTCCAGATCAATGTCCATGAGACTGTGGGAGGCGTAGGTCGAGGTGCTGGTGATGCGTGGCCAGGTCAGAGCGATGCTCACTTCATCGAGAGGCACTGCCGTCGAGAAGCGCCACCACTTCGTCTGCCCGGGGTTCACCCTTGGATAGTCGAAGCCGGCAAGAGTGATTTCAGGAGCATCCTCGAAATCGTAGTCACCGATCTGGCGATACCCCGAAATGATCTGATGGCTGCGGTCGACGTTGATGATGCCGGCACCCTGAACCTCGTCGATGGGACGAGACGTCACGCCAGCGACCGGGTTGTTGGTCCAGTCACCATCACGGGTGGCACCGGCAAGCAGCACGGCTTTCATGATGGGCGGCCTGGGAGCCAGCGGGTCGGCTGCAAGAATGGGATCGATCTCGATCGTCTCGAAGATCAAGGCAGCCGCCGCCGAGGCGACGGCAGTGGAGTAACTCGTGAGGGCACCGGGGGCGATGATGTCGGGCTTCATTCGGCCGGGACCGTCGAAACCTGCGGGTGTGTCGCTGGTCGCGTGCGTGCCGCTGGTCGTCCCCACGGTGAGCGAGTTGAATGCGTAGGCCATCAGACGTGAGTCGGTCGCCTCGTCGTTGGCACGCCCGTTCAGCGCGAGGATGTTGTCGCGAATCAGCGCGTAGTCGAAACGATTCATCGCCTGCGTGTCGCTGGATCCGCCGAACTGGCCGATCCAACTGTGGTTCATGATCTTGACCGAGGCGCTGGGCGGGCCCAACGGCGCGAGGCTCCCCTGCCCCGTTCGCAGATAACCGCTCAAGAGGAAGTTCGAGACTTCATAAACGAAGATGTCGGAAAGATCCGGAGCGATGCTCCAGCTGGAGCCGTAGGCCCAGCGAGCGACGTTGGTGGCATGACTGCTCACCCCCGGTGATCCGGACGGGAAGGTGAATGACTTGCCGCTGAAATCGGGAAGACTGGTGTCGGGCGCCCAGTTGGCTCCGCCTTCGGAAGCCTCACATTGAAGAATGGCGATGCCGGCACCCGTGGGAACCTGGCCGGGGCCGAGTCGCTCGGTCAGCGAGTTGAGTCCGACGAGCTCGCGGACCTCCTCGACGGTCTCGGCATGAGAGACCGACTGTTGCATGGAGGCTGTGAACATCAAGGCGGTTGCAGAGAGCATCATCTGGCGGGTGATGGACATGTCTCATAGATCCTCGAAAAGGCTCATCACTTCAAACGTGCACACCCCGTGTGTGCGAGATAGGGTGCGATGAGTACCTACTTAAAGTTATGGCCGGAATTCAGGGTGGGCCAGAAAGAATTGACAAACCGATGCGAGATAGGCTTTCAAGCAGCTCAGAATGCGGCTCATGTCGTCTCAGGGGGTGTCAACCGGCACGGTGCGAACGGGATCCACGGCGTGTCGGTTCGTGACCCTGATCTCCACTCGTCGATTCGGTGCGTCCTCGATGGAATTCGAGGGGTGATCGGTGAACGGCTCGTTCTCGCCCGCCGCGACGATCTCGATCCTGCGCCAGTCGACGCCGTCGGCGGCGAGTGCACGGGAAACTGCCATGGCACGCTCGAATGAAAGCTCGAGACCTGCTTCGGTGTCGCTTCCAGCCTCACCTCGGGACGCGTGTCCGTGCACTTCGATGATCATCGGGAGACCTCGCACCTGGCGCGCGAGACGCTGGACACGATCGATGCCTTCATCGGTGAGGTGATCGGAATCATGAGCGAACTTGAGGTCGATCATGAGTGAATGCTCACCCGTGTCGCGCGGGGAATGAATCTCTTCCTTGTCACCGGCCTCGCCCTCGTCCTGCGCACGTCCGGGGCCGCTGGAGTAATACCAGTCGACGACCTTGCGAAGTTCGGGATCGGTGGTGTTCAGATCGATGGGATTGCCGAAGGCGGCTCTGGTGTTCCAGACGAATTCAGCCCATCGATCGAAGGAGACCATGTCGCTTCCTTCACCCTCCCCGTTGCCTCCGGCGCCGGCGGTTGCCGGCGGTGCCATGTTGAGCGCGAAGAGGATCACGAAGAACCCCATGATCAGCATCACCATGTCGGCGAACGAGATGAGCCATTCAGGGGCACCTTCATGCTCCTCGTCGTGACCGCCGCCGGTGGCGTGGGCCATCATGGCGCCGTGCGGAACGTGCTCTTCATCCTGGCCTTGGTCGAAATCACTGTCGTTGTAATCGGGCATCGGAGTACTCCGGGAACGTTTGAAGGTGTGCCGAATCGTGCGTGGGGAGGCGGATCAGGCCGCGGCCTTGAGACGCAGGCGCTGCTGCCTGGGCACGAATGCCAGCATTTTCTCGAATGTGGCGCGAGGATTGTCGCCAGCATGGATCGAGAGGACGCCCTGAAGCATCATCTCCTTGCTGAGAATCTCCTCACCGGAACGGAGTGAGAGCTTGTCTCCCATGGGACCCGCCACGGCGTTCGCCAGAAGTGTTCCGTAGAGCGTCGCGGTCACGGCCACGGCGAGCATGCCACCAAGCTCTTCGACACCACCGGTGCCCAGACTTCCGAACATGCCGATCTGACCGATCAATGTCGCTGCCAGCCCGTACCCGGGACCGTAGAGCTTGATCAGATCGAAGAACTTCTTTCCTGACTTGTGACGTTCCTGCATGGCCATGATCTCCATGCGCATGGTGGTCTCGATGACGTGCGCATCGGACCCGTCCACGGCCATCTTCAAGCCCTGTTGAAGGAAGGGATCCTCGAGTTGTTCGACTTCGTTCTCGAGTGCGAGAATTCCGTCACGACGTGCCTTGTCACTCAACGTGGCCATCTTTTCGACGGTCTCGGAAAGTCCCATGTGCTTGTTGAACATGAAGCGTTTGACGTAGCTGGGAATCTGCTTCAGCTTGTCCATCGGCATCGCCATGAAGACGACGCTGACGGTTCCGCCGAACACCATGACCACGCCCTTGAGAGACCAGAACATCCCCCATGAACCGCCATGACTGACGATGAGGAATCCCGTGCCGATGCACACTGCGATTCCAAGGATGACTCCAATGACACTTGCTTTATCCATCTGTCCGCCTCCAGGCAGGCCGCGAAAAATGCGGCATGCTGAGGTGATCGGATGCATTCACCTGCGTCTGAAGTAAGAATCTTTCGGGATGTGCAGACTGTGTGCCCAGATCATTCGGACCTGCCCCTACAGACCTCAGCGGCCATGGGTTCTCGGACCGTGCTCCTCGCGGACGGCTTTTTTCAATCGTGAACCGGGACGAAAACCCACCGAAATCGATGGTTCGACGTCCATGGGCTCACCCGTTGCTGGGTTGCGCACGATTCGCCCGACGCGTTCTTTTCTTGAAAAGCGGCCGAATCCGGAGAGAGTCACGGAATCGTCCTGGCAGACGGCGAGCTCTATGCCCTTGAGAACGGTGTCGATGGTCGCCAGAGCGGAGGCTTTCGAGCAGCCCTGGTCACGGGCGATCAGTTCGGCGAGTTCGGTCTTGTTCATCAAATCATCCTTTCGATCCATGATCCGAGAGGCGTCTCAACGGGTATCCTGCTGTCTGGAGATCGTGATGGGAACACATCCACTAGTCGTCCACACTGAAACCATCGGAAACGCGGCTCGAGCCTGGCTGGCGGAGCGAGCCGAGGTGGTCGCCGCCGCGGCGGATCAGCCGGACTTCGAGGCGCTTGCCCCACGGATAGACGCGCTGCTGGTTCGAACCTACACCGACGTGGACGACGCGCTGCTCGACCGCCTTCCGAAATTGAAGGTCGTCGGCAGGGCCGGAGTCGGGGTGGACAACATCGACGTGGCCGCCTGCAGAAGACGAGGCGTCGAAGTCGTCTATGCACCTGCATCCAGCACGAACGCCGTCGCCGAATACGTGGTGGCGTTGTTGTGCGATGCGCTGCGGCCCAGGGTCTACCTTCAGGAGGCCGAGGAACGAAGCCGGTGGAGTCACCATCGGAAGACGCTCGTCGCGACCCGCCAGTTCGACGAACTGACACTCGGCATTCTGGGAATGGGCCGCATCGGAACGACGGTCGCGGGATTCGCGAACGCGCTCGGGTTTCAGACGATCGCAGCCGACCTCGAATCCATTCCGACGGAGTGCCGGCACGGAGCGGAGATGGTCTCGACCGAAGAGCTCTTCACTCGGGCCGACGTCCTGACTATTCACGTGGATGGCAGACGCGCCAACCGAGGTCTCATCGGCGACGATCTGCTCGATCGCATGAAACCGGACGCCGTGCTCATCAACACCAGCCGAGGATTCGTCATGCAACATGATCCACTGCGCGAAATTCTCGCGGAACGGACGGAGATGCGTGCCTTTCTCGATGTGCACGATCCCGAGCCACCTCCCCCGGGAGACCGGCTCTTCACACTGCCCAACGCGCACCTACTCCCCCACCTGGCGAGCAGGACGGAAACCGCCATGGCTCGCATGAGCGACGTCGTCAGGGACATCTGGGCCGTGCTTGAAGGCCATGAACCAAAATGGCCTGCACCGAACGATTGAATGACCCGGCCTTTCGACGAGCATGAACCGCAAAGCGATCTTAGACTGCACAACAGACCCCACACCTCACCGCAGAGAACACACCATGAGCTTTCCAATCGAACATGTCCACGCTCGCCAGATCCTCGATTCGCGAGGGAATCCGACTCTTGAATGCGAAGTCATCTGCGAAGACGGGACGGGAGGACGGGCGGCCGTTCCCAGCGGAGCGTCCACCGGCGAGAACGAAGCCGTGGAGCTTCGAGACGGTGATGGTGAGCGCTGGATGGGCAAGGGCGTCGGCAAGGCCGTGGCGCACGTGAATGAGATTCTCGCCCCCGAACTGATCGGCTACAGCCCCAGCGATCAGGAAGCGATCGATCAACTCCTGCTTGAACTCGATGGCACCGAGAACAAGGGGAACCTCGGCGCGAACGCGCTCCTGGGTGTCTCAATGGCGGTGGCGCACACTGCAGCCGCCTCGGCGGGCCTTCCGCTGTACAGATACCTCGGTGGCACTTCCGCGAACCACCTGCCCTGCCCGATGATGAACATCCTCAACGGCGGCAAGCACGCCGACAACACCGTTGATTTCCAGGAGTTCATGATCCAGCCGGTCGGCTTCGAACGATTCGAAGACGCGCTCAGAGCCGGGGTCGAGATCTATCATCATCTGCGTTCGGTGCTTCACGACCGCGGTCTCTCGACGGCAGTCGGCGATGAAGGCGGCTTCGCACCGGACCTCAAATCGAACGAGGAAGCTCTGGAACTGATCGCGGTCGCGGTCGAAGGATCCGGGTACAGCCTCGGTGACCAGATCCAGATCGCACTTGACCCGGCGACCAGCGAGCTTTGGAACGAAGCAGCCAGGAAAGGCAAGGAAGGCTACTGCTTCTTCAGCAGCGATCCCGATCGAATCATCAGCAGTGACGAACTGATCGATCTCTGGGCCGATTGGTGTTCACGCTGGCCGATCCGTTCGATCGAGGACGGGCTGGCGGAAGATGACTGGAGCGGATGGCGGACCATCACCGAGCGGCTGGGCGAGACCACCCAGCTGGTCGGAGACGATCTCTTCGTCACCAACCCGACGTTCCTGCAACGGGGCATCGATGAAGGATGCGCCAACGCCATCCTGATCAAGGTGAACCAGATCGGCACGCTGAGCGAGACCTTCCGAGCGGTGGAACTCGCCCACCGAAACGACTACCGAGCGGTGATGAGCCATCGTTCGGGTGAAACCGAGGATGCCACGATCGCCGACCTTGCGGTCGCCACCAACTGCGGCCAGATCAAGACCGGAGCACCGTGTCGGAGTGATCGCACTGCGAAGTACAATCAACTCCTCCGGATCGCCGAGGACCTCGGCGACAACGCTCGTTTCGGCGTGCTGTGAAAGCACCGCGAGTCATCCTCACCCGGTCCTGCAGGGCCGTGCTCTGAACGCTCTTTCCGATGGCCGACTTCAAGACCCAATTTCGCCTCATCCGCCAGCTGATTCTCAGCGAGCGGTTGCGATACGCCTGGGCGTTGAGTGCACTCATCACCGGGACCCTCCTGATCTACCTGATCCCTCTCGTGCCGCAGGCGGTCCTCGATGTGGTGTTCAATGACGATCCTGAGAAGGCTTCTGGGATCTCCCGGGGCGTGATCGACATCCTCGGTGGGATCGACCTGGTGGGTGCGGGACTCTGGCGACCGGCGCTGTTGATCGGTTTTCTCGCGCTCGGAGCGGGACTCTGCGTGCATCTGCGACAACGCTTCGCGGCACAGGCGGCTCAGAACATCGCACGCCGCATGCGAAGCGACATCTACGACCACGTGCAGAAGCTTCCCTGTCGCACGCATGAATCACTCGAAAGCGGAGACCTCCTGCAGCGATGCTCCACGGACGTGGACACGGTGAGTCTTTTTCTGAGTGAGCAGATCACGATGATCGGCCGGGCGTTCGCGATGCTTCTGGTGCCACTGCCCCTGATGTTCGCCCTCGACTGGCGGATGGCCGTGATCTCGCTGGTCCTCGTGGGTCCGATCTCCATCTTCTCCTACACCTTCTTCAATCGAATGCGCACCCGCTTTCTCGAGAAGGAGAAGGCGGAGGCCCGACTGACCGCCACCGTCAACGAAAACCTCAACGGCGTCCGCGTGGTCCGATCGTTCGCGCGCCAGAAGTTCGAAAGCAAGCGCTTCGAAGCGCACAATGCGACGCACCGGAACCGGGACAACGATCTCTACCGTCTGATGGCCAGATTCTGGTCGCTTTCCGACGCACTCTGTTTCTGCCAGCAGGGCCTGGTCATAGGTTTCGGACTGTGGTGGCTCACCCAGGGCTCACTTGAGATCGGCACGTTCTACTTCTTCATCTCGGTGGTCAACATGTTCCTCTGGCCGGTGCGGATGCTCGGTAGAATCCTCGCCGAATTCGGCAAGGCACTGGTCTCCATCGGACGAATCGAGGAGGTCCTGGAACGTCCGACCGAATCGGTACCAGCAGTCCCCTGTCACCCGGAGAAACTCGACGGATCGATCACCTTCGAGAACGTCTCGCTGCATCATGGAGAACTTCCGGTCCTCAATGGAATCGACTTCAAGATCAATCCGGGAGAGACGATCGCATTGATCGGACCCGCCGGGTGCGGCAAGACCACCATCGTCGATCTGCTGCTGCGATTGCACGATCCGGACGGCGGCGAGATCTCGATCGGGGACATCACTCTCGATCGCATGGAACGCGGCCATGTGCGCTCGCGCATCGCTGCGGTGATGCAGCAGCCGTTCCTCTATTCACGCTCGATCCGCGACAACATCGCGATCACCAGTCCGGATCTGGAGAACGATCCGATCGAGGCGGCGGCGATGGATGCCTGCATCCACGACTCGATCAAGAGCTTCGATCAGGGATACGAGACGATGGTGGGCGAACGCGGACTCACGCTTTCAGGCGGACAGCGACAGCGAGTCGCCATCGCCCGCGCGTTGATCCAGAGGCCGGACATCCTCATCCTCGACGACGCCTTGAGTGCCGTCGACACCCGCACCGAACACCAGATCCTCTCCGCGATCGAAAGACGGCACGGACGACAGACCACGATACTGGTCGCACATCGACTCTCGACCATTCGAGCCGCGGACAGAATTCTGGTGCTCGAAGCCGGCAAGGTCACCCAGCAGGGAACGCACGAGGAACTGATCGATCGACCGGGGCTCTATCGACGCATCTGGTCGATTCAATCCGATCTGGAGAACGACGACCAGATCGAGGCGGGAGGTGCACGATGAACCCCGATCAAGGCCAAGACGACGAACGCTCGGGTGCGATCGACCTCCGTCTCTGGATGAACTTCATCAAGCACCTGAAGCCGCATCGTCGGATGGCGCTGACGATGTGCGGTGCGGGCTTCGGACTTGCGATCATCGAAGCCTCGCTTCCTCCGCTCACCGGGATGATGATCGACGAGGCGCTCGAACAGGGCGTCTCCAACCGGCTGCTCACCATGGGCGGCATCTTCATGGTGATGATGATGCTCTTCGCCTTCACCGTCTGGCTGTTCATCAAGGCGGCAGGAGAACTGGCGACCGGGGTCGCCTACGACCTCAGAAATGGTTGCTTCCAGAGACTGCAGGAACTTCCGTTCTCGTTCTTCGACGTCAGACCCACGGGTTGGCTCGTGACCAGAGTCACCAGCGACTGCGCCAAGGTGAGCGACCGCATGCCCTGGGTGCTGCTGGACATCTTCTGGGGCTCGACGATGCTCGTCGGCATCTGCACCGCGATGATGATCATCGACATCAGACTGGCGTTGTGGACGATGGCGATCGTACCCCCGCTGGTGGTGGCGAGCTGGTTCTTCAAGCGGAGGATGCTTGCAAGCTCGCGAGACATGCGCCGCACCAACAGTGCGATCACCGCGAGCTTCAGTGAATCGATCAACGGGATCAGAACCACCAAGAGTCTGAATCGTGAGAGCCGCAACCTGAATGAGTTCGATCAGCTGGCGGACACCATGCGCGGGCACAGCATGCGAAACGCCCTGCAGGCCGCGGTGTTTCTACCGATCGTGGCGGTACTGGGCTCGGTCGGAGTCGGCATCGCGCTCTGGAAAGGTGGTGTCCAACTGGAGACCGGGACCGGCCTTTCCATCGGCATGTTGATCGCCTTCATGGAATACGCCATTCTCTTCTCGATGCCGATCCAGGAACTCTCGGCGAGGCTGGCCGACCTGCAGTCCGCACAAGCGGCCGCGGAACGGGTGCAGGGCCTGCTCGAGGAGGTGCCGTCGATCAGAAATTCACCGGAGGTGCTGGCACGAGTCGAGGAGACGGGCGAGGACGCGGACACGCCGGACGGAGGTGATGGGACCGTCGAGACCATCGAGTTCCGCGGCATCCGTTTTCACTACAAGCCCGAGGAACCGATCCTCGAGAACTTCAACCTCACGGTGCGCCGCGGCGAATCGATCGCGCTGGTCGGTCCCACGGGCGGAGGGAAATCGACCATCGTCAATCTTGCCGCGCGCTTCTATGAACCCAATGAAGGCAAGGTCCTGATCAACGGGGTCGATTTCAGGGAACGGTCGCTCGAATGGTGGCAGGCCCAGTTCGGAATCGTCCAGCAGGTGCCCCACCTCTTCTCGGGGTCGATCATGGAGAACATCAGATACGGCCGACTCGAGGCCGATGATGACGCGGTGACGGCCGCCGCACGCCAGGCGGGCGCGCATGACTTCATCGAACGACTCGACGGTGGATACGGACACGACGTGGGTGAAGGCGGGGAACTTCTCTCGACCGGTCAGCGCCAGCTGGTCTCACTCGCCAGAGCGCTGCTGGCCGATCCGCAGATCTTCGTCATGGATGAAGCGACCTCGTCCATCGACACCGAGACCGAGACCCTCATCCAGGAGGCGATCGACAGAGTGATGACCGGGCGTCTGAGCTTCGTGATCGCACACCGTCTCTCGACGATCAGGGATGCGGATCGCATCCTGTTCATCGAAAAGGGAAGAATCCTCGAGGACGGAACCCACGAGGATCTCATGCGGGTGAACGGCAGATACGCCGAACTCTACGCGGGACAGTTCGCAGGCAGCTGATGACGCACGTGCCGTCACCGATGCGCCGGCACGAACGAGCTCCGGATCAGAGCTCGCACACGCCCCAGAAGATCAGCACCGATGTGATGTCCGCACCGTTCACGACGCCGTCACGGTTGACGTCACCCACGATGCCCGGTCCGGTCGCACCCCAGTTGCTCAGAAGAAGAGAGAGGTCGACCCCGTCGACGAGGCCGTCGAAGTTGATGTCGCCGGCACAATCGCAGGGATCGGGAATCTCATTGTCGTTGTTGTCATCCGAGATGCCCTGTTCGATCTCGTATTCATCACCGTACCCGTTGAGGTTGCAGTCGAAGAGCGGCGCGAAGGGATAGACGTACGCAGACCCGGACTGGATGCCGTTGTCGTTGTCGTACCCGGCACCCACCAGCACGAGATCACCTTCGAGCGCGACGGACATGCCGTACTGATCACTGGTCTCGCCGTCGAAGGCGTAGAGCTGATCGACGATGAACCATGACTGTTCGACGTTCTTCGCGAGGAAAGCCGCTCCTGAATCCACGACATCGCTGATGTCGCTCAGGGGAGCACCGATCACCAGACGATCTCCATCGATCGCAACCGAGGTTCCGAAGGCGGCACCCTCGTCACCGAGCAGCGGACCGATGCTCCAGACCTCGACCCACTGGGCGCCGTCGAATTCATAGACGAAGATCAGCCCGTCCCCGTCGTCGGCCCCGGGGGCGCCGATGATCATGCGCTCTCCGGACATGGACACGGACGCTCCGAACATGGTGTCGGCGCCGAGTGAGTTCTCGGTGAGCTTTTCGAGGAAGACCCATTCGCTTCCGACGAGTCGATACATCGCGACCAGGCCGCGTGAATCGGCGGTCTGCGGGGCGCCCACCGCGAGGTGGTCCCCACTGATCGCAAGGACGTCGCCGTAGCCGACGAGCTGCGACGTCAGGCCGAGATCGGGCTCGAGGCGTTGATCGAACGCCCAGCCGCCCGTGGGTTCGTCTTCCCCGTTGTCGAGAGATGGGTCGTAGGTGAAAAGCTCCACCGACCCGTTGTATTCGGTCGTTCCGGCGATGTCTTCGTACCACTCACTCGTGACGGCGACGGTCACACCATCGGTGGCCACGGTGTTTCCGAAGCGGAACTGGTCGGTGGGTTCCTCGGAGTAGAGTTCCTGCTCGAGGCACCAGCTGGTGTCGCCATCACTGACGTGAAGAAAGACGGCACCACAGTTCTCGTTCTGAAGAACCGGTTCCTCTTCACCGGTGGCGTCATTCTCCTCGAGCTCGTAGAGATCCCGGAACGGTGCGCCGCTGACCAGCAGACCATTCCGTGCGGAGATGGACCTGCCCATGCCGTCGGTCGCGCGGGATTCGAGAATCGGCGCCTTGCCATCCTGAATCCAGCAGGTCTCGGGCGTGAATCCGGTGTAGGGATTCGGATCACAGAGCCCGTCCAGGACAGGATCGGAGGTGCGGTAGAGATAGGTCGCACCAGTGTTCTCGTCACCCTCGTCCGACAGGTAGGAACCGATGATCGGCTGCCCGTTGTCGAGCGCGGTGACGGTTCCGAAGAGATCCAGTTCGACGGGATTCGACGGGAGGATCTTGACCGTGGACGTGGTGGCCGAAGCACAAGCCCACTCCGCGGCGAAGGGAGTCACGATGTCCATGGTGGTGATGTTGTCAGCACCCTCGAACTCGTCCTTGAACACTTCGACGATCTCGTCACCGGTGGGCTGCCCCTGATAGAGGACGTAGGGGTTCGAGTAGTGGGGAATCCTCGTTCCCGGCGAGTAGGCCATGATGGTTCGATACTGGTTGCCGGAATCACCGGTGAATCGCCAGCCGTTCGAGAACGGGAAGATGCCGCCGTCGTCACAGCCCCCGCCGTCACCTTCGGCGTGACAGGCACCGAGATTGTGGCCGAGCTCGTGGGCGAGCACGAAACCACCCAGGCAGAATCGTGCATTCACGTGGTACTGCGGACCGAACTGATTGAAGAGATACGCGACACCGCACCAGCCTTCGTCGTATTCGACGATCAGTGATGCCGCGTCGGCGCTGGCTGCCTGCATGATGTCCTGGACATCATCCATGTAGTCGTCATCGGGGTTCACCAGATGATCGAGGTGCCCGCTCTCGGTCGAGTCGTCGTAATCAACCTCACCGAGGTAGACGATGCGGACGCGGGTGGTCGAATCCGAATTTTCGAAACCGGTGTTGGCCTGCAGGACGCCAAGCTCGCAGAGAGCCTCCACGAGCAGCGGGCTGCCGGTTCCGAGGACCGTGTTCTGGGTGTAGAAGATCGCGAGGTCGATCGTGGTCGAACTGCATCCACCGGAACAGAGCGGTCCGAGTGAGGGACCATCACCGGCAAGGCTCCCGGAAGACGCGGCATCGAGGTACTGGGCGGGATCACCGAGATCGGAAGCAGGACCGACCTGATAGGGATTCTCCGAAGCACCCTCGCACAGCGGAAGATCATCGCTCGTCATCGGCTCGACCAGCATCGAGAATCCGGGTGCTTCCGTGAGACGCCACCAGGCGCCGTCACCGGTGTGCAGCGCGGCGGCGACCGCACCTTTTCTCAACACGAACTGGGCATGTGCCACGCCACCGTCGACGTCCTTGAGGACGACCGCCACTCGTTGATCACCGAGAATGCGTCGCGTGTCGACCTTCAACGTGAGCACTTCGCTGGCCTTCGCGAGACGCGCCTTGGGCGCAGTGAATCGAAGTGTCTCGCCGAGCTGGAGTCGGTCGATGAACGCCTCATCGAGCCGTGGCTGTTCCGAGGGTTCGAGAGCACGCAGCTGCTTCGAGGTGCGAGACAGATCGAGTTCGACGACGCCTTCGCCCCGAGGGGTGTCGGCGGGTGCTTGAAGACCCTTGATGCCGTCCACCTTGGCGGACTGCACCGCATGCGCGGCGCCGATGAGCGTACTCGAGGCAAGGGCCCCTGAAACGAGCATGCACAGAGGGCGGGCGAAACTGATCTTCACGTGTTGCAACATCGAAGTCTCCTAGCCGGAACTGTCCGGTCGGCGCTCAGACGTCCAGAAACGGACCCCTTGCGCCATACTTCACTATGACCGCATCCTGACGGGCTGCAAGCCCTTGATGCGGGATCCAATGGTTCAAATCAGGCGTTCACACGCCTGGAGAGCGAAAATGCCCTCAGAGCCTCTCCAAACCGCGCGACCCGAAACAAACGGGTCAGAAAACGATACGTCGGCGAGAGGTTGGAAGGTCCGAAAAAACGGAGTTCCGAAAAAGCCCGTGCCCTGTCAGCGGATGAGCGTGGCAAGACACGGGCGGATGTAGCACTTGAATGTCCTCCGCGGAGCCTGTGAGGGCTCATTGGACCTTGGTGAAGACGAGGACCTTCGGATCATCGCTCGGCGTCGAGACCGAGCTTCGATCGATCACCATCATGTAGCGGCTCTCGTCGATGATCCGATCCTTGTCGGTGGCGTCCCAGAGGCCCGTGGTCGGATCCTGCGAGAAGGTACGCACCTTGAAGTACACGGTGAAGACGTCGCTTCGAGTGGTCAGCATGTTCGCGATGCCACTGAAGAGCAGCGCAGCCTCCTCGGCGTCACCACCGACGTTGTCGGGACGGAAGACCTTCTTGGGTGCGTCGCCGATGCCACGCAACCAGTTGAGGTTGAGACGTTCGGTGTTGCGGTCCGTGGAGAGTCTGGTGTCCACCTGATTCTGAACGGGAATGGAGTAGCCGGTCGTGGTGTCCTCCCTCGATTTCGTGTCACGCCATCCGAGGCGGTAGCGCTCGCGCGCGTAGTCGACGCCGACGCTTTCGTTGATCTGAGGGTTCGGATACCCCAGGCCGTATTGAACGCCACCGAGCCTGGAGAGTTCGTAGGGATCGTTCGCGAACGAACGGATGGAAGCGCTCTTGCCCTCCCACTCCTTCGCACCGACCAGGTCCGCGGGGAATCCGCTCTGGATCTGGTTCTCGTCGTATTGCGTGCGACTCATGGTGAGCAGTTCACCGAGCGAGACGATGCCTTCATCGTTTCTCATGCCGGGGAAGAAACCATAGAACTCGTTGTTGGGATCACCGTTGAGAATCGTCGGGAAATCGACCGCATCTGGCTGTGCGATGCCGCGGAAACCGCGATCCGCATAGGTCGGAAGCGATTCCTGATCGCCGGCGGGCGCAAGCCCTCCGTCTCGATTGAACACGTCGCCGAGACGATAGCGTTCGATCGTTTCGGCGAATCGGATGTGCATGTCGTTCTGAACACCGTAGGGAATGTCCACCGCGGCGGAACGACGATTGCGTCCCTTGCTGTTGTTGTTGTGATTCCCGACGCCATGATTCCAGGAGAAGTAGTCGTTGTAGACCAGGCGACTCATCTGGGGAAGTGCGCGCATCACCTCGACGGGTGCGGTGTTGATGTTGACCATGCCGCGAGTGGGCTCACCGGTGAAACCTCGCGCGAGATTGAAACGATTCTCCTCGGACGCGAGCTGTTCGACGAACGAAAGCTGCCCGTCACCATCGAAGTCGTAGTCATTGACCGCGGTTCCGACGCCATCGACCGTGACGGCATCGAAGAGACCGGAGCCGGCCGGAAGCAACGGGCGATACGCGGAGACCAGAAGGTTGCCCGCACCCAGCACCTGACGCCAGGGACGTCCGGGGTCCTTGCCATTGGAACCGGCGGACGCGACCAGACCGGCAGGACGACCCTGACCGAGATCCAGTCGATTGGCGAAGACGCCGACTCCAACCGGATATTCGTCGGCCGGAAGCTGCTGACCGTTGGATGCCATGCCCCACCACTCGGGGACGAACTGCGTCTGACCGCCGATGGCATCCTGAGTGGGTCGTTCGAATTCGATGACGTTGGTCATCAGTTCGGAGAAGGTGCGCTTGACCGGCACGAGTTCTCCGTTGGGAAGGCCACCCTGAGGGAAGTTCAGGACCGGTCCCCAGAGGAACACGTGGTTGAGTTCACCGATCTGCTCGAAGTCGCCGTCCTTCAGAAGCATCTGCAATGGAGAGGCCCAGAGGTCCTCGCGGAAGCCCTTGTAGAACTCCTCCTGTTCCTGAGCCACGAGGTCCATCGGGACGATGTCGGTCTGATCGAAGTTCGTGGGGGTGCCGGTGGGACTCGTGGTCCGCTCTCTGACCAGAAGCTCGTTGTTGCCGAGCACGGTCTCGAGTGGGAACCCCTTGCCGTAGACGGCGGCCTGTCCGGTCTGATCGACGACGGTCCAGGTCGGGAAGTTGGTGGGCTTGCCACGGATCTCCCAGGCCACGGGCCGATTCGTCTGATTCTGCCAGAGCCCGTAGCCGGGCTCGTAGCCACCGAGAGGACCGTTGGTCCACTTCCAGAGCGGTGCGCCATCCTGGAATTTGGTGATCGGCAGGGTGTAGACCACGGGCGTCGCCCAGGGATCGCCCATGTCATCGGGACCACCCGCTTCGAACTGACTGAGCGAAAGCGTGTTCCCGCGAATCGGGCGTGACCCGAAGGATTCGCTCTCACCGAGTGTGCGATCGAGATCGGGCGCGTTCTCGAAGGCGCAGATCGGTTCCGAGGTCACGCTGTAGACGAAGCGAGGTGAGACCTCGTTCATGTCATAGAGGCCGTTGGCGTCGACATCCCAACCCCAGAAACGCGAGACGTGCGCCCAGGTGAAGTAGAAGTCATCGTTGTTCAGTCGGATGCCCGACCATTCGAAGCGACCACCGGTCAGGGGATCGAAGTTGTTGCCGCGGGCGGGTGGCGCGCTTTCCGTGAGGAAGCGTTCGAACTTGAGTGCCAGTTCGTTCCCGTTGTGACGAGGGTCGTCCTCTTCTTCGACACGATCGTTCTGAAGACGATCGACCACCACGTTGGCGATGGTGTTGATGCCGTCGGGTGCATCGGTGCCATCGGGCAGCGTCGGAGGGTAGATG
>Ga0315320_10001785_pt1 | contig 17854 bp, 16 predicted proteins | sample M140m21515metaG_FD_203458 | JGI IMG/M metagenome (GOLD analysis project Ga0315320, IMG submission 203458) | Ammonia-oxidizing marine archaeal communities from Monterey Bay, California, United States - M1 40m 21515 | ecosystem: Environmental > Aquatic > Marine > Coastal | place: USA: California... | reverse complement strand
GCCCGCGGCGGCGGCGGCTTCAGCGACCGATCCATAAAAAGTATCCACTGAGATGAACGGCCTTCCGGAGTGCCTTCCGTTGTTCACTCCGTCGTACTCTTTAGCGATCATGTCCGCGAGCGCGGCGAGCACGGGGATGACGCGGCCAGCCTCCTCCTCCGCGCTCACGCGCGTCGCGCCCGGCCGCGTGGACTGCCCGCCCACGTCCAGAAAGTCAGCCCCCGAGTCGATCATTAATCGAGCGCGATGCAACACAGCCGCCACGTCCACGCCGTTCGCGCCGCCGTACGTGAACGGTTTAGGGTTTACCTCCTCCATCCGCGACTCCATCAGCACCCCGCCGTCGCTGAAGGAGTCAGGCGTGACGTTGAGGATCCCCATGACCCGCGTGCGATCGCCCCAGCTCCACAACGTCGCGGGTGAGTTTTTATATCCCCCGATCGGCATGACCCGTCGCAGATCCCCAGAGTCGGACCCGACGTTGCGTTCGCCCCCGATCCCGGCCCAAAGCCTCGCGGCGGTGGCCAGGCCCGCGTTGACCGGGTCCGCCCACATCGCCAACCCGCCGCCGACGCCCGTCCCGGCGTCGGCGTCGCCCCTGTGAAGCCCCGAGCCCGGTGAGCTCTTCATTCTTCGTCGCGGCGCCTTGAGGAGGTCGGCTAGGGGCGCGAGCACGAAGCCTCGCTCGTGGTACCGCGGGTGTGGGACCTCGAGCCGGTCACAGCTGTGCGTCCCGCATTTGTGGAAGATGATGTCCAGGTCGATCGGCCTCGGGCCGAACCGCACGCCGCCTTCCGTGCGTCCCAGCGTCTTCTCCACGGACTTGAGGCGATCGAGTAGTGCGAGAGGATCTTTGGCCATTGGATCTTTTGGATCCCTGACGCGGACCACCGCGGCGGCGTTTAGGAACGACGGCTGGTCGGTGACGTACGCCGGTGCCGTCTCGTACAGAGCGCTATGTCCGTCCACTGCGTGCGCGATGCATCAATCGGGGCGATTGTCAGTGAGTGGTCACGAGGAGTGGACACGAGGGCGAGGGATGATGGAAAAGATTTCTCCGAGAGATGAGAATGTGAGATTGGTTCGACCTAGAGGGGCGCGTACCGGCGATGCCGGCCTCGTCGAGGGCCCGGAGGGCGCGGCGGAAGAGGTCGACCCGGTCACCCTCGTTGCTGCCGATGGCGATGACCGCGGTGGCGGGTTGACCGTCGTCGTGGTCGTGGTGGTGGTCGCCAGATGAGTCACTAGATGGCCCGTGCCGAGCGGCGGCGGTGGCACTCCAATTTCGCTCCGACGCCGCGATGCCGCCGCGCGTGAAGAACGTCAGCCTCTGGATGCACTCGCGAGCCGGCGCGATGCTCCGCACGGCGGCGAGCGCGGCGGCGCGACACACCCGAGCGGCGCGCGACGTCGTCATCGCGCGCGGTCACCAGTGCGTCCACAGCGCGAACGCACTGTCAGCAGAATAATGTACACCGTCGTCATGGAGCAAAATTTTCCTTTCCGCTACAACACTCTAGTGGCTAGCTAGCTAGCACACCCCGCACAGACCACCCGCGTCCTTCGCCACCGTTATGAAACAGTTCACGGGCGAGCACACACCGAGGTCCGCTGCAACAGACACCGAACCCACGGGCGCCGACGACTCTATCAACTCTCCTTTCAACGCGCCGTCGTCGCCCGTCGACTCCATCGATGACTCGCCCCCCCGACCAGTCACCGCCGCGGCACTCTCACACTCCCGTTCGCATAGCCTCGCGAACGTCTCGCACAGCACCACGTACGGGTCCACACCCCGCGCCCGTCCCGCGCGCTGGCAGTCCCCGCCCAACTGCCCTTTCATGCAACACGGACACAAAATCATCCCTGTAAACAAACAATACAGTCGGCGTCAGTTTAATTGCGCATAGTGCTAACAGTTTTACGCTAATTAAAATAAAATATACGTACCGTGCACTTCGTCCATGCCGAAGCAAAGGTCGATGAGTCTCGGCGACAACGCGCCGCACAGATGGGTTCCGACCAACACCACCACCGACCCAGCGTGATTGCCTCCCGTCTCTTTCTTGATGGTCTCGACGACGGAGGCGCCGTAGAGGTCCACGTGGCGAAACACGACGTTCCGATTGGGCAGCGATTGGACGTGCGACAGATCCATCGCTCCGTTTGCGTCCATCATCACTGTTAAAAGAAAAAACACGACGTCAGTCGAATTGCCCATACAAAAGAAATAATAATCTCACCGATCTTCGCGTTTGGGAACCAAAAGCTCAACAACAACGCCCCTATTCCCCGCCCGGAGCACGCGTCGAAGATCACGAGCCTCGTTCCCGGGGCATCGGCACGTCCAGGGTTCGAACCCGGTACCCGCAGTTTCGGGAGCAGCTCGCGTATGCGCTGGTACGTCCCGAACGCCTCGGTGACCTCCTTGTACGACTTTTTGTGAACGAATAATCGGCGAAGTCTCGGGACCGACATGACGTCCTCGAAGAACGGTTCGTTGAGGAAGCGTTCGAGGTAAGGTGACTCCGCGGACTTCTTGAGGAACCGGGTTTTGATCCAGCCGGTGACGCGCGCGCGAACCTCCGGCGTCTCTTCCGTCTCCTCGCGTTCACGCGTAGGCATTGGAGTCCCTTGCTTTGAGTTTTTTGTCGCATCTTTTTTTTCACTTTTGTCACCGGATGTGGCCGCGGCTCTGCCTTCATCGTGGAACGCCCTGAACCGCGACGCGCTCTCCTCGGTGACTGACCACACCGGCTCCTCAGATATCGCCACGTTGGACTTGTACCAGTTCAATAGCGTGGCTCTGACCTGCTCGTCGGACGGGTGGTTCCATTCGCATCTGTTTCCGTATCGGCATTGGCTCTGGCCGCGTTTGACGGATTTGCCCGGCTTTATCTGCCCCAACGCCTCGCGAATGCGTCCGCTGCACGTGCGGTTGGGGTCGTTGAAGTCGTGGCACAGCCCGCACGGGTTTTTGGCCGCGTCGGGGATCGATCCCGGGACCTTCGGGTTCGTCCCATCCATGGGTACGCACGGTCGGGAAAAGAAGTGGTCCCAGCAGATCATGTCGGCGGCGACTGTCCCGTCGAGCGTCGCGGTTCCGCTGTAGCCTTTGGTGCGGACGCTGGTGAACTTGTGCGCGTACGGGACGCCCGGGCCGTCGAACAGCTCCACCTCCTTCCTCGGCGCCTCAGCCCCGGTATCGGCGCGCGTCTCACCCCCGGGTGCCCCATCTCTCAACTCGTCGCCGGCGGCGGTGGCGCGCTCGTCGCTCGCGTCGTCGCTCGCGCGCCGCTCGCCCGATACGTTCAACGATGCGATTCGCGCGACGACGTCCTCGGGCATCGACCGGGCTTCGCGAACCCCGCGGACGTCATCGCCGCCCATCGTACCCCCGGGTGCGCCTCGCACACTGCGCCTCATCACGCATGTTAATCAGCGTTTTATCCAAGAGCTGGCGTGACTTTGAATGATCCGTGCCACTCGAAGGTGCGCCCGGGACGCGCGAGCACGTCGCCCGATCCCCCGCGCCGCGTCGCCGGCGATCATGCCACCACGCGACCTCGAGGCCGCCACCATGGGCGGCGCGGATCACCCCACGACAAGGAAGAAGCGCACCCAGACCGTCGCGTGGGCCGCGCTGCTCGTCTTCGTCGCGCTGCTGCAGTTGCTCGTCTATCACATGCATTCAGTGCGGCACCACGTCGGGTCGTTCGGACGGAGCGCGCGGGAACGGGAACGGGTGGTGCTGCCGAGAGGGGGCGACGACGACGGGGACGGGTGGGCGCTCGTCGGAGGCGACGGGCGCGGAGACGGAGGAAGGGTGGGCGAAGGAGATGATGGGGTGGGCACGTCGAAATCAAAATCAAATGGCGGGGGCGGTGGCGGTGGAGCCGGGTTTAGACGCGCGGGCGACGTCGTTGGCCTGGATTCGCGGGGCGACGTCGACGCCGGGCTCATAGAGGAGGCGGGCACGCGACGCGCCGGCGGCGGGACCCTCCACAACACCGATGGGTAGCCCCTGAACTAGCCCCCATAGCAACAGACGAGAACAACTCGAGACGGCCAAAAATCAAAGCCAAAAATTAATCTCATCAGCGACGGAGCCCTTGTCCCCGAGCGCCGCCGCCCGTCCGTGAACAGCGCCAGAACACCGCGCGCGCGGCTTCAGCGTGATCACCGCGCCGGATTCACCCGCGCGACACCCCCGCGTCTTCATCGCGTCGCCGGATACGCCCCGCGCAGTCACACACCGCCGCCGGCGTCGACCGAAGAGACGCGACGGCCGGTCCCGGATCTCAGATTTATATTTCCACGGGAGAATAGAATAGGATCTCAGAGCCATCATGGTGTGCATCCGTCCCGCGACGCTCGATGACCTGTGGTCCATGCAACACTGCAACCTCATGTGCCTCCCCGAGAACTACCAGATGAAGTACTACCTCTACCACGCGCTCTCGTGGCCGTCGCTGCTGTACGTCGCGGAGAGCAACGGGCGCATCGTCGGCTACGTCCTCGCGAAACTCGACGAGGATTCCACCACGGTGCACGGACACATCACGTCCCTCGCGGTGCTCAGGACGCATCGCAAGCTCGGCATCGCGGCGAAGCTGATGCGCGCGGCGCACGACGCGATGCAAGGCACCTTCGACGCCGAGTACTGCTCCCTGCACGTGCGCGTGAGCAACGCGGCGGCTATCCATCTCTACGTGGATGTGCTGGGGTACGCGCAGAACGACGTGGAGGCGAAGTACTACGCCGACGGTGAGGACGCGCACGACATGAGGAAGACGTTCAAGCGGCTGGCGGGGGAGCTGGACGGCCAGGCTGGGTCGGATAAGGCTTTGGTGGACAGTCTCAAGGCTATGGCGGTGTAGACGTGAGTGTTAGGGTAACTATTTTTTTAGCAAAGTAAATCTACTCGCACTCCTTGCATCTATCGCGCCGACGACCGTGCTCGCAGAATGATGACCCACCGCACTCCTTGCATCGAGAGCGCTCACGACCGTGCTCGCAGATTCCCTTCCCACCGCACTCCTTGCATGAATAGCGATGACGACCGTGCTCGCAGATTGATGCACCACCGCACTCCTTGCACTTAGAGCGTATACGACCGTGTTCGCATATTCCAGACCCACCGCACTCCTTGCATCTATCGCGCCGACGACCGTGCTCGCATATTCCCTTCCCACCGCACTCCTTGCGCTGAGAGCGCTGACGACCGTGCGGACATATCGATCCCCCGCCGCACTCCTTGCACGTATTGCGCCGACGACCGTGCTCGCATATTCCCGTCCCACCGCACTCCTTGCACTGAGTGCGCTCACGACCGTGCTCGCAGATTGATCCCCCACCACACTCCTTGCACTTAGTGCGCTGACGACCGTGCTCGCAGATTGATGCCCCACCGCACTCCTTGCAGTTATGTCGCTGACGACCGTGCTCGCAGATTGATGCCCCGCCGCACTCCTTGCACTTAGAGCGTATACGACCGTGCTCGCAGATTGATGCCCCACCACACTCCTTGCAGGCATAGCGCTCACGACCGTGCTCGCAGATTGATCCCCCACCACACTCCTTGCATCTATCGCGCCGACGACCGTGCTCGCAGAATGCAGACCCACCGCACTCCTTGCACTTATAGCGCCAACGACCGTGCGGACAAGCGCTGCACACCTTGCAGTTCGAGCGGTACTTCACCCCGTGCTCGCACGGCCCCTTTGTTGGAGGGGCTCTCTTCCGCTTCGCGCCCTTCTTCGTCAGCAACTCCTCCTCCGGTACCTCAGCTTTAGACTCGACCTCAGCGACAATATCTGGAACGTCTATCCTGACGCGCGGCCGCCAAACCGTCGTCATCCCCATCCGCGAGGTCGGCGCGCCCCGAAGTGAGATCTTCCGAGAAAAACATCTCTGACTTCATCACATCGACTCGCGGCGGCGAGCGCGACGAGACGACCCAACGCGCGCGCGGAGGTCACGCCGCACTCGTCACGCGTGGAACACAGCTGTGCGAGAGATACTCAGCGCGCATGTCGGCGTTCGAGGAGATGGGCGTGTGCCCCGAGCTGATCCGGTCCGCCGACGAGGCGGGATGGCTCCTGCCCACCCCGGTGCAGGCCGAGGCGGTGCCGTTGATCCTCGGCGGGGGCGACGTGCTCGCGGCGGCGGAGACGGGCAGCGGAAAGACCGGCGCGTTCGGCATGCCCGTGCTGCAGATCGTGCACGAGGCGTTGCGCGACGCCGCCGCCACGCACGCACGGGGTAAGGACACGTGCGCGGACGGTCCCGATGGGGGATCGTCGTCGGGCGCAGATGCCGGCGCGTCGGCGGTGCGCGTGAGCGTGGACGACCGCACTTCCCTCTTCGCCGTCGACAACGCTCACCATTCGTTACCGAACGGCGTCGCGCTGGTACAGGCGCGCTCGCACGCGCAGTGGGCGGGCGCGCGCGCCACCGTCGGCGTCGTCCAGGGCGCCCATCACTACGAAGTCGTCGTCCGAGACGACGGGCTCGTGCGATGCGGTTGGAGCACCACCGCGGGGTCACTGGACGGACTCGGCACCGATTCACACGGCTTCGGGTTCGGAGGTACCGGTAAGAAGTCGCACGCCAAGGCATTCACGGAGTACGGGCGTCCGTACGGCGTCGGCGACGTCCTCGGGGTCTCCGTCGACAGAGACGCGGAATTGATCAGTTACCAAATCAACGGCGAGGACTTCGGCGCGGCGTTTGAGATCCCGAAACGGCTGAAACGGCAGGCGCTGTTCCCCGCGCTGTGCCTGAAGAACGCGGAGTGTTCCGTGAACTTTGGTACCGCGCCGTGGCGGTTCGAGCCGCCGCCCGGTGGGTACAAAGGCGTGTCTGCGGCGGGCCCTGGGGAGTTTCGTGTCGGGTCCTCAAACTCTGACCATAAGGATAAGGATAAGGACGAGGACACGGATAAGCGGGTCCGGACGCCGAAGGCGATCGTGTTGGAACCCGCGCGTGACCTCGCGGAGCAGACGCACGAGTTTTTCCGTTCGTTCAGCCGCCACCTCGGTGATCCCGCGATCCAATGCGGCCTCTTCGTGGGAGGCACGGATGTTTCCAAGGATGTTAAAACGTTGAAGGCGGGATGCGACGTGGCGACGGGTACGCCCGGGCGGATCATCGACATGGTGGAGTCCGGCCGGTTGGACGTCAGCGGCGTGCGGTTCTTCGTGCTGGACGAGGCGGACAGGCTACTTGATTCCGGCAACAGGGACGCCATTCTCAAGCTCTTCGATAAGATGCCCAAGAGCGGGCGCGGATTTAACCGGCTGCAGGTTCTGCTGTTCAGCGCGACTTTACACTCGAACGACATCGGGGAATTAAGTCAGCGGCTGTGCGAGAAGCCGACGTGGGTGGACTTGAAGGGGAAAGACGCGGTTCCGGATACCGTCCATCACGCGTGTGTCTTTGTGGACCCGGAACTTGACGAGTTTTCGGCTCCCGATGCTTCTGGAAAAGATTCGGGAAAAGATGCATACCCAAACCCGCCGACTGACAACGCGCACAAGCACGACGACGTCACGGACACACGCTCCAAGGCGAGTCGATCGCAGGCGATCAAGCAGCGCAAGCCGCACGTTCTGAAAAGGCTCATCGACGCACACGCGATGAGTCAGTGCCTCATCTTCTGCCGGACCAATTTCGACTGCGACAACGTGGAGACCTTTTTGAACCAATGCGGCGGCGGCGGAAAGTTCCGGGGTAAAGCGGAGAGCGGCCCGGAGAACCCGTACAGCTGCGTGGTACTCGGCGGGTCACGATCCATGGACGAGCGCAGGCGTAACCTCGCCGCGTTCAAGGAAGGGGACGTCCGGTTCCTCATCTGCACCGACGTCGCTGCTCGCGGGTTGGACGTCAAGGGCCTACCCTTCGTCATCAACGTCACGCTGCCGGACAAAAGCGAGGATTACGTGCATCGCATAGGCCGCGTGGGCAGGGCGGACACGATGGGATTGGCCATCTCCATCGTCGCCGCGTGTCAAGAGCGGGTGTGGTACTGCCAGAAGAAAGGGCACAAGCCGTGGTTCGACCCGAGTCCACAGGATTCAGCTCAACACTGTGTCTGGTACGACGAGCCGCGGCTGTTGAAGGACATCGAAGCGCGGATCAAGACGCCCGTCGCGCGGATCGATCCGGCCACCTTGGCGTTACCGAAGGAGCTACTCGACAAGCTGGGACACGGAAAGACGGGGCTGGCGGGGGATGCGTCATCGATCGGCGCGTACGGGAAGAGCAGGGCGAATAGAGAGGTCAACTCGGAGATTTCCGCGCACCTGGAGGCGTACGCTCCATCGGTGAAACGTTTGGCGGAGCTCGAGGTACAGGCGCAGGCGAGCTTCTGGCGGCTCAAACAAAAATTCGCGCGTCGTTAGGGTGACTCATCACGCATAGGGATGATAATATTCTCCTCGTTATAAACGGTGTAGTAGTGATAAGAATCGCGATGTGTAGTCTACAGTAGTGCGTTCGTGTGTCTTTTCAACCGCTCGGCGAGCGGCGACTCCACGCGTGAAATTCAGTACGATCTCAAGCCTCGAGCTCGAACACCCCCGCGGCGCCCATGCCGCTCCCGATGCACATGCTCACCACTCCGTTCTTCGCCGACCTTCTCTTCATCTCGTGCAGCAGCGTGGCGACGCATCTCGCGCCCGTCGCGCCCAGCGGGTGCCCCAGCGCGATCGCCCCGCCGTTGACGTTTACCTTCTCGGCGTCGAGCCCGAGCTTCGTGGCGCAGTACGTGGCTTGCGACGCGAACGCCTCATTGAGCTCGAAGAGGTCCACGTCGTCGACTGATCGCAGACCCGCCTTAGCAATCGCCGCGGGGATGGCGACCGCGGGGCCGATACCCATGACCTGAGTAAACAAAACACGTCAGTCGAATTGCCCGTACGAGGATTAAAATAAACTCACTTTCGGGTCGACACCGACCGCGGCGAAGGATACGAACCGTCCCATGATGGGCAGCCCTTTGGCGTTGGCGTACGAACGCCGCGCGAGGACCACGCACCCGGCGCCGTCGGAGACTTGCGACGCGTTTCCAGGGGTGGTGGATCCGCCCTTCTTGAAAACGGCGGGAAGCTTGGCGAGGGAATCCTGTGAGAGTTAAACACGAATTGCTCAGTCCAATTGCTTATACAAAAATTAAAATGGGAAAATAATAAAATAAATAGAAATAAAATAAGCTCACCAGGGTGGTGCCCTCTCGGATTCCGTCGTCCTTCTCGACGAGGATGCGTGTCACCTCTTTCGTCTTGGGATCGCGCCACTGCGTGCGGACCGGGACGATCTGCGAGTCGAACCGGCCGCTTTTCTGCGCGGCGGCGGCGCGCGCGTGCGACCTCGCCGCGAGCGTGTCCTGTTGCTCGCGGGTGATTGACCTGTGAACAAAACACGGCGTCAGTCGAATTGCTCATACGAGAGTTGAAATAAACGCACCACTTCTCGGCGATGTTCTCGGACGTCACGCCCATGGGTATGAGGCATGACTGCGCGTCTGAGGATGATGCAACGCGTGGGTTCATGCCGCCCTCCCACTTCATCGGGTTGGACGTCATCGTCTCCACGCCGGCGGCGATGCCCACGTCGTAGTACCCGGCTTTGATGGCGGCTGTAAAACAAAAAGAAATTGGTATAGGCAAACAGTTAGAGAACAAAGAAATACTCACCGGCTACGTCGGCGCATGCTTGCAAGCCGGATGAGCACTGGCGGTTGACTGTGCGCACGGGAACTTCTTGGGGAAATCCGGCGAGGAACATGGCGATGCGGCACTCGTTGGCGCGCTGGGATGAGTTCCCGAGGACGGAACCGACGACGACGTCGCCGACGTCGGACGCGTCGAGTCCGGTTCGATCGACGGTGGCTTTGAGGAGGGTGGCGACGAGGTCGTCGGCGGGCGTGTCCTTCAGGCCGCCCTTCTTGGCGCGGGTGATCGGGGTGCGCAGCGCGGAGACCACGACGATGTCATCCGGGGATTTCCTCTGTGTCACGTGGTGTTGGTGCGATGGGGTTGGATCGTCAGTGTGTGTGGGGGCATGCTGACGCGGCAATGCTGACGCTTGGAGGCGCGGGCTTTTGGGTCGTCGGGCGTTGTTGCGACGCATGGGGGCGCGCGCGGGGTCGGGTCGGGAGCGCACCGCGGCGGTGGGGAAGCGCTGGATCTGGTCAACGGGCGCATCCGTGAGGTGCGCGTTGAGCTGGGCGACGCGGCGGGCCGCGGTGGAGGACATGGTGACGGGCGGTGTGCGACGGTCGTGCCTCGGAGAGTGGGCAATTGTGGGTAAACCTAAGATTGTAAAGTGCTTCAGAGTAACTAACAACTGGGATTAATTTGGATTAATCGCATACTTTAAGAGTTAGAACCGATATGCGTGTACACGAGGACCGTAATTGCCTTTTCAGTTTTCGTCCTGTATGTGCTTTTGCCTGCGGAAAACGGAGGGCCCAGGTCACCCCAACGCTTGGGGATATGATAAGTTAACGTGTCGCCACGTCCAATAAAGTTCACCCGATCGGCACTTCAGTGAGCGCGACCGAGACACCATGTTCGCCCTGACCCAAGCCGCATCCCTCGCGCCCGTCCGCGCGAAGCCCTCCATCCGCCGTCGGACCCAGACCGCGCGTACCAAAGCGTTCAACATCCGCGCGTCCTCCACGGACGAGGAGGCTGCGGACTCCGCCTCCTATCGCACGGGCGACGGCGAGGCGCCCTCCGGGATCCTCGGCAAGCTCGTCAGCAACCTCCCCGACGGGCGCAAGTCCTCGGCGCCGGAGTCCTACGGCTCGCGTCCCGAGTCCATCACGCTTCAGGAGGGGAGGTACCGACGGCCGCCGCCCGAGCGCGTGGGCGGCGTGACCGAGGATGCGGTGCGAGGGGAAGACTACGAGGTGGTGGACGGACCGTCGTTCGGCATCGGCACACTCGTCGGCGTCCTACTCGCGATCGCCACGCTGGGAGGCGCGTACCTCACCGTGAACAAGCTCTCGCAAGGGCCGGTGGCGCCGAGGGAAGGTGCCGTGCGGATGCCCGCCACCGACCGCTCCTAAACGGAGAAAGAAAGAACGCACGCACTCACACTAGTCTAATGGCATAAAAAATACCTTATGGGAATATTCTAAGTGTTGTTCTCATCACTCGAGCAGGAAACACGGGTCCACGTTGGCGTACGCGCCACCTTCCACCCCCTCAGCCTCCCCCGTCCTCCAGTCCTTGCGCCCGATCAACGCCACGCGAGCGCTCGCCCACATCGCGCCAGCCATCGGCGCGAGAGCACACCGCGCTAACTTCTCATCGATTGTTCGAACCCGCTCTGGATTCATCGATCGCTGCGATTCCCTCACGCCTGAAGCCGCGAGCGCGGTTGCGAGCGCCCACACACACAGGCACGCGCGGCACACGGGCGCGAACGCAACCTCGTGGTTCGTCGCGCCGCCCTCCCATGCGTTGGAGCCGCCGTGGGTGCCAGCCGTTTCATCGGGAGCCGTTTCAACCGAGGACACGAGCGCATCCGTTATCGATTCGATCGCGTCGATCGCGACCTCTAGTTCTTCACTGCAAACGTCGACGCGTATTGCATCCGTGCGTGCGATTACAGACGCCGCGAGCTGCGCCAAGAGCAACGGCTCCGCGTGGTGGTTATCCGCCTCCCTGTCGAACAGCCTGCGAACCGTGCACATGTCGTCGATCGAGCTCACCAACTCGAGTTTCGACACGCGTTTTCCGGCGCACGACGTCAACAGCCAACGCTCGTAAGGCGGCCAACGCGCGAGCCTCTTGGCGAGCGCTTTAAAGGCTCGGCGGAGGCACGTCTCGGTGGAGACGTCGCGAGGGATGTTCAGACCCGAGACGGCCGTCACGGCGTCACTCGCGACGGATCGGACGTCCTCGTCCTCATCCTCCAGAAGCTCCAGCGCCGAGCGCCAAGCGGAAAGAATCGGCGCACCGAGAATTGGACCGGTCTGCGGATCGTCGTGGTAAATAATCGTACCCTCGTCCTCATCCTTCGTTCGTTTCTGCCCCCCGGGCGATTGCGGAAGTGCGGAGAGGAGGGTGGACGATTTAAGCGCCTCCGCGGCGGCCCGTCGGACATCCTCCGGACGCTCCGGCGAACACCCCGCCTCGATCAAAGCCACCAGAGACGCGGCGTTGTCGCTCTTCGCTCCACTCTTCGTGCTTCGCTCCCAGAGCGCGACGCGGGACGCGGCGAGCTTGCCGAGGCACGCGACCGCCGCGCAGCGCACGCGCTCGTTCGGGTCGGAGCTCGCCAGCCTCTCCACGATCGACCACTCGGCATCATCCTCTTCACTGGCATGCGATCGGTCCATTGCGCCGCCCGATGAATTCTCGCCAGCGTGAGAAAATTCCGTCCAGTCGCCGAGGAGCTGAAGCGCGCGGCGCTTACAGCTGTGCCGTGACTCGTGCGGCAACACCACGTTCGCGAGATGCGTGCGTAGCATGTTAACGTCCAGCTGTGCGCCGACGGACTCCACGCCGGCGTCCCTCAACGCCTTCATGGACGAACCCCGAGCTTCGTACCTAACACTCCGGGAAAGCGTCTCGGAGACGAGCGTCATCGTCAACAAGCCGACGGAGATGTAGTTATCGGTGCGCAACGCGCCGACGCCGCCGGTGAGCGCGAGCTTGGTCCGGAGCCTCGCGGCGGTCTTCGCCCAGAGCACGTCGTGGGGCGCCACCGAAGTTCGGGCGAGGTCTTCCGAACGTTCCTCCACCTCGGAACTTTTCTTTGACCGTTTTGACTTTTTCACGACGAAAGCGCCGAATCGCTCGTCGCCCTCGGCGAGCTCCGTGGCCTTCCACGCGAGCGTTCGGAGCTCTTCCAGAAAGTCCCGAGCGTCCACCACCCCCAACGTCTCCTCCGCCAGTTCAAACACGTGTTCGCAGCATCCCAGCCACTCGGCGGCGGTTGATGCGACTGGCGACTCGGTCGCCAGGTAGGCGCAGTTCTCCAAACCCGCCGCGGCGCTCGCGAGCGCGTTGACAACCTCATCGCACTGCCCCGACCTCAACAACGCAGTCGCGGGTCCCTCGGGAGCGAACAAGCCCTTGACGCAGAGCATGATCCCGTGCGCGGTGTTGTGTCCGACGCTCGGGACTTTACCGCCGAGGGTCCCGCCGTCGACGCCTTTGTCTTGTCGGTTAAAAGCAATACTCTCGCGGAGGTTCCGGAGAGTGACGCGGACGGCGGATGCCACGTCGGACGGGTCGATCAACGGCGCCAACGCCCGGGCGGCGACCGCCCTGATCGCCGCGGGCCGTCCCCGGGCGCACCGCCTGACCACCGGCACGAACGCCGCGGGCGACAACGGATCTTCAGATTTTGTCCTCGCCGATGTACCATCCGACGTACTCGCGTCCATGGGCTTGGAAGGCCGCAGCCGCGACAGCATCGCGAGGATGGGCCACAGGCTCGGGTGCACTGGGGACCCTGGGCGCTCCAGCGCGTCCGCCGCGTCGGTCAACTCGGCCAACAGAAACGGGTGCAACGCCGGATACCTGTAATCAAAACACGACGTAAGTCGAATTGCTCACACGAGAGTAAAAAGATAAAGTCGAATTGCCCATACGAGAATGAAAAGATAAAACTCACCGCTTGAAAAATTCCAATCCGGTGACCATGCGCCTGCTCGCGCCCCCAGCCGCGGGCGCGTGCGTGTTGCCGTACCCGCATATTTTGGTGACTAAGCTGGCGTACGCGAGCGTCGCGCCGTTGCGGACCTCCCAGTGCGGGGATTTAAACCCCCGGACGCAAACCTCGACCCCTCGGGAGACAAACGCGGTCGTCTCGGTGGCGATCTCCGTGACGCTGAACGCCTGTGAACACACAAAACACAAAGCCTCATCGTCAGTCAAATTGCCCGTACGTAAATAAGAATCAAGCCGTACCTGACGCAGCGCGTTGAACGCGTGAACTTGCGGGACGTGGACCCCTTCGCTCGTGCCCTCGGCGACGCCGCCGGCGCGGACGTGTTCGCCGTCGTCAGCCTATGGTAACGCGTGGTGTGGGTGCGGTGTAATTGCGGTTAGCGTTCAGAACGTTAATTGGTGGCGTGATCACGGGTGACGACGGGTCATAAAGCTTGGTCCAAACACGCGACGGCTCGGTCCTGGCCAGGGTATTTTATTGTTCGATTCAGCCGGTCGTCGTCCTCACTGCTTGGTCAGTAGAGGGAGCCTGGGTTTCGTCTTCGCCGCCGCGTGTTCCAGACGGGTGTTCCAAAGGATAGAGAGAAACAGAGAGAGAGAGAGAGAGAAAGAGAGAGGTCGGGTACGGGTATTCAGGCGGCGGCCCGGCGCGTCCGTCACGCGGCTCAGGTTTTGTATAAGCGAACAAATATTCCCCAAGTTGCCCGAAAGTTCATTCGGGAGGGAGTCGGTAAGAGAGTTAATAGCATTCATCGCCGCAAACTCGCCGACGGCCGCCACATGGAAAACAAAAAGTGCAAAAGCGAGTGTTCGTGTTCGAATCAAAGGAGCTTTCGGTGGATTCCACCGCGGGTCATCGGTCCAATTGCCCATACGCACCGCGATGTCGAGCAGCCTGGCCATGGCTCCGTGTAGCAGCTTTCGGGGCACGCCAGCCGGCTCGGCGAGGAAAACCGCGGTGAACCCAAAGGGCAGACCCGCGGATCGTCGAATGAGATCCTTGATACCCTGTTCGGGAGACGTGAGCTTCTTGAACAGCGACTCGAGCCACGTGGCGGGCAACGACGAGAGCGCCGGGTTGGACGACTGTAACAATCGTTCGCCGAGGCAAACCAGCCCGACACGTGTCTTCTCGATGGCGCCGTTGTGCTTCATGCTCAGCAGCACGTGCAGCAAGTGCTCTCCGCACGCTTTGAGCGACGTTGGCTCCAGCAAGGTCTCGTCGTCACCCGGGACGGCCCGGGAGAGCTCACCGATGAGGAGGCTCACCTCTTTCATCGTGAGCCAGCACGCGGTGGTGATCGTCTGAGCGTCGGGCGCCAGATTAGTCACGGTTTGAACTTCCTCATCGTCGTCATCGAACGTCGATGGAGACGCCGTCGCGCCCACGGCGGCGGCGGCGGCGGCGGCGGCTGCGGCGCCCTGTCCAGACCCGCCGCCCAGCCTGTCTGGGGCGAGCTCACCCGCGGACGTTCCGAGCAGGGCACCGTCGGGAGAGGCGATGGAGGCCAACGCGACGCGCGTGACGCGGCTGAGTAACTCGAGAAGCCTCGCGAGCGTAGCCTGCGATGGAGTTCGATGGGTGGACGTTTTTTGTGAGTCGATTTGAGTGAATTGGAAAAGAAATTTGGTTGAAATCGGACGTCGGGTCCGGTCGCGACGGCTCGGTCCTGGCCAGGGTATTTATTGTTCGATTCAGCCGGTCGTCGTCCTCACTGCTTGGTCAGTAGAGGGAGCCTGGGTTTCGTCTTCGCCGCCGCGACGCGAACGCGCGGACTTTCGTGGTGACTGATCACGGGTCTCGGGGGGATGATCCTTGAAAAGAAAAACCCGATTCGCACCTTGAGCTCGGTCTGGCCCGCCCGGCCCTCCTTGCACCCCGCGTTGAAGTCAATCTCGGCGAGGATATATCGCGTGGCGAGCAGCGCGCCGTGCGCCAGGGACTGCCTGCACGCGGCGAGTAAGTCGCACTCAGCCTTGACGCACTCGACCTCGATCAGGTCGCACATCGTGCCTGCGAGTTTGGTCGTGAGTTTGGAGGGGTCGTCGTCAGCGAACGAGGCGGCGAGTGGCGCGGGTACGTCGACGGGGCGGGCGGTCCTCAGCGCATAAATGTGACTTCACCGATGCCCTCGGACAGTACTAGCACATATTAGAAAATATGTTTGCAGACATCCTCGGACCGTCCACCCAAAACCGAGTCCAAAAACCGAATGCATTTGTGAAAAAAAGACAGAGCCGGGTTGGGCACTCACCGAGAAGTCGCGCGGCTGTCTCCCCTTTCGTCCGCTTCTCAGCCTCGCGTACCGACGCCATCGGGCGTGGGGACAACGTCACGTCCCACCCGAGGTCCACGGCGTATTTACGCAGTAACAGACGCATCAGAAGCGCCGCCGCGTCGCTCTCCCGTACCCTCGGCGACCGTAGCAACCCGAGCGCCCATCGAGCTCGAGCCGCGAATTCATCCACTGTGGTCACCCCCTGAAGCGGAGCTGGATGCCTGGACAGGAGCGTGAACGCGGAGACGCGCAGCCGGTCCCACGAGTCCACGAGCGCGCCGAGCAGCGACGTGGTGACGTCCGCGCCGAGGCACCGAACGTACGGCGACGTTTCCAACTTTATAGCTCTCCGGAGGTCTTCTGAGCTCTCCAGAGCTGCATCCAATCCATCGTCGTCCAACGTTCCCACGCCCCAGGTCTCCGCGACGGCGTTGAGCATGTCCAGCGCCATGTACTTGCGCTCGTACGGCGCACCGGGGTAGGTGGACGCTAACGATAGGTCAATCAGCCACTCCACAAACTCACCCGCGAGCTCCGCGGCGATGACCGAACTTTCAAAATCCGATTCACACGCGAATCCCCCGGGGAGCTTGGACCCCTTACCTTTAGCACGCAAGTTCACAGCGACGCGCCCTTGGCCAACCTTGATCCTGCCGAGTAACCCACGGATCATGGTGCCGAGCGCGTTGCGAAACGCGGCGGATTCCCCTCGCATCGCGCATGGCAAAGCGCGTCGAAGCAACCGCAACTCGAGCAAACCGGGAAGGCTAGATCGCTTACCGTCGAGGCACAAAAGCTCGAGCGCTTCTTTGCACGTCCCTCGGTCCCTGCACACGGTGGCAGCCGCGAGCATACGCTCGTCCACGGGGTATTTGGTCTGGCCGGGTGGCATTTGGATCCCGGAGGCGATTGAGACGGACTCGCACACGAAGGCGACTCCCGTGTCCGGGTCGAGAAGACTCGCGGCTCTCGCGCGTTTGAGCAGCGCGACCAACGCCGCGGACCTTCGCTCGTCATCCGAACCGTCACCACTGTCATCCGAACCGTCGCCGGTATCCGAACCGTCGTCGTCTTCGTCGTCCTTCACGCCGGGGATCTTGAACGTGGCCATCGGGTCCATGGCCGTCGGGTCCCCGGCGGCCTCCTTAGTAGTTTGGCTTTTATCAGCCTCCTTTGTTTGGCTTTCATCAGCCTCCTCGTCAACCTCCTTCTTGAGGCCCTCCAACAGGAACACTATCGACGCGGCATCCTGTCGCATCAGGTGCGGAAGCGCGTACTGCGCGCACCCGGCGCGTTCGCGCCCAGGTCGCAACAACGCGCTCAGCGTCACGGGGATCCACCACTCGCGCCATTTATCGAGCGCGACGCCGCCGCCCTCGCGAATGCAAACCTCGTCGCGGCCACGTCCACGGCCCTTGTCCGTGTCGCCCTTCTTCCCTTTGCCGTTGCCAATGACCCACCGCTCGGACGGCGTTTGGCTCGGGGTCCCCGGTTCGATTCCGAGGTTTGCCGATTCCCGTTCCTCGCTCTCCATCTCGAGCAGGAGCGACGCGCTGAGTTCTTTGATCAGCGTCCCCGCCGCGCAGCACACGCTGTCGTCGCGCATGGCATCCAGAGACTCCTCCAGAAGGTTTGGACGTATCTCCAGAAGCTTACGCGCGCCCATCTTCGGGACCAGCGCGGCGAGGGGTACGTACCGCCCCTTACTGTGCGCGCCGCGCTCGATGAGCTGACTCGCGACGCGAGTCAGAAAGTCCGGAGACTTTCCGTTCAAATCGAGTAAGTGACCGAACGCGCCCTGAATCTCCTTCACCGTCTGAGTCAGCGGGTCCTCCCAGTTGGCCCACAGCACCGTCAGGATCCGATCGATCAACGGTTCCG
>Ga0315320_10001783_pt1 | contig 17863 bp, 11 predicted proteins | sample M140m21515metaG_FD_203458 | JGI IMG/M metagenome (GOLD analysis project Ga0315320, IMG submission 203458) | Ammonia-oxidizing marine archaeal communities from Monterey Bay, California, United States - M1 40m 21515 | ecosystem: Environmental > Aquatic > Marine > Coastal | place: USA: California... | reverse complement strand
CTTCTATGGAAAAAAACTCTTCATACTCTGTTAGCCAACAAGCACCATGTTGCCAACACCGTCTCTCCACTGAAACTACGGTACAGACTCATAACAAAGACGGTGTCTACTTTTGCCCAATGTGCCCTGAGGTATCTTCCGCTATACCAAAACCCTGCCCGCGATGCGGTATGCCGCTTGAATCAACTGGTTCAGATGCTGATTTCACACCAGACTCCGACACGCCGCTTATCGACAGAGAATTAATCCTCGGACTTATTCTCTTACCTCCGATTCTTTTCCTTGCAATGGGTCCAATGCTTGGGCTTTCTATCGACACTTGGTTAGATGCTCGTACAAGCCAAGTTTTGCAACTTCTTCTCACAAGCGTTCTCCTTATCACATGTGGCCACTCAATTTTTTCTCGTGGAATGAAAAGCCTGTTTTCTGGCCATCTCAATATGTTTACGCTCATCACTATCGGCGTGACTGCTGCATATATATTTAGCGCTACAGCCACACTATTCCCAGGCTTTTTTCCTAAGGAATTTCATGACCCTAAAACAAGCCTTGTACATTCTTTCTTCGACGCCTGCGCTGTAATCATTGTGCTTGTTCTGATCGGACAAATACTGGAAAACTTGGCCCGTGTAAAAACTGGTAGTGAACTTCGTTCTCTTTTATCACTAGCTCCGACGACCGCAAGGCTTGTATCAGAGCATGAAGAAAAAGACGTGCCCTTGCGTGATGTTCATCCGGGAGACCACCTACGAGTTCGACCTGGTGAGACAATTCCTGTCGACGGAACTGTAACCGAAGGGACAAGCTTTGTTGACGAATCATTCATAACTGGTGAGCCTTCACCGATTATGAAAAAGAGAAATGACAAGGTTGTTGCTGGAACACGAAATGGCAGGGGCAGCTTCATTCTCATCGCCAAAAAGACTGGCTCGGAAACCCTCTTAGCAAGAATTATTACACTTGTCAGAACAGCCCAAAGAAGCAGAGCACCCGTTCAAAAAATGGCTGATACTGTAGCAGGCGTATTTATTCCTATTGTACTGAGTATCGCACTCGCAACTTTCATCGGCTGGTTACTGCTAGGCTCCCAACCATCACTACCATATGCGATTGTTTCAAGCGTTTCTGTTCTTGTGATTGCCTGCCCATGTGCAATTGGTTTGGCGACCCCTATGTCAATTATTGTTGGGATTGGACGTGCCGCCGGCGAGGGCGTTCTGTTCAAAGACGCCGAATCCCTTGAGACACTTGGGCAAAGCAAACAACTCATGATTGATAAAACTGGAACAATTACAGCAGGTCGCCCGACTGTAACTGATGTCATAGTGTTTGGTAATCAAACAGAACAAGAGGTTCTTTCATTTGCAGCAGCGATTGAATTGAAAAGTGAACATCCAATTGCCATAGCTATCTGCCAAGCAGCTAGTAGATATAGACTCAAAACGCTTCAGGAAGCAGACTCCTTTCTTGCTACGGCCGGAAATGGTGTTGAGGGGACTGTGGCCGGCAAAGCCGTTGGGCTAGGCAATGAGGCGTTCCTTAAAAAACAGCAAATATCTTCCAACGAACTCGCTGACTTCCAGAAAGCAGCAAAACCATTACGAGCCAATGGTAAAACGATTACTGGAGTTGTTATTGATCATCGGATAGCTGGCTTGCTTGCCATTACGGACCCCGTGAAACCAGGTGCCCAATCAGCAATCTACCAATTGAAACGCCTCGGGCTTACCGTCACGATGCTGACAGGTGATCATTCCGATAGTGCTAATGTCATTGCACGAACAGTAGGGATCGATCACTACAAGGCGTCACTGACACCACAAGAAAAACACCGGCTCATCACTGAATCACACGCTCATGGCGAACAGCCAATAATGGTTGGTGACGGAGTGAATGATGCACCAGCTCTTGCGGCTGCCACTGTCGGCATTGCTATGGGAACAGGAAGCGATGTGGCAATAGAAACCGCCGATGTCACTCTTATCCGAGGAGACATTCAGCTGCTTCCGCATGCAATTCAATTGAGCAGAGCTACTCTGTTAAACATTAGACAGAACCTATTTCTTGCATTTATCTACAACGTTCTAGGCATTCCTCTTGCGGCAGGCATTCTTGTACCCGTCCTTGGCTCAAACTGGCAAGTAACGCCAATCTTCGCTGCTGCTGCGATGAGTCTGAGCAGCGTCTTTGTCATCACCAATGCTCTGCGGCTACGAACAGCAACTATTTGCACTGACACAAACCAAATCACCCTATAAATACCATGCCTACCGAACGCTATTCTTGTAGTTTTTATAGGCTGATCGCTTTCGTTGTCGCCGAAGTTCATAAGCTTCTCGTCTCTCAACAAGCTGCATGACCCGCGTTGAGTTTACAACATGAACAGATGGGTCATCAATTACAAAGGGCGTCGACCACGTTACCCCGTCATTGAGATTACATGCGTTAAAGAAAAATGAGTTCAGTCGTTCGGCACGGAACCCGTAGGGAAATTGACTTGTTAAATGATCTTCAGATCTCAGATTATCAATACCTTGGCGGGCGAAATAATGTACTTGTCCATCCGGTGAAAGTGACATCCCTAGCGTCCACCAACCAAATTGATCTGCTGAAATATCTTTTACCGGAAAATCTATTCCTCGACGGTCTCCTCTCACTTTAATGAGTGCTGAATCACTCTCAACTCCGCGTGATGTTTCACTACGAAAGTGAATCCACATCCCTGGCCAGTAGGGTTCTACCACTGGCGAACTGCCCGATGCAAAGAACCCCCGATTGGGCTCTAGCTTTGTTGTCCGCACCCCAACACGAATCCCAAAATGCGGCCCACTACGATTTTCCCACTTCTCTGCTGGGGGCAAATAAATCCGTACAACACAGCTCGGTATTTCACCCACGGGAATTTGTGATCCTAATCGTGTCGTAATACCGCAAATCAAATCATCTTGCTGGACTGTCCGAGAATACGTCCCAGGAACACCTGAGTGTAAGGTTCTTACAAGAAGTGCACGACTACTGCCTGGCAATCCACCCGGAGGAGTGTTCACAATTTCTAGAAGATCAGGCTGCCCTCGCTCCGGACCCTCGAGCATTCTTCGATTGCCAGAGAAAGCCAGCGGGCCACGCGCTCGACCGTCTTCTTCGCGAGAACTTTTCGGATGATTGTGGATAAATTTCCATCCATCTTCCTCGAAAGTATCACCAAGAAATTCAATTTTTGAACCATTTCCTGGAACTGGCACCATCGCAACTGAAGACGAATAGTCTAGTGCAAACACATTACCAGAAAAAAAAGCAACAACACCCATCGCGACACATCGAGGAAGAAAGTATTTCATGATTCTCATTAACAGTGATTTAGAAAACATCCAAGGCAGAGATCCTACCGAAACAACGCTTTTAAAATTGTCGGCAAAAAAACGCTAGTCAGAACAGTGATGAAGCTCGCAACGTTTCTGTCCGTACAACTCTTGTAAGCCAAACAGAAATTGGAGAATAAAGAAAAAAAAATCTTTTTAATGACGCACGCGACCGCGTCGTGTGCTACGAGCTTGCTCATCGAGATCTCGCAACGTTGCAATGCACCGCTCAGCTAATTGAGTTTCTGAAAGGCGATTGACTTCATCTGCTGTAATAACTGCACCAAAATGCAACCGAATTCGGCCAGGACGTGGAAGCAGATGAAACCGAGGCCAACATTCATACGCGCCAACAATAGCTACCGGTGCAATCGGTACTGCAGCACGTTTTGCGAGCAATGCAAATCCTTTCTTCATATCACCAAGCTGCCCTGATGATGTTCTTGTTCCCTCCGGGAACACAATTACAGCAGCACCTTTTCTTAGTCTTTGAATTACGGTTCTCATCGCCGTAACGGTCGAAGCGTTTCGATCGATTGGAACAGCACCAAGTGCAGCAATTGCGTTGCCAAAAGGCCCAAACTTAAAAAGGCTACTCCGAGCAAGACTCGAGAGTCGTCGGTTAGTGGCAAGACCTAGGAGAAGCGGGTCAAGGTGGCTTTGGTGACTTGAAAGGACCAGTACGCCACCAGATTCTGGCATTCGCTCTGCTATTTTTCGACGAAAACCAAATAACGATACGGACAATATCCGGGAAAGAAACCACAATGTGTCGTACAGCAGTCTGCCCCACCACTCTTGGTGACTTTGCGTTTTCTGCACAATCTTTGGAAGTAAAGCCATCGAAGGAGTAGTTGTTCCATTCTTTTTAGAAAAACTCATCAGCACTTCATTTCGAACTGTAATCTGAGGTAAGACCGCGGCCACGCGCTAGTTCTAATACTTGCTTAACAACATTTTCGAGTGAAAGACCATCTGTACGAATAATGATTGCATCTTTCGCAGCTTCCATTGGCCCAACCGGCCGATCCTTATCTCCCTGATCTCGCTCGATCTGACTAGTTAAAATTTCTTCTATCGAGCGGCTTTTATCGCCATGCTCAATTCTTTCATGATACCTTCGTGCCGCTCGAGCTGATGGTGATGCGTCAAGATAAACCTTTAACTCTGCACAAGGAAATACCACCGTACCTTGATCACGACCTTCCGTAACAAGATTAAACTTTTTTGACAAGTTCCTCTGCATTGTTGTCATTTCTTCGCGTACAGAAGGGGCATCTGCAACCGGACGAGTTGCAGCAGTGACGCGATCAATGCGTATCTCCGCAGAAATATTTTCACCGTTTGAAAATACTGAACCGCTGAGAAATTGAATATCGAGGCTTGCCGCCAACTCCGCCAGCGCCTTTTCATTTCCCAGAGAAACATTTCGTTGAAGGGCCGCTAACGCAACTGCTCGATACATAGCGCCAGTATCCATATGACACCAACCAAGCTTGCTCGCAAGAAGTTTCGCAGTTGAGCTTTTCCCTGCACCTGCAGGCCCGTCAAGTGTGATGATCTTCACAAAAAATAATCTCCAAATCGGTCATTTCGTAACGACGAATCAAGCATTCAACAGCTTTACCATCAATAACTAACGCACCATCCTGAGTCGGCCGTGCCTGAGTCGGCCGTGCCTGAGTCCGCTGGGGTCCATACACTTCGCCACCCTGACGAACATGGCTTACATCACGATTGAACTTAAGTTTTATGTGGCTCTCGTGCCCGCATGACTCAAGCAAACGCAAATGTATACCTTCACCTAGCACATCATCTTCTAGGTTGGCTGCAGAAACCAATCGTATATTTGGAGGCAACTTTAATGGCATTGGAGGCACTTGAAGTGACTGTTCTGCAGCCCAACCAATCCCAGAATCAATAACGTGCGGCAAATCGATTCCTAGAGCAAGGCGAAACGACTGAGGCTGACTTGTACAGTCCGTCGTCAAGACAGTGTCGAGTGTGTGCGAACTACTCTGCACATGCCAAGGATTACATCCCGTAAAAATTTGCAGACTACTGGATCGCGCAGACTCTTTTTGGTTCCTAATCTGTTGTTCAATTACAGCTCCGTCACTCACAATTGCAACAAGCCGCGGGGAAAAAATATGCTGCCGCTCAGTCTGAACAAGCTGTGTCTGAATTGTCCGAAAAATGTCACAGAAATCGTTCTCATTCCAGGCAAAGCGACAAGCAAAAAATCGACCGAACGCATCGCCTGAATGAGGCACAAGCGAATGCGCTTCCTGAGTTGGCTCAATATTAATCGATAACGACACAGCAGTGCCATCTAAAACAAGCTGTATTTTTTGCGAGAATCGGGCAAGCACAGAGCCATTTTCATGGACAAGCGTTCCGTGGCTCTCGATGCCGTCCCCACAGCGATCGACGCTGTCGGCCACCATTGCTGAATACTTAATATCTGCCGGATGGGAACCAGGATCAATCCAACAAAGAGCCAGTTGTTGAGTAAGCCGATTTCGCTCATCTTTTCGACTGCGAACTGACACAATCCCACCGGTTTGTCCATGAACTCTGACAGCAAAACCGTCTGTAGATAGCGTTAACTCGTCTTGAGTATTTTGTCGCTTTGTCAACCAACTTCCAAGAAACTTCTCTCCCCAGCCTTGAGAACCTTTGGCAGACAGCTGCTTCTTTTCAAGAACTGGAAAGGCTTCTTCTTGAACGCAAACCTGGCTCATTAAGTCTCTGTAACGGATTTGATTGTTTACAAGCCATCGTGACTCAACGGCAATCATTTCAGACTGTGATATTGTAGTGGTCATATCATATGTACGCTCCACGACGTCATTTTGCACTTGTGTGTCTGGTGTAAGACCGACACGAAAACCGTCTCTCTCAAATTCAATTGGTGTGGACAGGTCGGCAGTCTCACCTAACAGGCTTTCTGTAGTACAGAATCTACCAAACACATTTGTCCATGATGCAGCCCGACGCAGCAATACAAACCAGGGGCTCGCAGTACCTGCATGATGACAAAACATAGTGAGTACTACGTGTTCATGATCCATGGCATCGCTTAAAATCGAACTCAACGATAGCACTGCTGCGGAACTACGAGCATCAACTACTTTTGGTTCGAATGCCTCAATTCTATTTCTACTTTCGTCTTCCCATTGGAATCTTGATGCACCAGCAGACTGCATAGGAAACCCGTCAAAACTTGACCACAAAACACCTCGATACCCTAAGCGTTTCAGGATCGGTAACATGACAGAAGCACGTGGCCCAACATAACAACCAAAAATCTGTGGTGTCACACCACTAGCGTTCTCACAAGCAGCTTTTCCAGCCGCAACAGCTCGCTCAATTTGCTCTGGTGACAATAATGCAAACGGGAGTTTGCTGGACACGCTCCCAACAAGTGACATGGAACCATCAGCAACCTTGCTCCGTAAAGCATTCGATATATTCCCTGACGATTCCTGAAAAGAATTCATTGTCTCCGTGTCAGCTAATAATGTGAGCGGAACCGGAGACTGTAGTTCTTGCTCGAGTATTGCTGTGGTGTTTCCAGAAAAAAGAACAAGATCAAGGCACCAGCACTCTACTGGATAGAAGTGATCCCTTGCAGACTCAAGACATTGAAAAGCTTCCGATAATTTTTCTTTTGCAACTGCTGACTGATCTTTTCTCCAAGCTTTCGCTGCTGCGAGGACAGCTTCTGGAAATCCTGTCTGCTCTAAAAGGGTGTCCGACCGCATTCGGCTCGCCAATCGCTCAAAGAGTAGAGCCGTAAGGCCAAGGGACCGAAAGTCATCAACAAATGCAACTTGCCACTTTGAGAGCCTTTCTTGTCTCGCGTCAGCTTGTGGACTCGTAGAGTTTTCATTGCGAAACAATGCTAATAACTCTGGAAGAAATGTCTCACTATCGTTCTGGTGGAGAAAATTTTGCTGTGTACCAAATGGAGGTGAAGCTCCCGTTGTAAACCGCTCTAAAAGTCCTTCAGGCACAATACCTACGACTTCTTCCTCGTCGATCCATGGTAAATCCACACTTGCCCAACGAGGTATCCCTGCAGACTCACAAAGCACGTAAGGGTGCCATGCAATCGTCCAGGCATTCAAAATTGCTGATGCATCGTCGTTCTCAAGCCAATCAGATAAGTCTTCGAGCGAATGACACGGAAGAAAAACCATGATTCTCGGTCGGGAGCTTTTTTCAGATGTATTCATAACGCACTACTGGTTGTCGAAAGAGTCACTTTTACTCTGTTAAAATCAAGCACACACGGAGTGGCTCATCTATTTACCGCCTCAGAGTAAGAACCAAAATGTAACTTATTTTCTACAATACATGCTGTCCCCTCGGGAGTTTTGACAATATGTAACGAGTTTGTTTTTTTACCGTTTGACACTAGAAAACATAGATCCATAGAGTTTCTGTATGGTATCCTTCCTAGGTGTAACTTTATAGATAGTTCACGTTCTGATTCCCATTTGATGATGGGACAGTTTTCCTTTCAATTTATTTTTAAAAAACGGTTGCGGCATGGCGCGCTCGCGAAACGTCTGGGGTATCGATATTGGCAAGTGTGGGCTAAAAGCGCTCCGCTGTAGCCTTTCGTCACAACCGGGAAAACTTGTCGCAGAAACATTCGATGTCATTGAGTACCCGATGCTGCTTACGCAGCCTGAAGCTGACCCGACAGAACTCATTCGAGATGCGCTTGAAGAATTCCTGCGACGCAACGACGTCGCCGGAGACACCCTTGCAGTTTCTGTCCCTGGACAATCAGGACTAAGCAAGTTCATAAAACTGCCACCGGTCGAGGCAAGCAAGATTCCAGATATCGTCACGTACGAAGCTCGACAACAAATCCCATTTCCCTTGGAACAGGTTGTGTGGAGTTGGCAACGACTTGAGGGTGGTATAGAGGAAAGTGGCTTTGTGATTGATGCCGAAATCGCTCTTTTTGCAATGAAGCGAGATCAGGTAACAAAGGCAATCGAGCCGTTCAAAGAATCTGATCTTGAAATTGATCTCTTGCAGCTAAGTCCGGTGTCTTTAGCTAATGTTGTTATGTTTGATCAACTTCCAAAGGCGAGTGAGATTGACCCCGATGCTCCACCCGCATCGATTGTCTTGGCATCAATGGGCGTTGATACAACCGACCTCGTCATTACAAATGGGTTAAAGATATGGCAACGGACGATGCCGATTGGCGGAAATAATTTTACCCGAGCACTTGTGCAAGGGATGCGAATGACCTTCGCAAAAGCAGAAAACCTTAAGCGTAATGCCGCACGGGCGGATGACCCGAAAAAAGTCTTCCAAACGCTTAGGCCGGTATTTAATGAGTTCGCAAGCGAACTACAGCGTTCCCTGAACTATTTCACCGGTCAAGACAGAACTGCAAAAATTGGTCAGGTTTTGCTCGTTGGCAATGCCGCAAAATTGCGGGGCCTTAGTGACTTTCTGGCAAAACAACTTCAACTGGAAGTACACCGTTTGCGTGAATTCAAGTCGCTTGAAGGAGATTCCGTCCTCAAGGCTCCCGTATTTCGTGAAAACCAACTTGGATTTGCGACCGTTTTTGGACTATGCCTTCAGGGATTAGGCGTCGCAGGAATTCGAACCAATCTTCTGCCAAGCGATATTACTCGTGATCGTTTGATACAAGCGAAAAAACCTTGGGCAGTTGCTGCAATGCTTGGTCTTTTAGTAGCAGCTCTTCTTAACTTTTTTGGTATCTACATTGCTTGGAGCAGTTACTCTGAAAATCTTTTCGCGGACGCTTTCACGCAAGTTGACTCTGTTGTTGGAAAGTCTTCACAGATCCAGAGTAATCTTGAGCAGGTCCAGGCTGAACGATTAGAGATCCTGGATACTCAGCAGCGGCTCGCTCGTATAAGTGACCGTCGATTTCAGTCGCTGGATTTGATTCGGGCCATTGAATCGATGATACCTCGTGATGAACCAGACAAAACAGACGCCTCATTACGTGATGCAATCCAAGCAGAGAAAGCCGAGGCTACTGAAGAAGCTAACGGGCTACCAATTATTCCTGTTTCAATCAACTATGACGAGTTGCATATCAACTCTCTGGATTGTCAATATTTCGAAGACCTCTCAACATGGTTCGAACCCCTTGAAGAAGACTGGAAACGCACCATCGCCAGAGATCAATTTGAAACAAATGATGCGAGTGAAAAGACGCCTGACACAGATACTGAGGGCCAGAGCGATACTCAGGCCGATGCGGATCCTGAGAGTGAGGCTGATGTAGAATCAAGCGAGCCTTCATTTGAACCTGAGGATAGCGAACCGGAAGCCCCTACGGGCGAGGGCTGGGTAGTGCAACTGGTGGGTTACCATTTCCACAATGAGGACTACCACGCACCATTTGAAGGTCGAACTTATCTACGTACAACATTGATTGAATCGCTGCTGGGTGAGAGAGGTGAGATTGTCACCGTGACTGCTGGCCCGGAGGCGGGAGAAAAAGTTTTACCGAAGGAAATCGGCATAGGTTTCCCGGCAATTATTGAATCCAGCCCTATCGAGAATTACTGGCTATCGACAGCCGTTGATAGCGTTGGTGATGACGGCATGGGGATGGGGCCAAGCCGAGGCCCGACGCGAGGAGCATCCGGAGAATTATTAGAAGAAGGATTAGAATTAAAAAAGTATGATTTTATTATTCAATTTGTTTGGCAGCCGAAAACTCCCGGTGCTGTTCAAATAATTTCAAGTGGTGAAACTGGTGATAACTATTAACACGCTACTAGGTTGGTAACGCCCCACGTTGCTATTCCCTCGTCCTCAATGCGGAAAAAACTATGGTTGAGATTCCCGATGATATCCGAGGCTACTTAAAGCAAGTGAAGAAATATCACTTTTGGCTCCTGGCATTGCTCATGCCACTCATCCTTGTACCTCTAGCCTTCACCGCTGATGCAAAACTCTTACGCGAAATAGACACTCGGTCTTCTGCCGTAAAAGCAAAAGTCGACTCAATCAACTCTATTACACAAAAGAGAGCAGAGGGACTCGAGGAATTCGGACATCCACAACCTGAGTGGGCAGAACAGATATCCGAGTCAAACGATGCATTGCGTGAAAAAATCCTCTTGGAATGGAAATATTTATGGGATCAACAAAAGCCAATTCGAGCATGGCCTGTTGAATTAAGAAGTGACTTTGTAAGGGCCATTGTTCGCCTGAAACCGGATGGGAACTTATCGACCCGTTTTCGTGACAGGTATCTCAACACTATACGCCGCGTTGTAAAACAACTACCCGAACGGATTGATGCCCAGGAATCAATGGAGTCCTTGGGGGCTGACGGCGGATTTGGCGGCGGATTTGGCGGCGGTGACTTTGGAATGCCTAATGGTGCCGACGAGGACAGCGCAGACCGAACGGTTACTTGGGATTCAATGGACCAAAGCGAACTCTACCAATCCTTCTATTGGACAACTACACCATCAACTAAACAGATAATACTCGCACAGGAAGAACTTTGGGCGTATGCGATCCTTTGTGATGTTGTAGTCAAGGCAAACAATCAGTCAGCTGGTTATCACGATGCAACCATCCCGTACATTAGTCGTTTAGCAGTCGGGTACCGTGCTGCTGAAGAAGATCCGGGTGGACGGAAAGGCGGCCGAATACAAACCACATCAGGTGGGATGGATGATTACATGGGCATGGATATGGATATGGGCATGGATATGGGCATGGACGGCGAAATGGGCAAGCCTCTCAATCCACGCTTCGCATCCTCAGCTCAAGATGGCATGGACATGCAATACGATGAATTTACAGGCATGCCAATGGATTCATTTTCGGAAGACGGTGATGAAGCCCTTTTGAACTGGATCTATGTCGATTCAGAAGGCAAGCCACTAGACAGCGTTGTTGTGGCTGAATCAGCGGATACAAAATTTGTTCATTACATTCCCTTCTGTCTTAAAGGTAAAGTCGATCAGCGAAAACTTGATCTACTTCTTCGATCATTCGCGACCATGTCGGTACCAATTGATGTCCGACAGGTACGAATAAACCCAGACACCACGGATTCCATGGGCGGAGAAGGAGCAATGATGGGCGGAATGGGGCCAGGACAAAATTCTGAGGACGGCGTGCGACGTTACGACTTGGATGTTGAATTACGGGGGTCGATTGCACTCACACAAAGACCCGATGGAACAGTGCTGGGGCTTGAAACTGAGCCACAGAATTAGATAAGGAGGATTTCTTTCATGGGACTTCCAAAAATACAATTTACGCCTGATGTGATTTGGTCATTTGTGGCAAACCACGGTGAAAAAATACTTGTTGCAATCGTGGTCTTGTGTAGCTTGCCACTTGCGTGGGGCGGCATAAATGCTTTGAGGTTAAAAACCAGATCGTCGGCTGAGGAACCTGCTGAGATCATGAGATTGGTCACCAACGCAAAAAGTTTACTCAGTCGGCCGTTACCGCCTGATCAGCAAAAGGAGTTAAGCAAAAACTTCCGAGCAGCGAATAATGACCTGGACGCAACTTTGGAATCTTGGAACCCAAAAGATATAAACCGTTTATCGGTTGATGCTGGATTTAACCGTCCACTACTTGGCGACATCCAGAGACGACAAATTCCTGTCATTTTCCCTCTCGAACGTCTCGTTGCGACTGCCGGCGTTGTTGCTATTGCTGATCAAGATGAACTCCTTGCCGGAGCTGATCCATCATTTGCTGGCAGTTTTCCAGAGATGGAAATGATGGATGGTCCCATGAATTCGCAGCCAACGATCATGTCACCTCCAGCAACAAAAATGCCCTACGTCATTCTAACTGGACTCATTCCATACCGAAAACAGTTTGATGAATACGTCTCGCTTTATTCGAGAGCGAGTTACCGTAATATGGAAAGGGATATACCTATCTGGCATGATTTTGCAGTTGAACGATTAGAAGTTAAGCCTGGTGGTGGTGGTGACTGGGAGGTTATTGATTTAACAAATCTTTATGAGAATTGGAAAGACACTTGGATGAGCGCAGCTCCGGATACTATCCCCCAGCAGTTCATACTTCCCGCTGCACAAAATGTATTTAACTCGGAAGACGTTCCAATAGGTTATTGGGGCCCCCTTCCGACGCTTGCCCCCAAGCCAACCCTAAATGGTGTCGACCAAACGGGCATGGGCAGCGGCATGGGTGATTTAGCAGGTGGGCCCACATGGGGCATGCAGGCAATTCACCCTTGGGCAAAAGATGAGATGAAAATTTTATTGGAAGACCAAAAAAAATTGGCGCTCGAACAACAAGATGGCTTGCAATTTGGCGGGCAGGGAATGGATTCTGGCATGGAATTCACTGGAGGAATGGGCGGGCAAAGCCAAAGCACATTTAGTCCTTTCAGAGATGCCGAAATGGGCATGGAGGGAGATGGCATGACCGACAATTACGACGAAAGCGTGATGATGGGCTATGGTCCGGATGGTGAAGGCATGATGAGCGATCTTGACTACCGTCTTTTTCGGTTTATCGACACAAGCGTAAAACCAGGCAGTCTCTACCGATACCGCGTTACTCTTCGCGCCTGGAACCCAAACTGGATGCTTCCAAGAAAATTTCTTGAAACTCCAGAATCTGCTGAGGAACAATTTGTTCAAGCATCAACCTCAGAACCCTTCCCAAGCCTTGAAGTCATGCCTCTCCATGTGCCGGCGGATAACGTCCTCCTCGCTCGACTTTTGTTGAGAGATGAAAAAAAACTTTATGGACTCGGTATCAGTGATCAAGAACTTCTTGTTCTCGACAGCAATGAAGAATCAGGAAATTTTGAACTTCATTCGATCACAAGTAAACCTGGACAAATCGTAGGAAGCAGAAAAGGTGCAAGGAAAATTAAACAGTGGAACAATCAAAGGATTTCAGTTCCGCCACATAACGTTGACAGTGGCCAGACGCTGTTGGCCGTAGCTGGGCAGCAGACAATTGATGGAAAAAAACGTCCGGGCAGAGGTTTTACACCACCAGAACCACTCGAAGTCCTTATTGCAGATGCCGCGGGGACTCTCGATATTATTACTGCGGACTCATGCGAAGAGACTGTTCGAAAATATCTGCCAACAATCCCGGGATACCAGCCACCGAGACAGGTCGATCCATCCATGATGGAAGGAATGGAAATGGGGTTCTAAAGTATTTTACTTAAGAAGAAGTATCAGTAGTGCTTCACTCAATACCTCACATCGTCAGAACGAAATTGGTCTTAATCCTTATGCAGAAATTAACAACAAAAAAATCAAAGCTCTACCGCATTACGTTGTTTGGAAGTTTCTTGACTGCGCTGGCATTGAATGGAAGTCTTCTCTACGCACAACTAGAACCTAAGTTTGGTCGCCTCTCTCTGCTTGAAGGATCAAGCGAGATGAAGTCTTACAAGAATGACCTCCAGTCTGGGATGAACTTTACAGAGAAGCATCAAGGTTTACTTTTGAATGAAGGTCTTCCACAATTATTTCTTGACGGAAATCGGCTCGAACGATCACAAGTTCGCCAGCGTCTTCAGAAACTACTATTTGATTCAATAAGTGATCCTACTGCTTACAAAACCGCAAGGGACTTAGCAGTTGCACAACTTTCAACGTTAGCCCGTAGCACGGAAATTTCAATCAATGGCAGCATCAACGCAGCATTGTTTCTTGGAGAACTTAAAGAACAAAATGGGCTGCTTGTCACAACGGCTACCGAGCCACTTTCTGAACTTATTTCTGATGAAACCCTCACTCCTTCCGTACGAATAGCTGCCCTTCTCGGCTTGGGCAGTAGGGTGAAAGAAGCTCGAGAATCGGCTAAAGGCGGCCCGACAGCAGTAAATATCGTCGGCAGCATACCCACAATGGAACAAGTTATTTCACTGCCGGCTGAACAACTGCCAGCCATTGCTCGAGACTGGATGCAAGCAAGAACCCTTGAATATGCCTCTGAGCTGCTTCTTCTTTTGGGTGATGACTCTCAGAAGCTTACTGAAGTATCGAAAGGTGCTACTGTAATTATGAAAGACGTATCACGTTCTATCGACCTCCGAATTCGATCTGTTGTCTTTTTGTCCCGCTTAGCGGATACCGATATTGCCTTGCCGGCGGCAGACATTATGGCCGTCACGGACGAACTTGTCCGTAAATCACTTCGCGAAGCCTACGGAACTATTCAAGATAAAAAGTTTGAAGAGGAAATAACTGGTATGGGCATGCAGGGTGGAGGAGCTGAAATGATGGGCTTTGACCCAATGGGAACACCAGTTGAAATTGAAAAGAATTACTTACCAATCACTGCCAGCCTTCGAGCAAGCTGGCGACTAGTGAGTCTTGCCGATTCTATGAATCGGCTCTCTGGGAAAATGAATGATGAAAAAGAAACATACGAGAATAACGCAAAACGCCTTCGTACGTTTGGAGTCAAAATTTATGAAGAGCCAAAAGATGCGTCCATTACAAGCGCCGTTGAGGCGTTGGATCCAGATTCAATAGTCCCCGATGTCGAGAACCCAGAAGCCATCGACCCCGAGAAAGAAACAACACCAAAGAAATTCTCACCATTTAAACTGCGATGAGAATTCTGTTACTTCTTAATCAACTCACGAACCGACATCCCTGACGGTATCATTGGTAATACCTGTTCTTGATATGGCACTTGAACATCTAAAAGTGCGGGTCCATCAGAATCTATCAGTCTCTTAAGAGCAGATTCCAAATCTTTTTTCTCTGAGACCGTTTCGGCATGCCACCCAAAGCCCTCGGCAATCGCTACAAAATCTGGATATCGGGCATCCGGAGAAATACCGTCACCTTGTCCAGAAGCTTCAGGATTTCCAACAGGACCAAGATACGTGTGCGCTCGATTACCCTTAAAGAAGCGGTCCTCCCACTGCACAACCATTCCCAAATGCTGATTATTCAATAAGAGCACCTTTACAGGAATATTCTCACACGTGCATGTCGCAAACTCTTGAATATTCATCAGGATGCTGCCATCCCCATCAATATCAACAACAATATCGTCAGGACAACCTATTTTTGCTCCCATTGCCGCAGGGAGTCCAAAGCCCATTGTTCCAAGTCCACTTGAAGAGAGCCACGTTCTCGGCCGTCTAAACTTATAGAACTGCGCCGCCCACATCTGATGTTGTCCTACCCCAACGGCAACAACAGCGTTGCGATCTGCGGTTAAGCGAGACAATTCTGCGATAGCTTCTTGAGCAAGAATACCTGGATATGTTTCATCAAATGCAAAAGGGTCTTCCTCTTTCCAACCCGCTATCTTGGCATGCCATTCATCGAGCCCTTCTTCAGGTGGCTCCACAATTTCGTTCAGTTGTGCCAGAGCTTCATTGACATCGGCTACAACCGGAATGTGGACTAACTTGTTTTTGTTTATTTCAGATGGATCGATATCGATATGGACAATAAACCCGTGCTGAGCGAATTCGGCGACCTTGCCTGTCACGCGATCATCAAATCGTACCCCAACAGCGATAAGCAAATCTGCTTCGTCAACCGCATAATTCGCATACACACTGCCGTGCATACCTAGCATATCGAGGGATCTCGGATCATTACCGGGGAATGCACCAAGCCCCATAAGAGTCATCGTGACTGGAATGCCCGTTTTCTCGACAAGTGTTCTTAAGTTTGCGGAAGCCTCACCTGCGATTACACCACCACCAGCATAAATCACGGGCCTTTTTGCTCTACGAATTGCAGCAGCAACCTGCGCAATTTGCTCTGAATGTGCGCGGCGAACTTCAGGGTGGTAGCCAGGTAAATTCATTTCCACGTCATAATCTGGCTGAATATTCGTCAACTGAATATCTTTCGGCAGATCGACAAGCACAGGGCCCGGCCTCCCGGTGGTGGCAATAAAAAATGCTTCTTTCATGATACGAGGAATATCTTTTGCATCAGTAACAAGATAGTGATGCTTCGTGATTCCTCGGCAGACTTCAACAATCGGCGTTTCCTGAAATGCATCCGTACCAATAACGCTTGTTTGGACCTGCCCGGTAATTGCCACAAGTGGAATACTATCGAGTTTTGCATCAGCAATTGCAGTTACAAGGTTGAGTGCACCAGGTCCACTCGTTGCCATACAAACTCCTGGCTTCCCGGTTGTACGGGCGTATCCTTGTGCTGCGAAACCACCGCCTTGCTCATGACGTGGCAGAATAGTTCTCAGTTGATCACCGAAACGAGTGAGCGACTGATGCAGCGGCATGCTAGCGCCACCTGGATATGCAAAAATCACCTCAACCCCATTACGAATAAGTGATTCTACAACTGCATCGGCTCCACTGATAAGTGATTCATTTCGTGTCTGATCAGGTGCCGTTGCCATCTCCATCGTCCTCTCTTGGTATCTATGAAATTAATCTACGTTTTTTTCCAGTTTACCCTCGTCACTTCACGAAGCCTCGCCCATAATTAGGAAAAGGTTTTTTTTGGTAAACTCGATCTTCTCAACGATACACGAAAAGAAGCCCCGGGTCAGCTATTTAACCGCCATATCAAGCACTATTTCTTTCAATTATCCCCTACAATACGACTGTGTTAGCTGCTCAGAATGACCGTGAAACCGCGTTGTCACCCGTAAGTTCGGGCCAACTGCACCAACTTACCGACGGCCTGCGCGATCACAATGGTTTTGCCGAGGTGCTCGCAAGTCTTTATCAGGGGCATGGTGGGACAATTGGTGGGACCTGGGGAGCCGCGAGTAGCCTAGCCGTTGCTGCTATTGCGTCTGCAAGGGCTAGAGAACAACCGGGACTCATTATCGTCGTTGTTCCACACGCCGTGGATGCCGATATTTTTGCTGATGACCTCACGCTTTTCACATCATCAACAGTCGATGTTTTACCTGCAATTGAATCCATTGAAAATTTATCATCGAGCCACGAACACCTGGTCACCGACCCGGCTGAAGCAAGACGTCTGGCGATCGTCAAACGTCTAGTAGAAAACTCTGATACCAGTCCTCGCATTCTCGTAACGTCAATGCAAGCTGTTCTAACTCCACTCCCTGACCCACGACAAATTGAGGAAAGTACACGGCAACTCATTCTAGGTGCCACGATTGATCCTCAAGAATTGTCTGAATGGCTTTCAGCAAGAGGATGGCAACAAGTAGATACGCTTGACTCTCCGGGTACTTTCGCTCGTCGTGGTGGTATCATTGATCTTTTTGCAACTGATTGGGAACGACCAGTTCGACTTGAACTCAATGATGATGAGATTGATTCACTCCGATCATTTGATACTGTCAGCCAGCGAAGTATCCAGTCTTTAGACTCTATTGATCTGACTGCCTTGCAATCGCAACGCACAAATGACAAGCAGGCATGGCTCACCAACATTGTACCTCCTGATACATGGTGGAGTCTTGTGGAACTACAAGAGCTGTCTGACGAAGGACAACGACTAGTAGATATTCTTCCAGAACAATCGACA
>Ga0315320_10001778_pt1 | contig 17872 bp, 19 predicted proteins | sample M140m21515metaG_FD_203458 | JGI IMG/M metagenome (GOLD analysis project Ga0315320, IMG submission 203458) | Ammonia-oxidizing marine archaeal communities from Monterey Bay, California, United States - M1 40m 21515 | ecosystem: Environmental > Aquatic > Marine > Coastal | place: USA: California... | reverse complement strand
TACACGCCAAGATCGTTTATGGATGATTGATGGAATAGATGAGGATGATATTATTATATCTACCGAGGATTTCAAGGAAGGCGAAGAAGGTTGGCAGATAGTAACAAAGGATGAGATTGCTCATGAAAGTGGTGGTTTAAAAATAGGTGAAAGCGTTGATTTTAAACCGGATACTTTACCTAAAAATATAGTAGAAGAAATACCTTTAGCCAATTTACAAGAAAAACAAAGGTTAGAAGAAAAAGAAGAACAACAACAAAGTGCACCAACTTTAAGTAAAATATCGGTAACAGATAAAGAAAAACAAGAAGAGGGAGAATCTATGACTGAAGATAAAAAGCGATTAACTATATAAATTGAAAATAAATTAAATACACATGTATAATACATAATAATGTCTTCTGAAAATTCAAGAATAGTATCAGAGATTTATCAGTCTCGTAATGTATTGTTAGATATTATGGAAACTCGTGGTTACCAAATAGATGATTATAATGATTTCAGTATTACAGAGGTAAACGCCATGAATAAAAATGAACAATTAGATTTACTTTTAACGAACGATGATTCAACGAAAGGTAAAATATATATTAAATATAATTTGTTAAAAGGGTTGCGGCCACAAAATATTGATGATATGATAGAAGAGTTGTTTGATATAGAACAAATATTAACAAAGACCGATGAATTGTTGATTATTACGAAAAATGAACCAAATGAAACGTTACAAAATCATTTAGAAAGGTTGTGGTTAGTGAAAAAAGTATATGTAAATATACTTTCAATCACTAGATTGTCTTTTAATATTCTAAAACATAGTTATGTTCCTAAACACGAACTAGTAGATAAACTTATTATAAAAGAAAAATTTAATATAATAGATGATAAACAGTTTCCTGATATAAGTAGATTTGATCCGGTGGCGGTAGTATTGGGTTTAAGACCAGGCGTGTTGTGTAAAATCACTAGACCTAGTCCAAACGCAATAGAATCTGATTATTATAGAATATGTAAATAGTTAAAATAGTATTGATATATATATATATGACGCAAGAACTACAAGATTATTATAAACAATTAAGGCAGACAGATTATAAGATTAATCCTTTTAATATGAAAATGATGAATCCTAAGAATGCTAAAAATGATTTACCATTATTACTACCACATGGACCAACTTCTTATAAATCAAAATTTAATTCTTTAAAACAAAATACAGATATAGATTTACAGGAATGGAAGTCCAATTACATTGATTACAATACTTATGTAACAAATAAATCTTTAAAAGAAAAACAGGCAAAAAGTTATAGTACTATAAATAAAAATAGAAATTCAGTACAAGGTTTACGAAATACCTTGGATAATGATATTAAAGATAATGATAATGTATTATTTACTAGAATTAAAACTTTAGAAAAATTAAAAAAAGAGTTAGTAAATAAAAAAATAGAATATAATAAATTATTACATTCGGCAAATGCATCAGGACAATATAAAAGCGATAAAGAATCTCAATACACAGAAAGCACAGTAAGGTTAATATTACAAATAGTAGGGATAGTTATAGCAGGAGGGATTGTTTATAAACTAAATAAATAATAGTTTTTTCTATATCTATATTGCATATGGATATAGAAAAAAAGCAAAGCATAACAAAACGTATAAAAGATTATCAATTAAAGCAGTATGGTATATTAGAAAATATACAGTTACAACTATTAGATCAAAATAAATTTTTACAAGAAAATAAACCTTATTTAGATAAAATGTTTTTTAATGAAGATATTCATTTAGATACTTATGTAAATGATTATGGATATTTAATCACGTTTACTGATAAAGTGAACACCACAGTAGATAAGACATGTCCTGATAATAAATTACGTCAAGGTCAAGAATTGTATGCTTTTTCCAAAGATGGAACAGTAATGGATACTGCGCCCATGTGTAGTATATATGGTAAGAATATTAAAGATAGTAAAACTAATGATATTTCCTGGGTTGATATAGAGGGTTATAAACATGAATATAGTGGAGAATCTTGGAATGAAAGAGACTTATCGTGTAAAGAACCTGTAGTAATATTGTCTCACAAACAATATACAAACATTCCTACATCAGAATATTCTATGAATAAAGAGAATGTGTGCATGAAAACAAGTGTAAACCCAGCATTAATATATGAATTAAAAAGTTTAAATGAAGAGTTTATAAAATATTTAGAAACAATAAAAGGCGATGTATCAACAAATATACAAATAACTAAAATGATCGAGTCCATTCAAAAACAAAATATATCTATAGTTCAAAAGATGAACCAAGACCAAAGTGTAGCATCAATGTTACAAGATTCGGTAGTAAAAAAGGATATGTTTGAATATCAATTTATTTCCTGGTCTTTAGTTACAGTATTATGTATAGGATTAATTTCTCATTTTGGTAAAAAAAAGTTGTAATATATATATGGATAACAAAACGTGTATGATATTATTACTGGGTTTTATAGTTGTAATCGTATGTTCTACAAATAACTCTTTAGAAGGATTAAATAATAATATAGGGACAAAAATGCAGAAACAAATTACACCCGTCGAATATACATTAAATAATAGAAATGAAATGTTAAATGAACACCTAGGATTTAAAAGTGATAAAACTGTTTTAAATAATTATGATAAAACAAATGATAATATAGCAGATATAAGTAAAAATTATCCTAAACTAAAGGATACTACCACTTATATTACTGATGTGAATAATGCTAATACTATACAAATCATTAATGAGAATAATAAATTACAACATAAACAATATACTACAAATGCTTATTTACAAAATATAGATGTGTCTTTAGAAAAAGTAAAAAATTCTGGAATAGTAGTGACAGAATATAGTTATGATACTGCAATATGGGCTATTATAGCAGTTGGTTTATTTATAGTTACTTTAACAATGATTATGTAAAATTTTATCTGATATTATATTAACAGATAAAATGAATAAACAAAATGCGGTTGTTGCTAGAAATTATGCTACACAAAAATATGCTGATACACTTACAAGTAAAACCAATGCTTTAAATGATAAAGCAAGACGGTCTGCCGTCGATGCTACTGCAAATGCACATAGAGATGATTATTTATTAAATAATAATTATACAGACACTAAAAGACGTTTTAATAATAGTTTAGTTAATGTAAACGGGGGATATGCGTATATTACACAAGGAGGTGCGATGAGAAAAATAATAGGCGGTATAGATAGTAATTGGAATACTACTGATAATGGTAATTATGTTAAATTTTCAGATATTCCTTACAGTAATTGCCCAGATACAGCAATTGATTTATCAATAAGTGATGCAGAGAGCGAATTAAAAAGTGATAAAACGGCTATTTTTCAAGCAAATGAGATAACTAATTATACATTAACCGCGTGTGGCGCCGAGGGTGAAATTGTTTATATTAATAAATTTATGGAATTTTCGCCAGTTAAAATGGGTGGAAAATATCGATTTCAACCTGGTGAAGGGAATGGATTTGTGTATTTAGACAAATGGAAAACCATCGACTGGGAAAGGGTCGTGCCATTAGCGGCACAATTGGCGTGTGAAAGCGGATATCAAGTTATGAAACTTGTAATAGGAAATGACGGTGGAACACCTTATGTATATTGTTATGGCAGTGATTATAATTTAGATGACATAGGTTTGTCTGACAATTATACTACTAGTAAAGGTGGCAATAAAAGCACTGCTGTTAGTCCGTGTAATGACAAACGTTTGTTTTACCCTAAAGATACTAAGTCTAAATGGTCGTCTGATTTTATAGATGGTATACCTACAATTACTGAAAATGGAGGAAAAATAAGTCCACAAAAATATACTACAAAAACAAGTAAAAAAGATATTAAAAGAACTATTCCTGTCGAATGTTCTCATTTTACTACATTTACACAATCGTATAAGATAACTTGTGATGAAATGTCTGATTATCCGTCAACTATACCTACTGGTATTCAACGGTGTAACGCAGTTTATGCGGTTTGGAATCAAGGTATAAAAAATTCAAACATTTATGTAGGAAATGTAGGTTATATAACACCTGACGGTAAAGTGCAACATATATCAAAAAATATGTTAATGTATCTAGATAAACAAGTTGATAAATTGATTACCTATCAAGATAAGCGTGTATGTATGCAAAGTAAACAATATTTGTCAAATACAAATCAAATATTGAAAACGGTTGCTATGACATTAGAAGATGCAAGAACACAGTGTGCAAATAACACGAATTGTGCTGGATTTCATATATTAAATGATACAAACGAAACCGGTATGGGAATGGTAACTTTTTTTAAAAAGGCTGGAGTGCAATGTGGTGAAACATTACAAACGTTTAATTCCATGCTTCCTTTAACAGAAGATCCTTATACATACGATTATGGATGCACAACAGTTTGGAAACCATTGATTCTTAAAATAAAAAATCCGAATAATAAGTTTTTAACCACTGATAATATAAAAAATCCAACCTTTGGAAAAAAAAATAGAGGCGAAGGAAATGTAGATGCAAATTATTTTAATGATGATAATAGCGATTATACTTGGGACGTTAGAAATATAACAGGTGGGTGTCCTTACACCATAAGATCTGGATTGTATGGTCAATTGTGGTATGGATACCGTAATAATGGTTATACTGCCGAAAATAAACCAGGTTTTATTTGTAAAACATTACAAACTACTACAACTGATTACTATAATAGTTATATAAATACTAACTTACCAAATTCAATAAACCAAATAAAAACTCAATTACTGCCTAATTTACAATATGTGGCAAATACACTTGATAATATTATGAACGCGTCGAAACAAAAAGAACCAACAAATTCTATGAATACTAATACTACCCAAGTAGAAGGATTAACTACCATAGAAAAAGAATATGGAGATGAAATTGTTAATGTATTAAATCAATCTATACCAAAAAAGGTAAATTTTAATGGTAAAAGTTACACTATAATTAATAAAAATCAATTAAATTCATATGGAATTATTAAAGCACAACTACAACAAGGATTAATTACTAGTGGTGATGCAAATATTCAAATGTCTGTATTATTTAATAATGGAAATCCTAAAGCAGCCCTAATGAAGGGTAAAAAAAGTAGTGTATCAGTAACAACGGATGAAACAGAAACAACTACGACAGGCACTACGACAGGCACTACGACAGGCACTACGACAGGCACTACGTCAGACGTTTCCAACTATGAAGGAACTAAAGGATATAGAAGGCATGGTCCAGTAGAATTTCCTTCTAACTCTACAAAATCGAAGAATGTAATAAACGTTATAGATAGTATGTCGGAAAATTCTCAGGGATTAAATCAGCAAATGGGACATATAGTAAAACAATTTGATGCGATGGGTGAGGTAAATAACGGAAGTGTAGACGCTATGGATCAAGATAGTTCTGTAATGATGATGAAAAATCTATACGGTTATGGTGGTTGGGTTATTGTATCTTTATTGATTATTGTTGGTATTTTGATATTTGGTTTTAATTTAATACCTAGTTTAAATAATAGAATGATGTTAATGAATTTAACTATAGTATTAGGTATAGTATCCACTGTATTAATAGTTTTAAAATATAATTTATGGGATGTTTTTTTAAGTTTTTTAAATAAATTTATTTACTACAACTAAAAATATATGTTATTATAGTATAAATGACTTCAAATGATCAATATGATAATGATGCTATTACCACATTTAATACAGATTCCCTTAAACAATTGGAATTATATCAAGATCAATATAAAAGTTTAAACAAAGCGTATACCGAAACAGCAGAAAGTAATGTTGCAAGAAGAAATCAGTTACGAAATAGTATGAATACTATAGCACAAAATATTAATAGTTTACAAAATACACAGGTAGCTGCTTATAATGCCGCTGTTCAAAATGAAAAACAAGCAAGAACAACATTAGGACAACAATTAGGGACTTTAGGTGTTTTAAATACGGAATTACAAAATGCACAATACAATGTGGATCTATTAAAGCAAGACGATATAAATAAAGCTCGTATGGCAGATATTAATATAAATGAAAGTAAAGAATATGAATCTCAAATGCAATTATTTAAGATGATATCTTTTTATTTAGTATTCATTTTGTTTTTTGGAGTTTTAGGAAAGTTTATTCCAGTAATTTCAAATATTACAAAGATAATTTGCCTTTTAATCACATTAATCATGATATTCCATATAATACATAAATTAGTAGACATGTATTCTAGAAGTAGTACCAATTTTGAAGAATATAAGTTTAAAAAACCAAGACACACTGCTTCTAGTGCTACAGACACCGACACCGACACCGACACCGACACCGATAGTGATGATGAAAGCAATAACTGCACTACTAGTGATGATATATTAAATCATACATCAAGTAGTAGTAGCGAGAGTTTTAGAAGTATAAAACCGTATAATAAAAATAATAAATCAGTGTTAGGTAAATCTAAATTTTAATTAATATCTATTGATTATATAGATATTAAAATGGATACTTTATTACAAAATTTAGGGTTATTTGCGCCTTCCGTTAAAGAAGGACTTTTTGGTATTGGGAAAAAAACTAAAAAATCTAAAAAATCTTCCTCCGATACAACAACTGCTAGTTGCCCTGCGCCAACTGCAACGCAAGTTGATGCGGTATATCAAAGTCAATTAGATAATTATTCAACCACAATAACCGAATTAAATAGTAATGTTACCGACTTATCTAGTCAATTAGCAGAAGAAAAAGTGAAATATGATAATGCAGAATCTACTTGTGTAGAAAAATTAGCGGATCAAAAAAGTGATTACGTAAATCAATTAAACAATCAAAAAAAAGATTTTGAGTCACAAATAACAGCTTTAAATAATAAATTAAATACCGCATTAAAAACAATATCAAGTGATGAAACTACTATAAAAAGCGACATGGAAACAATTACTACTTTACGAGAAGAATTGCGTTTAGCTCAGATGAATAGGGATAGATGTATCCAAGAATCAATTGCAGCCGGTAAACGTTTTGGATTTAAAAATGCCACTGTTGAATCAAATGTGTATAGAGCTGAAATAGACGGATTGTTTGATGATATAAGTCAAGAATTAAATACCATGAAAACACAAAATCTTTATGCTTATACATTAAAAGATCATATTCAAAATGTACAAAAAAATTTAAAAACGGTTAATCAACAAATAGAAGCGTATATGGATAAAATAAATTTAAATAAACGAAAATCATATTATGAGCAACAAGAAATAGATATGGAACAAGGATGGGAAATAGGATTACATATAGTATATGCGTCCATATTTATAGGACTTATAGTATATTTATTTATTAATGTGGATACAACAACAAATGCGCCAAAAATAATGAATCCAATTAATATTGGAATTCTCGTATTTTTATTATTATATCCTATGCTTATCTATCCTATAACTAAATCTATTTATCAACTAATACAATATGGTATAAACCAATTACCTAAAGATATGTATATGAATTTATAATACGTTATTCGGGAATGGTTTCGAAATCTGATATATTATATCCAATACCATCCCATTCCTTGGGATTTCCCTTGGGTTTTCCATATTTCTTGGAAACGTAATTCTCTATTTCTTTTAGTTTAGGCATGGTCTTTTTATCATAATGACTTTCATACCACGCCTTAAATTGACGCTTCAAATCACTTACCAGAATGGTTTTCACTGGATTTTCTACTATTTGATCCTTCACATATTCAGCTAGATAATCTTGATCTGCACGATATTGTGCAGAAGAAGCGAGAACCATTTCACAATCTTCTACAATACCTTGGGTTTCAAATGCTCTTTCCACAAGCATAGCCATAAAGATGGGTGCCCATATATCAAATTTTTTATCAATTTTCTTATCTACTTTAAATTGATAAGGTTTCTCTTTATCTCCTTCCACTGGAGTTTCGGTAAACAACGACAGGAACTCACAGATACGAATACGCCTCCAAGTACCATCATCATTACTTTTAATATCAAATAAATTGTTCGTCATCATCACTAACTTAAACTGTGGTACAAAGGTAACTGCGTCTTTATACAAACCTCTTGCGGTAATTTTATCACCACCAGTCAATTCTTTCATCACACCTTCATTGATCTGGTCACCTTTGGTTGATTCTTGCATTACTGCATACCGAGTGCCTCTAAGATTAACCACTTCTGAAGATGTTCCACCAATCAACCCTCTTTTTTGCGTTAGCAGTGTAATAGGAACACTTCCGGTATAATCACCTAGTATTTTATACATAAGAGAAACCAATGCAGATTTACCATTTCTACCGACACCATTGTAAATATTAAAAGTTTGATTTTCATTTTTACCAATTAAACAGGATGCTAAGTGGTCAAACATATATCTCCGCAATTCGGGTATAGGAAACAATTGACTCAAGAATTCGTCTAGTTCCTTGATGATTTCTGCGTGTTTTTCACGATCTAGTGGTTGATAATCAATATTCGTTGATTTGGAGTTATAATCCTCCGGGACTCCTTCACGAAAACAATTACTATCAAAATCGATAACGCCATTGTTAAAACATAGAATATGATTGTGACTATCCATAAGTTGTTCGAATTTTCTTTCGTAAAACAAATCACGCGCTTCCCGCATAATGTTATTTTTGATTTGAGTTTTCTTTAGATTAGAAGCACAAGTATCTGCACGACCACTTCGATCTTTTAATATCTCAAACTGCTCACTGTCGGTTGTAGGATCAATGGTTGTGAGTTGATCATGCAAATCATTGCTTTTGTTACGATACAGTTTATAAATGGTGGTAGATAAACTTTGACGCAAAGTAGTTCCTTGATCTATCTCATACCATCGTCCGTCTTTATATTCAAACCAAACATTATTTTTAATACTACTGCAAATAAAATTGTCTTTATACACATGATACACTACATTAGCAATATCAAACTCGAGATTATGCTTTAGGGTTTCATCAATATACGCACCAATACTTTTATCTTTGATAACTTTGTATGCACTAGGATTTTCTTGTTTAGACCAATACATTAAAGACCGAAGTGTTTTTCCACCAATCGCAGGAGCAAAACCACGCCATATATCAATCAAAGATATTAGATTCATTGTTCCATCGCTTGCCTGAGTATTAATATTAGACCAATCAAAATCTTTTGACTGTGCACTAAATTTAAGAAAGATTGGAAATAGTTCATAATTCTCATTTCTCAGTGCCCAACCTACGGCAATCCATTTATCATAACTACCAGAACCATAATAGGATTGTGGAAGGGTCATGGTATAATCGTGTGCTTCAATAAAGTAGTAATTTTGGATTCCCCATTTAGTGTTTTGGTCATCACGAATAGAATCAAAGATTTGATTTAGATAAAGGTCTAGTTTATCGGATGTATTTAGTTGATACCAAGAACCACTATCAGTAGATACATCTTGTTTTTCTTTTTTTTTATATTTACTACGTTTTTCGCCAGGTGTTACTTTAAGTATACTTTGCATAGATTCTTTTACTGAATAGGAAAACATTGCCGGTTTTCTTACAGAAAATCGTTGAATGTTTTTTGTAATATGCAATGTTTCTAATTTGTGCTCCTCTATTTCAAAATCTTTTTCTGATTCATTATAACCAATTGTACAATAATGCGTCACCCAATATCGTTCATTATTTACTTTTCTAGATCCAAAGAGTTGCCAGTTTGTAGTACCTTTAATGATTCCTTCATCTAATACTCCATTCCAATCATTAGTGAGGATATCTCCTATATCAGACCACATATCTGGTAATTGTTTTATCATATGCTCACGTAACAGCAATTGAATGCTTCTTGGTATATATAAATCAATTAATATATGAATACCATCTTTTGTCACTGTATCTAACTGATTTACATTTGGTTTTTCCATAACGTATATAGGAATAATATCATTTGTGCAGTTTACATACTCTTTTAGTTTATTGAAATATTCATAAATAAAATCAATAATATGTTCTTTGCTGTGTTGTCGTATAGTAGTAGTAACTGGATATCTAAAATCTAAATCTAATACGATAGGACCTTTTTCTTGTAATTGTTTTTCAGTTAAATATTCTTTATAATTGCCTTCAATTACAAGTTTTGTATACAATTCGTAAAATTGATCTATTTCATTTTCAGCAATAGAATATGCGCCACCATATATATTTGAATCTCTATCTCCTATTCTCGTATGAGTTATGCACTCTTTTTTTTGTGTTGTATGAGATTTAAGAAATTGTTGATATTTCGATAATTGACTCATGTATGTACTTGTATATATATAGATAATTTTATTTCAATTTTTAGTATATTTTAATTAAATATTTTTTTAATTTACACGACAAATTGTCTGATAAAAAAATATTTAATTCTAATTTCAAGTTAAATAAATAACGCTAATATATATAAAATGAGCGAACTTGCTACACCGTCCATTCATTCAACTAACGCAAAACGATTGATTAAAGATATTACAGATGTTTGTAAAAATCCTTTGCATAATGAGGGTGTATTTTATCAACACGATGCTGATGATATGTTAAAAGGGTATGCTATGATAATTGGGCCTACGTATGGGTTATATGCTAATGGTATTTATTTTTTTATATTTAATTTTCCAACTGATTATCCGTTTTCCCCTCCAATAGTAGAATATTGTACCAACGATGGTAGCACCAGATTTAATCCAAATTTATATCGCCAAGGAAAGGTGTGTTTATCCATATTAAATACATGGTCTGGTGACTCTTGGACGGCATGCCAGAGTATTCGAAGCGTTTTACTACAATTATTACTATTGTTTCACGATAAACCATTGTTAAATGAACCAGGGGTCACTAGCAGTCACAAAGATTTCAAAAATTATCATGAGATTATACAATACAAAAATTTACAATATAGTATTTTTTCACAACTAAAAAATCAACAACCATCCCTATTATTTTCACTATTTGAAAAAGATATTGTTAACCACATAAAACGTAACATAGATGATATTATTATTAAATGTGAAACTTTTGCGAATATACATACTAAACCTAAAACAATTGCTACAAAATTATATAATATGAAAGTTATAATAAATTATTCTAATTTATTAAAAAATTTACATATCCTTAAAAAGACTTTCTAAAGGATTATTGTGACGTGTTCCAAATACACGAAGTCCTTTTTTGGAAATAGTTTTCTTATAAATATAATGTTCAATAATGTAACCTTCTATTAGTATAAATAATAATGCAATAATACTGCTAACCATTATAGAAATATGGTCTACTGCTTTATCGGTTAATTTGATTTCATTTTTGGTTTCATCTACTTTTACATGTTTGCCTTTAATATAATATGTAGCTATATGTTTTGCTTGTTTTTTTATAGATCGTGTTAAATATGGTATAAGTAATGTAGGTAAAGTAAATGTGATAATAGAAACTGCAATCATAGATTTAAATGCTATACTATTACTATGACCAACTAATTTTAATTGTAGTCCATATAAAAATATACCACTAAGGGCATATAACGAAATTATATTATAGGATAAATATCCTAATAACGGTTTACTTGTGGTGTCATAGGTGTATTTAAAATAACTGGGTATATTTGTAGCTAATACATTGGTTATTAAATCAACATTTGCAATATAAGTTATAAAAACAGTAAACTTGGCATATTTGTATAGAATATGGGGTATAATATACAATATAATCACATATACGAAGACAAATCCAATTATAATTTTATTCATTTATATATAAATTGAAATAAAAATATGTTGTTTTTATAATATAAAGATGAAATTTTGCAACCATTGTAAGAATATGTTATACACAAAATTAGCTGGAAAAAATGAAGATGAATTAATGTATTATTGTCGGAATTGTAATATCGTTGAACCTTGTGATGTAAATGATCTATGTGTTTCTAAAATAAATTTTAAACGCTCTGAACAAAAATATCAAAATTCTGTGAATGAGTTTACTAAACTAGATCCTACTTTACCCAGAACAAACGCCATAAAATGTCCTAATTTGGAATGTGCTACAAATACGGGTGATGAAAAACGTGAAATAGTTATGATACGTTATGATGATGTTCAACTAAGATACGTGTATCTATGTGCATCTTGCGATACGACGTGGAAAAATTTTGAGGAATAAAGTTATACATATATTATAAAATATCCTAAAACATCATTATAATTAAAATGCATATCTATTTTTTTTTTAATTTATCTTTTGGCATCTTATATATTAAATATTTATAAAATTGAAATCATTTAGATATTTATATATATAAGTATATAATGGATAAAACTTTGGAAGAAAATGATGCTAATTCGGTAAAAAGTGACGATGATGGTAATTATAATAGTGATACTGATAAAGAAGGTCCTACTGATCCTAACGATAATCCAGAAGATATTGAATCTGAAAATGAAGGAGCGGATAGTGATATCGAAAGTATTGGTGATATTGACGATGAACCAGAGGGTGAAGAACCCCTCATTGAAGTAACTGATAGTGAACCACCAAACGAACTTGTGGGAGGAGAAACATATGATGCAACTATACTGGATATTGAAGAAGAAAATGTATTGCAAATAGATGACGATGAGGATGAGGATGATAGTTTAAGTGAATCCTATGAAGAACAATTACAAAAACTAGATAAAAGTTATAAAGAAGATATATTAGAAAAATATCATAAAGAAGAATTCCATATCAATCATGATGAAATGTTAAAATTATCCCAACTTAAAAGAAATGATAAAGGATTTATAATTGATCCCTTACATAAAACAACACCTATACTAAGCAAATATGAATATACAAATATTCTTGGTATACGTGCAAAACAACTATCAGATGGCGCGCCTCCGCTTATTGAAATATCGGAAGAAATTATAGATAATTACATTATAGCAGATATAGAATTAAGGCAAAAGGTTTTACCGTTTATTATTAAACGACCTTTGGGACATGGTGGGTGTGAATATTGGAGAATCAGTGATTTGGAAATCCTATTATAAATCCCTGCGGAATTTATAATTAATAAAGTTTAACTATTTTTTTATTTGGTTGTTACATAAATTGAACAAGTTATTATAATTTTTCAAGTTATATAAAATGGCGGCCCACCTGAAAACGGATGATGTAACACAAGATGCAAAACAAGTTGAATCCCATATGGCGGTCTTGGAGAATTGGTTGAATATAACTAAATATAATGAAGAACAAGAGGTCCTTTCTCGTAAAGCAGAGAAAAAGTACAATGAATTGATGACCAGGGTAAGCATGAGGGATTCATTTTCCGAGGAAGAAGAGAAAGATCGCAAAAAGATTATTGACGATTATCGTACCTATTGTATAAGGGATTATGGTCCATACGGAGAAGAAATTAGACCTCCCAAGAAACAAATGGATACATTTCATTATGGACACCAACCATCCCAGTTTATGATTGATTTCATAAAAGCAACACATGATTTGTTTCAAATTCAACAAAAACGAATTGATGAATTGGAAGAAAAACTAGAAAAGGTAACCAAGTAAAAATTACTTAAATATATATATATAGTATACAAGTATATGCATAAAAAATGTTTATTTTTTATTTCGTTCATTTTATTTTATACTTCCTCCGCATATAATAAACCTTATTTGTGTAGATATGGTCTCCAACGACGAGGTCCATGGTTTGATAAGCGTGATAGAAAAACAATAAAAATACAACCTATAAATCATTCCAATCCAAGTGTATGGCCTATTGGTAATCAAACAATAGATACAGTTTCAAAATAAATTGATGGTATATTAACAGCGCCACCGATTACCACACTCCAAACAACTCACAAACGTCGTCATGGGCTCATCCGCTGAACGCGTCTGCATCTGATAATAGGTGCATTTTTTAGATTTACATTTATGACATGTAAAGTCGTCTGTGGTGGCAGTGATTTTAGGACAAAAGATATGTTCATCGCGTTTCTTTTTAGCTTCCAAGAGATCATTCCATTTTCTTGGTGATAGTTCGTGGTGTTCCATAAATACAATATCGTGTGCTTTATAGTTTTTTGAAAATAATTTTTTGCGAACTTCTATATCCATAATATTTAGATAAATTGTTTTTAGTTTATCCAAATAAATTTCTACAAAATAGATATTTTCCCATTTTTTTACCACATGACGTTCATTTGATTTTTGAATGGTATAATTATAAATTCCTTTTTCCAAATTCAAGGCTGTATTTTCTAACAAAGCAACCGGCAATTTTGTTGGAACCATCTTTTCTACTAATTTTTTACGAATATTCTCGCGAAAGGTGTCCTGATTATCTACTTTATACATGGGTTTGATATAGATATACTTTACGTATTTAAATCAATTTATAGAATTTTCTTATTGAATATTTCTTTAAAAAATGGGAACACGAGTTACAAATTCTTCCGCCATATACCCTAGACACGCCAACATGGCCAAACGACCATTTGAAAGTTCCACATTATACTTACGATCTGGAATGTCTGCGGCATTCATTTTTAGTACATTGCCCGGTTGATAGGCATCCTCCAACTTGAAATAAGCACTGCTCTCTACAAAGGGGTTACGCCACCCCGCGCCCATGCGCGCAAATTCATACAACGCAACACCCAACCAATAGGGTGATTGGTCGTTTAACGACAATTTTGCCAACGCATCAATCGCCAAATCATCACGGAAAAGGTCTAGCCCTGCCAACGCTACAAACGACATCATGGCTACTCGACCATGTTGCAATTCTGCCTCACGAAGATACTTGATGGTGTCATCAGATGCGTTTGACGAAAAAATACCGGGATCAAAATAACCTACTGGAGGAAGATCTCCTTGGTAATTAAAATTACGAACAATAGGTTTTGTTATCGGAATAAATCCAACTGCAATTGAAGGAATGAGAAAAAATACCGAGATACGCATTACTATACTCAATATGGTAAGTTGTATTTATATTGATTTGCTTATTCATATTCATATTCTTCTTCCTCTAATTCCGACATATTATCTTCCTCATCCGATACTTCTTCACTTTCTTTAGTTGAATTATCACTCGGATCATCTACTACAAATCCATCCTTTAAATAACCTTCTTTGGTCTTCATACTATCGGGAATATCCTCTAGTTCATCTTCTTCATTTTCATCTTCCGCTGCGGTTGCGTCCAAATCTTCAAATCCACCAAACAAATATTCATAGACCTTTTCCCAATCCTCTTTAACTAAATCACATACGTCACCATCTTTATCACGATTCAACAATACACAATCCCCGAAAAGCAATAAGGTATCTACCGGAGGGGGGAAATCATATTTATTTTCAAAATTGGCACGACCCACATCCTTACCATACAATTCTATGTTGTAAGTTTCTTTATTAATAGTAACTGCCCAATTAATTTGAAGTTTGAAATTATCTTGCTTTTTATAACCACATTTTTTACACAAATCCTCTAATTCATACTTTTTTACTATACTATTTTGCAACTCTCCGGTTTTTTTTACGAGAACAATTTTTACCATTGTATAGTTTTTATTAGAAGGGTTTAAATGGTTATAATATATACTATTAATGAAAATCTATACAATAAACGTTGTTACTGATTTTCCTCGTCTTAAACAATCCTGTAATAAATATAATGTAGACTTTATATTTGTTACGGATGAAGGTTTTTATCGCTTATATAACGACAAATATTTTAAAGGACGCGTTGTAGAAGGAAAACACGATAATCATATGATACAATTTAATTCATATCATACTGATACCACATTTATTAAATTTGATGAACTTGTATATCAATTACCTGTGCCTCATATTGCAATTGAAAAACACATGTTTCATTTTAAACATATTACAGTTGTTATTGAAAAGAAAAAAGAAGAAATTGTGGATGCGTATTATGAAAGCAGAAAAACTAGAATACACGATATACAAGTAGATATTGAAACTTTACCACTTACCCTAGATTCTAATGTATTTATGTCTTCTACCGAAACATAACTATTGTAGTTCTCTATATGGAATATATACTAATTCATGATAAGCAATTTGCGAAGCACGAAAGATAAACTGATGTATAACTTCGTCCGAACAATGATCCCATAGTTTTGGTATGCACTTTTTAAATAACTTTTTAATTTTAAGTGTAGGTAACGAATTTCTTTTTAATTGTATATACTCCCATATACCTTTATAAATTATATCCCATTCTTTTTTATAGGTAGTGAACATGGGGTCACGAAAATCATAGATGTCGGTCATTATGTTATTATACAACGATATTATTAAATTATATATATATATATATATATATATATATTAGAAATGACTAGCAAAACTACTGGTGTTTATCAACCAGATTGTCCACCCAAGAAGGAGGGCGATTTACGATCGAAATATTATGAAGCTTGTGGTTGTTTCCAAGACCATCACACCAAAATTCAAAGGAGTCGTAATAATAAAAACCCGGATCGTCGTACGGGGATGCATTCTTTAGCAGCTAAAGACTCAAAATTATGGTGTGAAGCAGATTTAACATTAAATAATGCATCCCCGTTTCCTGAAGGACGTTGTTATATTCCACATAATCAATCAACACCGACCAACTTTGATTGGAATATCTCGAGTAAGACAGGTAAGATATGGAGTTCTGCTGATATATTAACATGTAAAAAAAAAACATCCAATTGCTTCGATAAAATAAACCAATATCGCGGTCAATGTATTAATAAAACAGACAAAGCTCACGACTATTTTCACCAGAAAATGCGCGGACTTAAGGATAAGTGGGTAACTTTAAGCGAAGCTGTATATCTAGCGTATTGGAGCGATAAGACGCTGCGTAGCGAGATATTCACCGACGATAAAGACATAAAAGGACAGAGACTTACGTTACAGCGAAGAACTAATATAGAATTATATATTCTAGACCCCCAGAAACATAAATCAAAACACAAATCGGCACCGAAGTCGAGACTATCCGCTAACGACGGGAGTAAAAAAAGCTTTGCAGCCTTTGCTCACGACGACGACGACGACGACGACGACGACGACGAAGAAGATTCGCAAAAATTGGAGAAAAAGGCAAAAAAGAAGGCATTAAAGAAGGCAAGAAGAGCCGTTGAGATTGCTAAGAATAAGGTGGAAAATAACTCAGCAAACGATTCGTTTCGATTAGATTTAGAGAACGCAATTGAATATCATACATCACTGTCGACGCCGCCGCCACCTCTCGCGCCACCACAGAAAACGTTATCTCTCAAGGAAAAAAAGAAAATACAGGCGAAAATACAGGCGAAGATGGATGATGATGCCATGGATGAATTCGCGCAGATGAACGCGCCGCCGGTCAATCCATCCCGCAAGACGAAGAAGAAGAAGAAGAGCGAACATGACAGCGGCGACGAACATGACAGCGGCGTCGCACATGGCGTCGCACGTGACAGCGGCAGCGGCAGCGGCAGCGGCAGCGGGACGAAGAAAAAAAGCAGCGCATATGTCGTCGCACGTGACAGCGGCAGCGGCAGTGGTAGCGGCAGCGGCAGTGGTAGCGGCAGCGGGACGAAGAAAAAAAGCAGCGCACATGGCGTCGCACGTAACAGTGGTAGCGGCAGTGGTAGTGGTAGCGGCAGTGGTAGCGGTAGCGGGACGAAGAAAAAAAGCAGCGCACATGGCGTCGCACGTAACAGCGGTAGCGGGACGAAGAAAAA
>Ga0315320_10001777_pt1 | contig 17882 bp, 11 predicted proteins | sample M140m21515metaG_FD_203458 | JGI IMG/M metagenome (GOLD analysis project Ga0315320, IMG submission 203458) | Ammonia-oxidizing marine archaeal communities from Monterey Bay, California, United States - M1 40m 21515 | ecosystem: Environmental > Aquatic > Marine > Coastal | place: USA: California... | reverse complement strand
TGGACCGAGGTGCCCATCTTGGGTCGGATGGCCAACCTTTCGACCCAGCCCATTCAGTTGTGGCGAAAGTCGGGTGCGGCTGTGCTGCCCACCTTTGTTGTGCGCGAGCCGGGCGAATCCAAACATCGCATCGTTATCGAGGCGCCGCTCGACTGGCAGACAGCTGAGAACCGGGTCGAAGAAGATGCCCTCAATATGGCGGCCTTTGTGTCGCGCTTTGAGCCCTGGCTTGGTGCCCACCCGGACCACTACCTGCAGTACATGTTGATGCGGCGGCGGGTCCGGGGAACCGATGTGCGGCCCCTGTTTACCGACTATCCACCGGCTCCCGATCAGTTGAGCCCAGCGGAGGCGGAGGCGCTCTTGCGTCGAGCGGGCGAGTGGGAGGATTCACCATGAACCGTCAAAGCTTATGGGGCCTTCTGTTGCTCACCGGTGTGGGCCTGTACCTGTGGAAGTCCGGAGAGACCAAAAAGCACACGTCCACCCGGACGTCAGGACCCAATGTGGTGCTCATCACCCTCGATACCACCCGTGTGGATGCACTCGGTGTGTATGGGGGTGAGAACGAAACCCCCGTGCTCGATGGCCTGGCGAAAGAGGGGACGGTGTTCACCCATGCGGTATCGACGGCCCCCATTACGCAGCCCGCCCACCTCTCGATTTTGAGCGGCAACCCGCCGCATATGACCGGGGTGGTGACCAATGGCACCGACATCGGTGACCGTGCATCCATGCTCTCCTACGCACTCGGTGCGGGCGGCTGGGTGACGGGGGCTTTTGTCTCGGCCTATCCGCTGACCCAGCAGTTCGGCTGGGCCCAGGGCTGGGACCACTATGACGACCAGCTCCGCAACGGGTTTCTGGACTCAAGCCGCGAACGACCTGCGGCCCAGACCATCGATCGGGCCTTGGCCTGGATGGGGCTGCACAAGGACCAGCGCTTTGGGGTGTGGATACACCTCTTTGACCCCCACGGGCCCTATGAAGCACCGGGGCTGCCCATCGATGGTGCCACCGATGGCGAGCCGCTTGCACTGCCCGATTACTGGCCCGATAACCACAAGGCCATCACCGACCCCGAGTGGTTTGTGGACGCCTACAAAGCCGAGGTGCGCACGGTGGATGCCGCCGTGGGTCGGGTGGTGGATGCACTCAATGAGTGGGGGGTCTTGGACGAAACCTTGATTGTGGTGACCGCGGACCACGGCGAGAGCCTGACGGAGCACGACACCCTCTTTGACCACGGCGACCACCTGTACGATGTGTCCCTGCGTGTGCCGCTCATTTTTCGATGGCCGGGCAACGTGCAGGCCGATGCTTCACTGTCGTGTTTGGTGTCGAACCAAGACGTCACGCCCACGCTGTTGGCGGTGCTCGACATTCCCGACGAGCACGAGCGACAAGGCCGCGACTTGAGTGCGGTACTGACCGGCGCCGAGCCGTGTGCCGGTCAGAGTGTCTTGGCCACCACGGTGTCCGCCAAATACGCAGACCCACCGCCCATTGATCACGCTTTGCGCACCCACAGCCACAAGCGGGTGGTGTCGGCGGCAGGGGAGGTGACCTGCTTTGATTTGGAGTCCGATCCGGGTGAAAACGCCACGGGTACGCCGTGCCCACCAGACATGGCCCCAGTGATGGTTCAGATGCTGGCGGGCCAGGCCGGTCCGATTGCCCCGAGAACCGACACCGAGACCACAGAGGCCCTCAAAGAGTTGGGCTACATCGAGTAGCTCAGCTGTTCGGCATGCCTTCGTTGAAGAACCGCGCGTAGTACTGGGCGCGGACCCACGTGTCGTTGGAGTAGTCACCACCTGTGGTCCGGCCATCCATGTTTTGTATGGATCGAACCCGACCTGAGCCGCAGTTGTAGGCGGCCACGGCGGCCTTGAGGGTCTGCGCTTCCGTCCAGTCTGGGTTTCGGCTGGCCAGCGCGTTTCTGAAGGTGACCAAAATACCGGCGGCTTGTTCAATGTGTTCGGAGCTTGTGGGTCCGCCGGCGGGGGTGTGATGACCCGCGTCGACTTGCATCAGCCCAAAGCCTTGATTGCCGCCATATATGCTGTACCCGTCTTCCCCAAGCTGCGAACCGCCGCGGGTTTCTCGGCTGGCGATGGCGGCCAACAGGGCGGGCGGAATGTCATAGCGTGCGGCCGCTTCAATAAACTGACTCTTGTGCTGCATGACCCGGTCTTCGTCATGCTTGGCCATCTTCTGTGAACTGTCCATTCCGGCGGGCAGGTTGTCTTGCCGGGCCGTGCCCCGTGAGGCGCCGCGTCCCACTTGCCCAAACAGGATGCCGTGTGGATCGGAGCCACTGTTTTTGACTTCGGACAGTCGGGCATAGGTCTGCAGGTCCAGCAGTCCGCTTGCGGTCAACCCATACGCACCTTGAAAGAGTGCCAACTGTTGCAGCGTCATCGGCCCAAAAGCCCCATCGGGATTGTTGAAGCCGAGCATCTCTTGAAGGTCGGTGACCTCGGGGCCCCGGTCGCCCACTTCCAGCGTGCCGCCGCCCATGATGTGGGTGGTGAGTGCGCTCGAGTCCGTCAATGAATCCGCCCACGCCAACGAGCTTGTGTCCGTCGAACTGCTGTTCGTCGAACTCTCGTGGCTGCTATTTCGGCGGCTGTAGTCGGACACGCTGTCTCCCTGAAGATATTAAACCTAGGGACAAATCGATGCTTTGCCAAGAGGCAGAAAGCACTCTTCTCGGATACACGCCGCCTATGCCGGTTTTCACCCACACCGTCCCTGACGATCCACCCATGCTGCGGTTGGATGCGTATTGCGCAAAGGCGTTTCCGGTCTTCACCAGCCGAAACCAGGCGCGAAAGGCGATCAAAGAGAAGCGGCTGTTGGTCGATGGTGAGCCGGCCCGTACCGATTGGTTTCCAAAAGCGGGCATGGAGATGGCGGCCACAGTACCGGAGTCCCCGGTACTTCCGCTGCTGAAAATAGAGATGGATGTGTTGTACCAAGACCCGCATCTGGCCGTGGTGTTCAAGCCTGCAGGAATCCAGACCCGTGGCAATTGCCGGAGAACGGTTCACCGGGCCCTTCGGTACAACATGGAGATGAGCACAGAACCCGATGCGCTGCCCATGCCCGATCCCTGCCATCGGTTGGACTACAAGACTTCGGGGTTGTTGATTGTGGCCCGCACGGTTTCTTGCCGGGTAGAAATCAACCGCATGTTTGCCGCCCGCCAGATCAACAAGCGCTATCGGGCGTTGGTGGCTGGTCGTCTGGATGGGGAAGGAGAAATCGATACCCCGCTCGATGAACGCACGTGTCTGAGCCGGTGGCGTGCCGTGGAGCATACACAGAGTCTTCATGTCGATTGGTTCACGACCGTTGAACTTGAGCCGGTCACCGGCCGTACACACCAGCTACGTCGGCACATGGCGGGAATTGATCACGCGATTTTGGGCGATGATATGTACACCCGCGATGGCAAGCTGCTGCGTCGGCAGGGGCTGTTTTTGGCCGCCTTACACCTGGACTTTATTCATCCGATGACCGGTGAGCCGGTGGTGGTCGATGCCCCTGAACCACGAAAGTTCACCGTCCTGCGGGAACGCGAGGCCCGCCGGTGGGAAAGGCACCACTCAGACACTGTTCGCTGACCCCGCCATCGAGTTTGTATAGATCCACTTCTCGGTTGGTTGCGATGGGTTGGCCGAGACACATGGCCCAGGTTCGGTCCCGCTGCGCATCCTCTTGCATGTGGCGTTTGTAGACGGCCAGCCACACAAAGCCTGGACCCCTAAATGCATCGCGGTGACCGCGATCGATGCGTCCTGTTTGGGCCAGTTGTCTCAACAGGTCTCCGGCATGTTGCCCCGTTGTGGAGCGCTGGTTTCCCATGGCTGCCGCTTCTGAGATGGGATGGCCATGACTGAGTTGGGCCACCAATGCCGGGTCTCGCCACCGGGCGCGGGGAGGGAGTTGGTCTGGAAAGCGGGTGGGCATGACAAAGACCGCCCCTTTGGTGGTGTTCAGATCGGCATAGACGCTCATGTCCGGACCCGAATAAGCGGGCAGCGGCCAGGGGGCGGGTGAGCCCACAGCGCGGTCTCCGAGGACCAACAACGCCGCCACGACGGGTACCCATTTTGGCAAGCGCAGCGTGCCAACAAGAGAGACCAGAGGGACCAGCAGCAATGCGGCCACAGCCCCGGCCCGGTGCCAGTGCGAGATGCGACCCAGAAACGGAATGTTGTCGGCCAGAATTCCGGCGGGGGCCAACACCGGGTTTCCACCCACGACCAAGGGTTCTCCCCACCACATCAACCACGGCCCCAAAGAGAGCACGCTAAAGAGCAGCGCCCCCACAAGCCAGGGCCAAAATGACCGTAGTTTGTAGACCACAACCATCCCGATGAGCAGCGCTGCTGCTCCCATGTAGGCGGTGTGGTTTGGAAGCCCCGCGCCGTCGGTGATCCACAGGGGCAAAAAGGGGTCGGTCATGTCGGAACCAAAGCGCACGCCACCGCGGAACAGTCCTGGATTGTTGGCGGGCACGGAGAAGATTTGTCGGGCCATCTCGGATGTACCGGGCTGGCCTGCAACCCGACCCGTCAGGATGGCGTTGGCCAGGGGGGCGACCAAGACCCCAGCGACAGCGGCGGTGAGTCCCAGGGGAAGAGCGTGGCGCTTGCGGTCTGCGCGCAACAGGTGCGCGATGCCGATGCCCACGGCCAGCATCGCGGCCCAGACACCGATGTACGGTCCTGCGGCCGCTGAGAGTGCCAATAGGATGCCGGCGCCCACAGCCCACTTCATACACCGCTTCTGCAGTGCGCGGAGCAGTGCAACCAAGAACAGGCCGAGCCACCCGATACCAAATTGCTCGGTGATGCCAGTGGTGGCCGCTGCGAGTACCGATGCGTTGGTGACTGCTACCACCGCCCCCAGCCACGGGGTTCCGCCCACATGGCGGGCCAAGGCCGCTCCCGCGATGCCGAGCAACACCAGGTTTCCGTACAGCACGGTGTTGTAGGAGGCGGCCGCACCGAAAGGCCATCCAAGCAAGAACAGCGGCACATTGGTTGGATCGGCAAGCACCGCCTGAAGCCCATCGGGCCAAGCGGCCGCAAACGTATCGATGGTGAAGAGACTCTTTGATGCCGAAGTGGCCCAAAAGCCCCAAACATGAATGGCGGCTTCTCCAGCTGGCATCGTGAGCCATTTGTCGGCCCAGTGCATGGGCAACGGCCATGCGACCAGCAGCGGAAGCAGGAAGATGAGAACGATGGTGGGCCAAAGTGTGCGCACGCCGCTACGATAGCAACGTGAAGCCATAGGAGGCCACGTTGAGCGATATTCCCTGGGCAGATGAACCCATCGAGCGCGGTGTATTTGTTCGTGCTGTGGTCCGGCGTTCGGTGGGCTTGGGCTTGCTCGCTGGAGCGGGCGAAATGGTGGGCATCGCTGCAACCGTGAAGATTACTTTGGGCTTTGATGAAGCCATTTTACTGGGCGCACTCTGCATGGTTCTTGGGGTGATTCTTTCTCTTGGATGTGCCCTGCTCTTTGCTGGGCTCGGCTCTGTACGTCTGGGCAGTGATGCGGTGCGTGCGGAGGCCCGTGCCTTGGGTTGGGTCGCCGGGGGCTTGGTTGCATGGCACCTGTGGCCGGCCGGCTGGGTGCTTGTGGATGTGCAGGGCCGATTGCCATCTGCCATGGCGTTTTTTGCCATGCCATTGGGTGTGATCGGAGTGGTGAGCTTGAACGCACGGTATTGGGTTCGTCGCGCGGCAAGAAAGTTGGCCGATGGGATTCCAGTCGGCCCAAGCTGGGGCATGTTCTCGCTGGGGCTGGCCACCCTCATGGTGTTGATCTCATCGTTTACGACCAGTGGCCGCCAATACGGAAGCCAAATGGCCCTCGATACCGACCCCAGCGTGTTGTTGATCACGGTCGACACCCTGCGCCGTGACCATGTGTCGGTGTACCCCGGTTCCAAGGTTGAGACGCCGGTGCTCGAAGAGCTGGCTGAGGAAGGCATCGTTTTCGACAATGCGGTCACACCATTTCCAGAGACGGCACCTGCCCATGCTGCCATGTTTACGGGTATCCACCCGGTTCGTACCGGTGTCTTGTCGAATGGTCACAGCCTTCACAAACGGTACAAGACTTTGGCGGAGCATTTGGGTGACGAAGGCTATGCCACGGCCGCTTTTGTCTCGAGCTTTGCCGTCGATGCCCGTACTGGCCTCGATCAGGGCTTTCAGGCTTATGATGATGACTTTTTCTCGGGGCTGCGGGGGTTCTCCGAGGTTCGGCTTGCCAAGCTGTTGTTGCGGGTCGTGATGCGCTTTGGTGACCCGATGCAGTTTCGCCCCTTCCTGGAACGGCCAGCAGAAGACACCTTGGGTCGGGCCCTGGGTTGGGTTCGGAACCATGGCCAACGACCCTTCTTCTTGTGGGTACACCTGTTTGAGCCGCACGCCCCCTACGAGACCCATGGTGCGTCCGATGCTCCAGATGTGCACCACAGTGCAATTCTCGCCAACGAAGGGGCGGTGACCTACGACGCGGAGCTCGTGGCCGCCCTTCAGAAACTGTATGCAGAGGAGGTCGCCTATACCGATTCGGTGTTGGGTGATTTTTTGGATGGGATGCGCGATGTAGTGGACCGCCCGATGAGCATCATCTTTACCTCTGACCATGGTGAGATGCTCGGCGAGCACGACCTCCACTTCAACCATCATGGGATGTACGACGAGACGGTCCGGGTGCCCTTGATTGTGGTTCCGCACAAAGAGGGTCACATGGTGAATCGGGTTCCATCTCAAGTGCGTTTGATGGACATTCCAAACACCGTCATGGGTTTGCTTGGCGTGGATGAATGGGACGATGTGGAATCGGGCAATCTGATGGAGCTCGCTCATGGGCTGCAGGACCGGGATTTTGCGAGTTTCTTGATGGGCCGAACCGAGCGGTCGTCGGACAAAGGAATGATGTTTGGTTTTCGGGCTGCACAGCAGAACGGCAAATCAGGCGAGATGCTCAAGTTCATGTGGTCGGCCGATAGCGATGAGAGTCAGTTGTATGACTTGGTGAACGATCCCATGGAGTTAAACGACATCGCCAGCACCCAGCCGGGCGCCATCGAGTCCATGCAACTGCAAGTGAGAAAAGAGTTGGGGACGGCGGCGCCAGAGGGTGAGGGGGCGAATGACACAGAGCTTCAGGCGCTGCAGATGCTGGGCTACGTCCAGTAGTTTTTGTGGGGGGGCCAGGTTGGTTCGCGCCCGAATGCATCGGTAGAACGTCCTACGCGCAAGTGTTCGCCTTTGCGGTGAGCCTGACTCTGAAAGGGTCAAGCGTGTCATGGCCTCGAATCGATCGATGCCCGTTAGCCTTGTGGAACCATGAGATTGATCCCAAGTACAGCGCGACCCGTTCAAGTGACAGCAGCGGCGTCTCGTTTTGTACAATGAAGACCAGTATGAAGAATCCCCCCGATAGCGAACCCCGATTGCTTGTCGCGTTGATGGCGCACCTGGGAATTACCAAGGTGGCCGCCGAGTCGGTGGTTTCGATGGTTCGTGACCCCAGCACGGTGATGCCACAGGAACCCCGTGAACCGTACTCTGGTGCGCACCTGGATCATCTCGCGGGTGCCGACGAGTCATTTCTGTTGCCCGATGGCGACCTGTTCGGAGCGGGGACCGTCATCGTTCCCGATCCCGCGCCAGCACGGGGTTCGGATGAAGGTGACTTAGACCTTACATTCGGCGGGGAAACGCGAGACTTCAATTACGATTTTCCCGAGGATGGCGAGTCACTTTCGACCGGTCGAGCGCCACTGCCGACGCGCTATGAAGAACTGGGTGTCTTGGGTGTTGGCGGAATGGGTGAAGTGCTGCGAGTCCGCGACCGCAGTTTGAACCGAATTCTGGCCATGAAGGTTCTTCATGCCCGCCTGATGGACAGCCCCGCGCTGGTCAGCCGGTTTGTAGAGGAGGCTCAAGTTCAGGCACAGCTGCAGCACCCCAACATCATTCCGATTCATGAAATCGGAGCGCTGTCCGATGGTCGTCCGTACTTCACGATGAAGCAAGCCCAAGAGGACGCCTTTTTGGGTCGGATCCAGCAGGTACATCGGGCTTCCACCGACACGCAATGGCGACCGACGAAGGATGGCACCACCTTTCGGGATTTGATTCGTACCTTCCATCAGATTTGTGTGACCATGGCCTACGCTCATTCTCAAGGGGTGATTCACCGCGATCTCAAGCCCGAGAATGTCCTCATTGGTCGCTTTGGTGAGGTGCTGGTGGTGGATTGGGGGCTTGCGAAGGTGCTGTCTGGATCAAGCCCCTCATCAATGGATGAATTGGACCGAATTGAGACCGCACGAAGTCAGGCCGATGGTCACAAGACACGCTTTGGAAGTGTAGCGGGAACCCCCATCTACATGGCCCCAGAACAAGCGCATGGGCACACCGAACGGATTGGTATCCATACCGATATCTACACTCTCGGTGCCATATTGTACGAGGTGCTCTCGGGGCGGCCACCGTATCAAGGCGGGTCGGTTGACGAGATCATCGAACGGGTACGAACGGGCGATGTGCTGCCTCCGTCTCTACTGGGTGAGACGGGTGCCGAGAACGAGAACATCCCGCCGGTGGATGGAGAACCATCCGTGCGAGCGACAGGGAAGATCCCGTCGGTCCTTGCAGAGCTTTGTCACGAAACGATGCAGCGTGAAATTGGCGACCGTATCGAGAGTGCAGAACTGCTGGCCAAGAGAGTGAAGGACTGGTTGGAGGGGGCAGAAAACAGAGACAAGGGACTAAGAGCGTTCCAGATTGCTGGTCAGAAGTTGGCGCAGGCTGAAGAGCACGAGCGAAACGCTGCAGCCCGCTGGTGTGAGGCCGATCAATTGTTGGAGCGTGAGGGTCCTGGTTCAGAAGAAGCATGGTCGTTGTGGCAGGAAAACCAGGAGGAGGTGTCCCGAGCCCATCAATTGAGACGGCAATACCGTGGGCATATCCAAGGGGCGTTGGTGCACGCTCCGGACCTACAAGAGGCGCATTCTGCGCTCGCTGAATTGTGTCTTGAAGAAGTGCTTGAAGCCCATGTTTTGGGTGACCCGAGTGGCCGCGATGCATTGCAGCCGCAACTGGATGCCCACTTACAAATGCTCCCAACGCGTCAAAAAGAACTGTTGGAAAAACGGCTTGTGGATGGAATGGGGGACCAGGTCGTAGGGCAACGGTTGCGACAGGGGACGATTGTCGGTCGGTATGCACAGCAGGCCATCATTGCGGAACAGATGCGAAACGGCGCTCGGCTTGTCACGCTGCTGGGTACGGCAGGAGTGGGTAAGACGCGCTTGGCCCTGGAGTTGGCTTCGGGCACCATCCTCGGCAAGTCCAGAATCGTTTTTTGTGACATTACCGAGGCCACGGATGAGTTGGGTATTGCCCGCCGGTTGGCTCGGGTACTCGACATTCGTTTGCGCGATACCGAGCCCTTTCAGCACCTGGCGGAGGAGTTGGGTTCGGAACCGACAGCATTGGTGTTGGACAACTTGGAGCAAGTACGGGATTCCGTCGGCCCCATGGTTCAGGCCTGGGTTCGGCACCATAAAGAACTGGTGGTGGTCGGTACAAGCCGAGTGCGCTTGGGAGTGGATGACGAGACCGTGGTTCGAATTCAGCCGATGACGATGTTGGAGGGGGTTGAACTGTTTGTTCGGCGTGGCCATGCAGCGGATCGTCGGTTTGAGCTTGGGCGAAAGAATCGTCATCAAGTGTGTGCGCTGGTTCAACAGTTGGATGGCCTTCCAATGGCGATTGAGTTGGCCGCGGCACGCCTCAACCTCTTGTCCTTGGATGAGATTTCCGAGCGCTTAAGCGAGCGCTTTGGTTTGTTGCGCTCCCGAGGCAAAGAAGCCCAGGCTCTCGAAGGAGCGCTCGAGTGGTCGTGGGGGCTGTTGGAGCCATGGAGTCAAACGGCGTTGGCTCAGGCCAGCTTGTTTCAGGGAGGATTTACGCTTTCGGCAGCCGAAGGGGTGATTCGTCTTGATGCCGAAACCGAGGCGCCGCCCATGTTCGATGTGTTGGGCGAACTAGTGGACAGCAGCCTGCTTCGTAAGATCCAGACGGAAAAAGGGGGAGATCGGTACGGTTTACTTGAGTCGGTTCGATTGTATGCATCCAAGAAGCTGTCCGAATCCGGTGAGGAGTCTTCGACGGTAATCAAGCGCCGCCATGCCAGTCATTTTGCTCAATTTGGAAGTACCGAATTTTTGGGTTCTCTCGATGGTTTCAATGGTGGTGAACGTTGGGACCTGTTGTTTGGAGACCTCGACAACATGGTTGCCGCCATTCACTATGGGACGGAAGAGACGGCTCCTCCGTGCTGCATGGCAGCGCTTCGAGCCTTGTACATGAAGGGCCCGATCTCGTTGGGTGTCGATTTGGCGTCCAAGGTCCTTGAGATGCCCAGGCTGTCCAAACGCAATCGAAAACTGCTGGAGATTCAGCACAGCAAATGTTTGCGTATCAGCGGCCGAATGAACGAGGCCCGCGCTGTGGTGGGCGCCTCCTCGCGAACTCGCTCCGTACGGCAGACCCAGGTGCCTGTGGGTGACATCGGCTCTGCCCTCGATCCGGCTTCTGAAACGGCCCCTGTGATGGAACCGGCGGAAGCCCAGCGGCTGCTCGAGTTGGGAGCGGTCGCCTATGAGGGTTCGGAGGCTGAAAAAGCGACGGATGCCTTTACCCAAGCGTTGGCTATTTTTCGGGGTCTGGGGGATCCCATCGGAGAGGGGCTGGCGCTCTCCAAGCTTGGCAATGTGGAGTATGCGGTCGGTAACTATGCAATGGCCAAGGACCATTATTCAAAAGCGATTCTCCTACTTCGAGCCGTTGGTGATGCACGAACGGAGGGGTCCGTGTTGGGTCGGCTTGGCAATGTATTGCAGGCTGAGGGTCAGATGCCGGCTGCCATCACTGCACTGACCGATGCGATTGCCATTCATCAATCGGTTGGGAATAAGCATGCTGAAGGGGTCGATTTGGGGAACTTGGGCAATATCTTTCGAGCCCAAGGAGAGTACCAACGGGCGAGGGAACTCTTCGAAGAATCCATTGATATCCATCGCGAGGTGGGGTCCGTGGTGTCGGAAGGGGTGGCTCATGGAAACCTTGGCGAGGTGCTGTTTTATCTCGGCCACCATGCCAAATCCGTTTTGGCATTTGAAAGAGCCATCTCGATTTGTGACGAGGGCCTGCCGGCGGCGGCGGGTGTGTTTCGGGGCTCGTTGGCCATGGTGATGGCAGAGCAAGGCCGGTTCCAGGATGCATTCAAGTTGATTGAGGCGGCGGAGTTGGAGGTCGAACCCGTGAGGGAAGAGTATGCGAAGCTACTCTGCAAAAAAGGAGAGGTTCTCGTGGGAATGAACGATGTTTCGGCCGCTCGTGAAGCCTTGCTTCGCGCGCAAGAGGTTGCGGGCGAGTTGAATCAGACTCCCGAGAGTGAGGTTGCCAAGATGATTGCATCCCTCAATGAAACGGTGGCTTCTGCGGCCGTGGTGGAAGAATCAGTCGAGTAAGGACTCACCACCCCAACAAACCCGGGTTGGCCCGCGCGGGGATGGTTAGGAACATGTAGACTGTGGCTTCATCGCACAGTGCAGCATGGGTATGGTTCGTTCAAGACTTGGGGTAGACTCTCGGTAGGTCGTGGGGGTGAGAGCATGGGAATTCGTTGGACATGGTTAACGCTAGCGCTCCTGGCGGGATGCTCGGAGTACAAGTTTGAATCAACGGAAGATGATCCGGACGAACCGGATGAGCTACCGGAGTCGGATCCGCCTTCACCACTCGGAGGTGACGAAGACACCGGTGCGGCCGAACTGCCACCCGATGAGGGTGTTGATGAAGACCCACCGGACGATGGGGGGCCCGAAGAAGAGGAGGACCCCTGCTCCGAGGTGGTCACGGCCTTTGACATCGAAGAGATTTCCTCTCTTCAGGATGCGGTCAGCCCGCATTTGGCGAGTATTCATCCGCTCGGAATGTACAATCCATGGTACCGGGATGCGTTGATTCTTGATTACACCGTGCCCGAAGCGGGAGAGGGCGAGTCGTGGAGAATCTCTGCGGTGTATGCCCTGGTCATGGTGGCATCGGATCGTTTTGCCCTCTTTGCCGATGGGCTTCCACTCACGGTCGAAGTGTTTGATGGCGCGGATCCAACCTTGGTACCGGGATGGGCCAGTACCCAGCCTGTGGTCAAGGGGGACTTGGAATGGTCCGATTACACCCTGCCCTTCGATTCGGCGATCTCGGGCTCTTTTTCTGAGTGGACCCAAAAGGGTGCATGGATGCGCTTCGATATGACGGAAGTCATCCCCGAAACAGGAATGAGCTCCGACCAGTTTGTTGTCGGCATTCAGTGGGAGACCCTGAGCCAAGTTGCGGTTGGATATTCCAACTTCAACCGGGACTGTGATCGAAACTGGACCGAGTGGGAGGTGGGCACTGGATGGAACTTAAATGGGGCGCCAGGTGACCCTCCAGGTTGTTCTTGGCCGATGCTCCGTGTGGAGATCGAGCACAGCTACACGGAAGACTGTCGATAGTGCCCATGCTGGATAGCCACGAACGTTTGGTGGAGAGCTCCCGCATTGGGCTCGCTCGGTTTAGAATCGGGACACGATGAAACGCGACCTTCGCTCAATCACCGCGTGGTGGCTATTGGCCTTGGGGCTTGGCCTGGTGGTGTGGGACCAGTTCATGGGTGCCTGGACGTACGCGCAGGCTGCAGACAGCGCCTCTGCATCGGATTCATTGCCACTGTATCTGGGGGCGAGGGCCGTCCGCTGGGGCTATGACCCCACCGATACCGCCGTGCTCCAAGAGATGTATGTAGCGGCCGATATTCACGTGACTCGGGCGCTGTTTAGCGTGCTCTACCCGCCGAGTATGCATGTGTTTCTTCAGCCCTTGGCGGGCTTGAGCTACAACGGTTTTCTCTATTATTGGCGGCAGGTTTTGATGGCCGTTGCGGTGCTCGGGACGGCCATGGCGGGCTCGGTCGGGGTGCATGGCCGCCGTCTGCCAGCGGCCATGATGGCATCGGTATTGGGTGCGTTTGTATTGTTTCCAACCTTCATTGAAGTTCAGGTGGCCTTGGGCCAGCCCAATCCCCTGGTGGCCGGTGTTTTTGGCTTGGCCATGGGGTGTGCGGCTCGGGGGTGGATGAGTATGGCCGCACTGGCCGCAGCGGCGGGTGCTGGGGTAAAGTTGGTGCCTGCCATCATTGGGTGGCCATTGCTCATGGGAATGCGCTGGCGTGCTGTGGCGGTTGCCATCATTGCAGGCCTGATGGTCTTGAGTGCCACCATTGTCCACGTACCCTTGGACCGTATTGTGGACAATATTCAGGCAACCATGGCGTTTCAGCAGACGGTTGAGCCGCATTGGTTGCACGACCATACTCTGGGAGATGGGGCGCGCTTTATTGGGTTCTTGCGTCGTCCGTCGCTCTTGTTGATCTCGATCATACTGGTCGGCTGGTCTGCGTATGGTGCACGGCTCAACCCGACCCGTCAGCGAGAAGTCGTGGCCATCGGAATTGCCTTTTTGAGTACGGCACTTGCGGCCGATGGCGCGGGTGTGGGGGCCTACTACGCCACGCTTGCGATTCCGGGAATGGCGGCATTGTTGACCTGGCCGTTGTCTACGGGCGCCTCTCGCTGGAGTTGGTTCACCGTTGGGGCGGCCTTTGCGGTATTCGGCGTGGTTGATGAGGGGTTGATCTACAACACTCCGAATGTAGAGGTCCGACTGGTGAGTGCATGCGCAGCCATCTGGTTGGGCTTGGCGATTCGCCTGTGTACATTGTCTGGTCCATGGACGTGGCGTGCACGCGGAGCCGGAGGAGTGGTTGTTGCCAGTGCACTTATCCACGCATCGATCTGGACCTGGCGCCCTCCTTTTGGTGGCCACAAGACCCTCAAAGAGGCGGCACCGGGCTCTCAAACTACCCCTCTACAACCCTCGATTGCGCCCATTCCTCACGATTGACCCTCGCGCATCAATGCTGTCGTGTGCTACACCGGAAACACGGTAGGCGTTGCTAGGCTGGTGTCGGCCCCGGTTTTCAAAATCGGTGAGGCGCGTTGAAGAGCGTTGTCTGGTGGGTTCGATTCCCATCGCTTACCGCCATTTTTTATCCGGCCCGGTCTGCAGTCTGTTGGCTTCAGAACTGAATCACTGCGGTTTTTTTGCGTACAATCGAATGGACTCTTGGGGAGTATTTCATGCGTGTGCTTGTTCTCATGATGCTGATTTCCATCTCGGCGCCCGCTCACGCTGAGGCCACCACCCGTGCATTTTTAGCGGAATACGACAAGGCCACGGAGGCCGGACAGCGACTACTTGTGAGCTTTTTGGGCGGTCTCTTGGCGGCCTATACATGGTCCAACGTGACCCTGAAAACCGAGGGTAAAGAGCCGTTGTTTTGCCCGAATGCGCAGTTCGGTCGCGAAGCGGAAGATCCGATAAGGTTGGTGCGACGTATTGCCAGCGTGGACTCCACAACCTTGGATGCGCCGGTAGGGGCCGCTATGCTGGCCAACCTTAAGCGCAGGTTTCCATGCCGACAATCCAAAGACTAGTGGTGTCTCAGTTCGGTTCCGTGGGTTACGCCAAATACTCTTCAACTGGAGGGCTTATGCGCCGCTTATTTCCTGCGATACTACTTACGATTTTTGCTCTGGGTTGTCCCCAGCCCGTAGAGGGCCCCATGGGAGCAGTTCAGCCAACGGCTGAGCCTTCAGCCAACCAGCAAGCGCAGGGCGCTCCCGTAGGAAACGCGCCATCCGGTGCGCTTCCGCCGCCCAACGTTGGTTCGTCGGATAAAATCGAAGCACCACCGGGCTTGGACAGTGTGCCCGCCGACCAGCTTCAGAAAGCGATCGGCGCACTCAACGAAGATGCCATGGACGTGAAGGCCGCCATTTTGGCCTATGTCCAAGAAAATGGTCAGAACGGCTCTCTCAGCTTCGACAATGGCGATGGCGGTACCGTCACGGCCCAGTTCGTGCGTACCCATGATCCGGTTCGGTACCAGGAAGGCAAGGGCTACATCGGTCTGAGTGATTTCCAGGCACCGAGTGCAGATCCTGACGCGTTCTATCAGTTGGCCTTCTGGCTCAAGAAAGACGCAGACTCGTTCCAAGTATTTGAGGTCGACCTTCAAGCCTTCCCCGCCAAGCGCGGTGGTCAGTGGGTTCGGATGGAATTGTTCACTGTCAACGACACATTTGCCAAGCCGCTCCAGTAGAGCGACTGTTTGGGGAACGATGCGAAGGCGCCCATTTGGGCGCCTTTCCTTTGTTCGGAAGCCATTTCAGGTAGAGTAGAAGTCTATTGAGAGGCGCGTTGTGCGTTCAGTACCCCTGCTGTTGATGGTTCTTTTTTCTGGCTCTGCCTGGGCACAGGCTGTGCCAGAAGTTGAGTCTACGGCCCTTCAAGCATTGCAAGAAAGACTGTCTGCTGCGGAAACAGCGGGGGTGACCCAGGCCCAGGAGACCCAGCGTCTTCGAACCCTGCTTGAAAATGGGTCCAAGCTTGTGGACCCCAATCGTTCGGTTGAAGACCGAATCCAAGCAGCACAGAAACTGACGGACTTACGAGATTCCACTACCTTTCCGTTTCTGCGCGCAGCCGCTCGTTCGGAGCGCGCAGCCTTGCGCAGGGTTCTCATTGAACTGGCGCCCCAGTGGGCAGATAAAGGTGCAGTGGACTTGTTGCATGAGCGCGTTCTACGTGAGTTTGGAGAGGGGGCTACCGTACGGCGGGAGTTGGCCCTCAACGGCTTGGGCGCGATGAAGATGGATGAGGCTGCCGATGCGTTGTGGGACGTGTCGACCAGTGCGCTTTTGCCGCGTACGATTCGGGATCAGTCCCGTGCGTTGTTGTTGAGAGACTACGCGGCCTATGTTCAGCGGCGCGGCGGACTTCCCACCGAGAAGAGTGATCTGGTCGGTGGTGGTTCTGCGGTTTTGGGTTCTGCGATTACCGGGGGCGTGTTGCTCTCATCTGTGGGTACGTGGGGGCAGTCTGAGGCGGGTGCCGCAGTGGGTGGACTGGGGGGGGCCGCGATTGGAGCGGGTACGGCCGCATTGTATCTGCGCTCGAACACGGTTCCGCGTGGTGCGGGTCTCCGCTACGCAAGCAACGTTCTTTGGGGTGTTGCAGGCTCAGGGATGGCCATTTCAGCGTTGAATCCTGGTGATGATGAGGCGGCCTTGATTCGTACGGCTGCAGTCACCACGGGCGCGGTCACTGGATACATGAGGCTCAAACATCAGCCGAGTCAGGCGAATGTTTTGGAGACCAACTTTGGGGGGATTGTTGGGGTGCATCTCGGAACGTCGGTACCCGGCATGCTCCAGCGCGAACCCTATACAGACAAGCAGTGGCGGAATCTGGAGGATCAGCGGACAGTCGGTGCATTGTTGGGCGCTACCGCTGGATTGGGCGTGAGCAGTCTGGCTCAAAATGCGTGGACCCCCGATTTGGAAGGGGGCTTGTTCAGTGGCCTCATGGCTGTTGAGGGTGCCATCCTGCTGGGTACCGTGCCCATTCGCCATGGACTCAAGAACCGACAAGAGTCCGCGTATGGAAATACAGGATTCAATCTCGGACTCACCGGCGGATTGTTGTTGACCCACTTTGTGGATGTTCCGGTCGTGACCACACAGGTGGCCGCAACCGGTGCGCTGATTGGTCATGTTGCCGGTGATGGTGTCGCCAAGCTCAACACTAAGCAGTACGAAGAGACCTACATTGGCTCTCAGATTGCGGTGCCAGCGGGGTTGGTGGGTACGGTGGCTGGAACCCTTACAGCCCCCTTGTTGGCTCCCACGACTGCCGATGCTGCCACCATCGGTGTGGGTACGTTTTTGAGTTCCATACAGTCCTTTTCGCTGACCAATTATCTGCGAGAGAAGAAGACCCTCAAGGGAACCCAACCCGAGGCCATCACCCAATTGGTGGGGTCGGGGACGGCACTGTCATTGTTGGCCCTCAGTCCGGTGCTTGAGGTCAAACCCTCCCATTCGCTGTTTCTGCTTTCTGGCGCAGGCTGGGGGGCTTGGTATGGTGCGTTGGGTCAAATGGTCATCCCGAATAAAATGACGGATGCGGAGACGGTCTTGCTGGTCACAGGAACGATGGATGTGGGAATTGGTGCTGCGGGAATATTGGCTTCCCAACGTGTAGGGCTGCGGCCAGAAGACACCTTCATTCCGCAACTCTTTGGCGTAGCGGGCGGAACGGTGGGTGCATTGGCTGTGATGTTGGCCACTGAATCGACCCGTAAGATTGCCGGTGGTGCCCTTGTCGGGAGCACTGTTGGATTGGGGGCGGGTGCCATCATGGGGCCCAAGATGAAGAAGTCACCTCAAGCCACTCTCAATCGTCGTTCGAGAACAAAGAAACGCTCCGGCCAATGGAGCTTTATCGCACTTCCGCAGTTTGGTGAGGCTGGACAAGTCGGTGGGCATGTTCAAATACAGGGAGTTGGCCTCTGAAAATGGGGTTTGAGTGTGGCCGGTTGGCCGCCGCCTGAGTACGACTGAAGGATGCAAACCACCCCGTTTCATCCACGGACCAGTGCCTACTCGACCAGTTTCTCCTGGAAAGAGTGGGCTGGCTATGCGGCGCCGTGTGTGTACGCGCCGCACACGGAGGCAGAATTTTTTGCTATCCGCAGCACGGCGGGTCTGCTCGATGTCAGTCCGCTCTACAAATACGACGTTCGTGGACCGGATGCAGGGGCCTTTCTGGCTCGGATCTGGACCCGAGACATCGCGAAGATGGGTGTGGGTCGGGTGG
>Ga0315320_10001776_pt1 | contig 17885 bp, 16 predicted proteins | sample M140m21515metaG_FD_203458 | JGI IMG/M metagenome (GOLD analysis project Ga0315320, IMG submission 203458) | Ammonia-oxidizing marine archaeal communities from Monterey Bay, California, United States - M1 40m 21515 | ecosystem: Environmental > Aquatic > Marine > Coastal | place: USA: California... | reverse complement strand
CGACTCACAGCACATGGAGGTTTTAACCGCAGGCGATGGATACCTTAGCCAATCTTCAAAAATGCTTTACTTCGGAATGGCCGACGCGAAATCGGTCGACAAGCTCGAAGTCACTTGGCCAGATGGCAGCAAAATGTCATACAGCGATGTCGCCTGCAACCAACAGTTAACCTTCACTCAAGGCGTCGGCATGAATACCATTGATGCGACAGGCAGCAAATTACCGAGTGACGATTGGAGCGCAGCCAGCGACAACGACGTGTGGAGAATCCCACTAGTCAGCCGCCTGCCGGTAGCCGAGGTCCCAATTCCATCCGCAGCTGATCCTGGACGCAAGCTCGGTGACTTAGCTGGACGCCCCGTTCTGCTGAACTTCTGGTCTACAACCTGTGCGGTCTGTTTAGCAGAGTTAGATGAGTTGGCGCAGGCCAAGAAGAAGCTAAATCGCTTCAATCTACAAGTGGTAACCATGTGCACCGACGGTTCCGAAATGGACCCCTTGGCAGCCAAGCTGATGCAATCTTTCGGATTTGACAAATTAGCTGGAGCTGCGAATGCTGAGGTGGTCCAAATAATGCAAGTGCTTGTTAATGAAGTACTTGGGCCAGACACCACCACTCCGCTACCGTTCAGCCTGTTGATTGATAGCCGCGGTGATTTAGTCGAGATTTACTTCGGGAAACTGCAGGTACAGGGCCTTTTACGCGACTTGCGGCTGCAGAAAGCCCTCAGTACTCAAACGCCAGATTTAGGCCCGCTCTCATTCGGCTCCAGGCTCGCTTTTCGTGATCGCTCGTTCCGGTCTCTCGCGGCGGAATTCCGCCAATTGGGCCTAGATTCACTGGCAAATTACTACCTACGGTTCGATGGGCGCTTCGGTCCATCACGAAAATGATTTTATCCTTGACGATTTTGTCAGTTTTCCCTACCATATTCGACCGTTTCGCCCTATCTCCGTATCAATTCAGGGCGTACATAAAATCAATTCATGGCTACATACACAGGCCCTAAAGTTCGCTTGTCTCGTCAACTCGGCGTGGCAATTTCCGACAATCCTAAGCACCTTAACTCGCGTCGCCTAGACACACCTCCGGGTGGCTCCGCTAAGCGTATGCGTCGTCTTTCCGACTACGGTGTGCGTTTGCGTGAAAAGCAAAAGTTGCGTTACTACTACAACGTGCAAGAGAAGCAATTTCGCAAATACATGAAGGAAGCTACACGCCGTAAGGGTAACACCGGTGACAACCTCATCGAAATACTCGAGCGCCGCCTAGACAACGTTTGCCGCCGTATCAACTTTGGCCGCAGTATTTGGCAAGCACGTCAAGGAGTTAACCACGGTCACGTAAAAGTGAACGGCCGTCGCGTTGACATCCCTTCATACCAAGTTCGCCCAGGTGACGTTATTACTGTTGCTGACAAGTCAAAAGAATTTATCGGTCGTTCGGTTGAGCTCGCAGAAAATGCTCCTACTTTCGAGTGGATGACATTTGACGGCGCTAACTTGACTTGTACTATTACCGACATGCCAAAAGGTGCTCAACATCCATTCGATGTTCACCTCGGTATGATTGTAGAATTCTACTCATCGTAAAACTCAAACAACGACGGTCATAGTTGGCCTCTAACGCCAACACTCTTAACGAACCTACCCTTGCTGGTAGGTTTGTTTTTTTATTAAGTCCATTTATCGTTGTTGAGGTCGTCCGGCCTATCGGGCTTTTCTTCTGCCTTCTTGGCTGCCTGCGTAAATAGGTCATCAAGCTCGTTTTTGCGGTTATTCTCCGCCGCCAACGCCTGGCCGAAATCTATGCCAGAAGGCTGATCCTTCTTACCATGGCTGATGATTTCGCCACTATCGCGGTCGATGCGCATCTCTACATCGCAGTCAGGGCACTTAATATATAGGTCTTTTTTCATTTCTTTATGTTTTTTAAATTAATTGGGAACCTTTTGCTGTTTGCGCCCTCTAAATAGTGAAGCAAGTAAGTTTTATTATCGCATTTAATCCAGGGGGCTGATGATGAGACCCTTGCTTCATTCAACTCAAGCCGCAACTTCATCCCCTCATAGATAAAGTTTAGGAGCACGCGCAAGGCACCGCACTACAGTACGGACATCCTTGTGCGTATTTTTTTTGCGCTACTGTTTCTAGATCGATACCTTTCATAGAAGCCAAGGTGACCAACCAAGCCAATACATCGGCGAACTCTTCTTCAAGGTTCTCGCGGTCATCATCGCGCCGGATGGCACGCGTTAACTCGCCAACCTCTTCGGCGAACCACATAAAAGTGCCTTCGATACCGCGCGCACTGTCTTTGTTGAAGTATATTTCTTCAATGTGTTTCTGGAATTCACTTATCTTCATTAGCTTTAGTGTTTCTAATTAGCACAAACCCAAGATCAGGATGCGCATTGTCGCCGAGGTACTTCAGCAACTTTTCTTGCATGACTTCTAAGCCACTCTCGACTGCAATCTTAGCCAAGGCATAAACTCCTTTTTCGCCAAGCTCTTTGCCAGCTGCGTTTTCACAAGTAGTAGCGCGCGGGCTATACATGAACATGGCATCGCCATCTTTAAGCTGTAGCTGCAGAGTTTCAACAGAGTTTCTAAAAATGGGGCCGCCGTCAAAGCCGAGGGCGATACCGTTGGGCTGCAAGGTACGCATTTCACCGGACTCGGCATCGAAGCGCACGGCTGGAGACTGATGGCCTGCGGATACTATTTCTCCTTCGCCAGTTTGAGGATTAAAGCGCGCAGCCATAACTGTGCAATACATACCTTTCGCCAAGTCACGGTGCAAAGCAAAGTTAGCGGCGTCTATCGATTCGGCGAGTGCTAACCCGGAAAGCGAGCGCACCCGCAAATAGGAACGCGTCATGGTCATGATTAAGGCGCCGGCAAGCCCACTGATCGACGGTGCGCCGACCCATGCGGTAACAAAGCCATCTTCATCGTCGCGCATAGCATCTACGAAGTCACCAGTACCAGGGCCTTCTGCCTCAAGCACGCAAGTCGAGACTTCCCATTTGTTGACCACTGGGATATCCATAGGTCGCAGGCGGCGTTGCACGTCGCGCAAATTTGCCGTCTCGGAAAGAGAGTCGACAAGCGCTTGTGCTTGCTCTTGGCTTTCAACCAAATCATCTACCATCCGCTCTACAGCAATAGCGAGATGCGCTACTTCGCCAACAGCGTTTTCTGCGCTGATACTGGTGTCTACGTGTCCACGTGAAATTTTCAACACGTCATCGACCATTTCGTTGAGCGGTCGAGTGATGCGCTTGGCAGTGATTAACGCCATAACGACCACGATTAAAACGAAAGCGGCAAAGACCAACACCACCAACGAGATTATTTTGGTCGACGCAGATGCCATGCTATCTAGCGGTGCATAAAAGCCCTCGGAAATAGAATTCTGACCGCCTTGATTTGCTGGCGATGCCAAGAAAACAATTTTATCGACAGTCTCGCCGTCAACGTCGAGTTTACCTTTACCAACCTGAACTACTAAACCGGATTGCGAGGTATGGCGTGTTAAATACATGTCGCCCGACCTCTCGGCATTCAAAGCATTCAACCGCGCCGTCTCGGATGCCAGCTCTACCTGCGCAGCAGTCGTTATCGTGCCGCCGATTTCGTCGATGCCATTCAGTAACAAGAACGAGGCTGCAACCGCGACTACGCTGGCGACCAATCCCAACCCGAGCGTAAAACGACTGGCAATACCCATTCCGGGTTTACGGCGTACGTATTCTTCAGACATTAAGCGATGTAGTTAGTGTAAATGCACAAGGCGATAGCAGCATAAATACCCGCGACGACATCGTCGAGGATAATTCCCCATCCGCCTGAAACTTTTTCTAGTTGGCGGGCAGGTGGTGGCTTGAAGATGTCAAAAAATCTAAACAGCAAGAAGCCGACAGCTAAATGAATAGTCAAGTTATGTTCAGGGTCAATAAAGGCAACCGTGACCAAAAAACCGATCACTTCATCGAGCACATATTGGCCCGGATCTTTGCGCTGCCATTTCTCTTCGGCCCACTTGCCAAGAGGCGCGCCAATTAAAGTCAGCACCACTGCAGTGACCAAACATGCGAGCATATAATGCGCCGGCAAGTACAACGCAAAAACTATCGCAAGCGCAACTCCACCGAGAGTACCGAACGTACCCGAAGCAATGGGCGCATAGCCTAAACCGAAACAAGTTAGGTATGCTTCAATGAGGCGGTCTTTAGCAGATGACATACCCTAGCTTAGCTTCTCGAGCATCGAATAAGCCATAAGCAATGTGCGCTGTTCTGCAGTTTCGCTAAATTCAACGACAATGCGCGCGTTGGCGCCAGTGCCTTGAATGCGCTCAACGAAGCCATCGCCAAACACGGGGTGACGCACTTCGTCACCAACGACGATTTCCGAAGAAGTACCGTCATCGCTATTGGTCAGACTGGTGCTGCTGCGCGTCGGAAAACTGTCAACTTCTTTTAGCTGAGAAGCGAATGCCGTTTCGGGCAGCACTTCTTGCGGAATTTCTTGCAGAAATCGTGACGGTGAGGTTGGCCCAGGAGAACCGGTTCGATAACGCACTTTTGCATGCGTTAGCATGATCTCTTTACGCGCACGCGTTAGCGCCACATAAAACAACCGGCGCTCTTCTTCGAGTCCGTCAGGGTCTTCGAAAGAACGCGCATGGGGGAACAAACCCTCTTCGTTACCCACCACCGCGACGCAATCAAATTCTAAACCTTTGGCCGCGTGGATCGTCATCAATGAAATTTTCTCGGCAGTGACATCCCATCGTTTGGTGTCGGTAAGCAACGAAATCTCTTGCAGGAAGCCGTGGACTCCGCCTTCTTCACGCGCATCGTACTCAGCAGCGAATGCTAGTAATTCATCAATGTTCGCTAGGCGATCGACATCTTCAGTCGCCTCTAACTTATCTGCATAGCGGCGATAACCCGTGCGCTCGACGATGTTGCGCAAAGTTATTTCTGCGGAAGTCGTCTGCTGGCAAATGTTGTCGTAAATCGACAAGAACTTCAGGATACCTCTTTTGGCTGTACCGCGAATGGACGCGCGCACGTCGTCACGTTTAATACTAGTTAACATCGATTCGCGATTGGCATTGGCTTGCTCATGTAAACGCACTATCGATGTTGCGCCAATGCCACGTGGTGGGACATTAACAATTCTGTCAAAGGCCACGTCGTCGCGAGGATTGACGACTAAACGCGCAAACGAAATGAGGTCTTTAATTTCTTTGCGTTCAAAGAAGCTAAGGCCGCCAATCATTTGGTAAGGGATTTGCAAGCGAGTTAATGCCTGCTCTAAAGATCGCGAGCAGGAGTTGGTGCGGTAGAACACCGCAATTTCTTTGGCGGATGTACCTGCGTCAACCCAGCGCGCGATTTGCATCGCTACAGTGTCGGCCTCGCGCTCTTCGTCGTAAGCATCGGTCAATAAAATAGGTGCGCCATCTTCTTGCTCGGTCATCAAACCTTTTTCATAACGCTCTTCGTTTTGCTCGATAACATTTTGAGCAGCTTTAAGGATATTACCAGCCGAACGGTAATTCTGCTCGAGGCGCACAATCTTAGCATTCGGGAAGTCGCGCTCGAAGTTAAGGATATTCGAAATGTCAGCGCCACGCCAGCTGTAGATGGATTGGTCAGGGTCGCCACAAACAGCCAAATTGGTTGTTGCCTTCGACAGCAGACTTACCATTTCAAACTGCACTTGGTTTGTATCTTGGTATTCATCTACCAAAACATGATCGAAACGGTTTACCCAACGCGGGGCAGCCTGTTCCGCGTCATACTTCAGCAAGAGTAAGCCTTTCCAAAGCAGGTCATCGAAGTCTAGAGAGTCTTGCTGCGCTAAAGCGTGTTCGTACTTGCCATAAATTTGCGCACAAATTTCAGCCTCGCGCCCGTAAACAGGCTCGTCGTTTAAATCAGCTGGTGACATACGATTTTGCTTCCAGGTCGAGATGATATTCTCAAATTTGCGTGGTCGATAAATCTGCGGGTCGAAACCCGCCTCTTTAATTAACCTACGCAGTAATTTTCGCCGATCGTCGACATCGATAATCGAAAAATTAGAGGTACGCCCAACCGGCTCGGGCTGCATCTTTAACATACGCGCACAAATACCATGAAAAGTTCCGGCCCAAATACCAGTGTGCGGCACGAAAGCAGCAATCCGGCTTTTCATTTCTTGCGCAGCCTTATTGGTGAAGGTAATCGCCAAGATGCGTGACGGTAGTACGCGGCGCTCGGTCACCAAATGCGCAATACGACGGGTAATGGTACGCGTCTTACCTGTGCCCGCACCCGCTAATATCAGCAATGGACCATCACCGTGCTCAACAGCTTGCTGCTGCGCCGGATTTAGCTTCGAGAGGAGGTCACTGTCTTGCATGATGCTATATGATGACGTCGAGCAAGCCCATGAGCGACCCCCTTCCTTCAATCTTCGGAATTGGCCTCGACTTAGTCGATATTCAGCGCCTAGCAAAGTCCATCGAGCAAGGTGGACAGAGTTTTCTCGACCGCATCTTCACCGTGGCCGAACAAGTCTACTGCAATAACGGTAGCCGTCCGCATGAGCATTTTGCCGCACGTTGGGCAGCTAAAGAAGCGGCGATGAAAGTGCTAGGAACCGGATGGTCTGGCGGCGTTGCGTTTACAGATTTCGAAGTGAGTAACGACAGTAACGGTCGCCCTTCCTTAACGGTGGCCGGGGTAGCGGCAACAGTGGCGAGCGAGATGGGTATTGTCGAATGGCAACTATCGTTATCGCATACAGGTACTACGGCTGGCGCGGTGGTGCAGGCAATCAGCGCCCGCCCTGGCGCATAAGTTGGATAACTTTGGGCGCCTTTAATCTGGATAAGGCCTTGGCCACCGCCGCACCTTCTTCGCTTGGCGCCGAGGACTGCTTCTTCATTTTTTTATGTAGCGCCGCCAGCTCTTTTTCAGCAGCAGCCCACGCGCGGCTTTCGGCAAGTGCGCATATAAAAACATCGCTCGCGCGAATGTAATCGACACTCGACAGCGCACGCGTGCGCCACAACTTAGCCGCGGCGATAGCGGAATCATATTTTTTGAGGCTTAAGTTCAACTTGGCTAACCACGATTGCCCACGAACCTGATAACTCAGGCTGCCCTTATCGTGCGCCGCGGCAAACGCGTAATACGACAGACTGTCTTGGTATTGCTTTGCACGTCGACATAAATGACCGAGCTCGAGCAAAGCCCGGATATAAAAGTCGCTGGCCTCAGGAGCCGCTTCTAGCACTTCTTCAAAGCAGCCGCGAGCGGCACCGATTTCTTCAAGCGATCGCAATAATTCGGCACGACGGTAGCAAGACTCTTCGACAAAAGGGTGCGCCTCGGGCCAGTAACGTTTAACGTCGGCGTAAGCCGCAGCCGCCACTCGTTTTTGCCTGACTTTAGCGAGACCATTAAGGCCAACGCAGAGGTTCTTTTGCGTTTTGGCAATATCGAATTGAGCTTCGGCACTAACCGCTTGCTGAAAGACACACAAACTAAATATCAGGGTAACAATCATTTTGCTGCCAATTCAATTTCGAGTTGTTCGCGCAAACGATGACGCGCACGGTACATTCTTCCCTTTGACGCCGTCAAAGAAATACCCTCGTTGCACGAAAACTCTTTTAAAGTCTTACCATGCTTATAGTAACCATCGAGATAGCGACGGTCGAGGCTATTCAATTTAGCAACCGCGCGTGGCATTAGGGTCATCAACTCAACCCGCGACACTTCAATGTCGCCCACCACGCACATAGCGCTATCGTCTGCGTCTATGGAGTTAGGGTCGGCCTCGTAATCACCCCACTCGTGCCCGACGTAATGCGGGCGCCGTGCGCGGTACTCGTCGGTGATGAGATTGCGCACCACCTGAAACAGCCAGGCACGTGGATTGTGAATGACCTTGCCTTTCTGAAGGTAATCGAAATATCGAGTCAAAGCCTCTTGTGCCATATCTTCGGCTAGATACTTGCTTTGCACTTTCTTTATGCAGTACCCAATCAGCTGCGAACGCAGGCTTACATAATTGGGGGGTGGCGATTCCATTTGGTGAGTTAAAGTCATCACAGCGATGACGTTTTCACCAACGAAAAGCACAGTTGTTGATATCCATAAAAAAAGCGCATCAAATGATGCGCTTTTCAACAGGCGTTAACTTATCAACGTGGATTACTTTATGTTAAGTTCTTTGAACAATTTAGTTTTCCAGCTTGAGCCCGGAAAAAGTTTCTTCAAACGGCCTGCTACTTTTTTAGCCGAACTAGGGTCGCCGATGCGCTTTAGGGCATCGCCAGCAAAAAACATGGCGCGCGGCACGAATTCGACGTGCTCGCGGTAAACACTCGCAACAGTCAAAAAATCTAGAATAGCATTTTCGAGCAAAGGCCTTTGCCCATCAAGCGAATCTAAAGCCAAAGCTTGGCGGTAAGAGCAATCGCCCATACCTGAAATCGCAGATGCCAGCACAGCTTCGGTGCTAGTTTCGTCTTCGAGAATCGCGGTGAAGAAGTTATAAGCCTTTTCGTATTCTTCGCCATCGACCATCGCATGGCCCACCGCAACACGCGCACGCGCCGCTACTGACGGATAAGAATCTGCATTCTTTTCAGCAAGACCCTGCAGGCTACGCTGCTTTGATTGAGCATTAGACTTCGAGTCGATCAACACCAAGCCAAGTTCGGCTTCGTTTTCCCAGCGCCTAGAAAGCCCCATTGAAACGACCTTATCGTTCAACATCGAATATGCCGCCTCGGCACCAGATGTGTCGCCCATATTGCTAAGCGACTTCGCTTTCATGATGAGAGCTTGCGCGTAAAAGAAAGTATCTGGCACTGCTGCAATTAACGCATCAGCCTTTTGCGCCACCATTTCGAATTGCGCCAAAGCGTAAAGACAGCGCATCTCGCGAAAACGTGCGTGCTGGTTAGCCCAAGCATAAGTCGAACGTTCTAACAATTTATCATCTGCCTGCACGTCGCGAAAACTGTAAACGGCGTCGTTGTAATTGCCCGCTTTCATAGAATCTACGCCGGCTGCGTAATCTGCGAGCTTACTGTTGCCCAACGCGTGTATGACCTCGGCGACATCAGCCGCATCTTTGCGGCCAGTTGAACTGCCATTCTTGTAACTCACCTCAGAGTAAGTCTCGGCGGTGATTTTATCGACCTCAAGCACAGAGCCATCGGTTAGAACAAGTTGGTTTGTGCTTTGCGCACAAACAGCGAGAATCGTAGTAGCAAGAATGTTAAGCATGTTCAGTGATTTTGGGTCTTACAGAATACCGTTGCGCCGTAATTTCACTAGTTGCGAAACGAGGCTAACTGCAATTTCTCCAGACGATTTCGCGCCGATATCGAGGCCGATTGGGGTTTGTATAGACGCAAGCCATTCATCAGATACACCACGATCGCGCAAAATATTATCCAGCTGCGCCTTTTTAGCCCTAGAGCCAATCATTCCTAGATACTTTGGACGGCATCCACCCTCATGTATCTGCCACAGCACCTCTTCGTCATCCTTATGGCCTCTAGTGACGATTACAAGGTAATGGTGTTGTGCCTTGCCGATTTTCTTAATGATCTCAGACCATTCGTCGGCGATAATCTCATCAGCCTCCGGATGCTCCGCCGCATTTGCATACTCGGTACGGTTGTCGCATACCCATACGCGCAGATCACATTCTTTAGCAACGCGCGCCGCTGCTGCTGCCACATGCCCCGCGCCTAGCAAGACCAATAGCGGCGGAACTACCGGTTCGGCGAGAATTGTTACTTGGCCGCCGCAGATTAACCCGGATTCAGGCACGTCCACTTGATTCAAGCGAAAAGACTTGGTCTCCGAACGATCATTAGCAATCACTTCAAGCGCCATCTGCCGCACATCTTCTTCAACGCAGCCGCCACCGACGCTGCCGACTGTCGAGCCGTCACCGCGTACCAGCATTTTCATAGTCTCTTTGCCTGGAGTCGAGCCGCGCGACAGCATTACGGTGCACAAAGCAGCCGGCTCGCCCAATTTGCGGAGGCGTACTATTTCTTCGTAAATGTCGAAGTGGGCTTGCATTGCTATAATCTTAACACAATGACGAAAAACGACAAAGTATCTGTAGTGATAGCTCTGGGTGGCGGCGCAGCCCGCGGGATAGCACACATAGGGATATTAGAGGTATTAGAAAAGAATGGTATTGAAGTAAAAGGAATCGCCGGCACCAGTATTGGCGCTATCATCGGAGCTCTACGCGCCGCGAATACATTAGAAGACTTCGAGTCTTTCATTCGCCAACTAGATGCCAAAGGCATGCTTAAGCTTCTTGACCCAGTGGTGCCGCGATCTGGATTATTCGCCGGCAACCGCATTGCCAGAAAACTCGATGAGTTTATACCTGATATGGATATTGAAGATTTAGGCCTACCCTTCTGCGCAGTATCAACCAACATCACAAACGGAGAAGAGGTTTTGCATGCTTCAGGGCCGGTCAGGCTACCCATCCGTGCATCGATGGCTATCCCCGGAGTGTTCGCGCCAGTACAAGTGAATAACCAATGGCTCGTTGACGGCGGAGTGTCCTCACCCGTGCCCATCTCAGCCGCACGCAAATTATGTCCTGGCTTACCGGTGATTGCTGTCAATTTATTTAACACTAACCTGCCGTTCGAAGGTGATCTTGACCCTATCGATCAAACTTCAAAGGCAGAGTTAAACCGCCTAGAGCGATTGCTGCTAAAAATGCGTCAATCAAACAAAGAAGGGCGCCCTGGCTTGTTTGCTTCTTTAAGTGATACCATCACTCACATGGAACAACGTATTTGCCGCTTCCAGATTGCCGCCGAGAACCCTGAGTTGGTTTTAGAGCCTGCGGTATTTGGCATTGGTTTGTTTGACTTCCATCAAGGCGATCAGGTTATTGCCGCAGGTACGCGCTGTGCACAGGCGATGGTTGACTCTGGCAAGCTTGACGCATTTAAACGTCGCTACGCCACAAAACATCCGTAGTATCATCTAACTTATTCGCATAACGCGCTAAAGTGAACAACCAGTCGGACAAGCGGTTAAAGTACTTTATAAATTCGCCATCGATATTTTCATTAGCCGCGAGTTCGACTAAATCACGTTCGATGCGACGGCATACGGTGCGCGCAATATGCAGTCGCGCTGACAGTTCGCATCCACCTGGTAAAATAAAGTTTTTCAGTGGTTCTAGCTGAGCATCGAATCCGTCAATTTCGTTTTCGAGGGTCGCTACGCAATCTGTTGGCAGGTTGGGCAATTTGTCGTTGGCCTTGTCAGCTGGCGTCGCCAAGTGTGATCCGACATTAAAAATATGATGCTGTTCGCGACTAAGCAATGCGCTTAGGGGTGATTCGATTACCGCGCACCACCCCAGCACCGAATTCAATTCGTCGCTGCCGCCATAACAAGAAACTCGCGGCGAAGACTTCGATACGCGCGACCCGCCATAAAGGCCAGTCTCGCCGTCGTCTCCGCCGCGAGTGTAAATTTTCACTTTATAGTGAAGATGCGTTATCAGCTAGGTATGAAGCTACGCCTTCGGCGGTAGGTTCCATGCCTGGCTTACCTGGTGCCCAGCCGGCTGGACAAACCATGCCGCTAGTCGCCAAGAACTCTAATGCATCAAACATGCGCAACACTTCGTCGATGTTACGACCTAGTGGCAAGTTGTTCACAGTTTGCGATTGCACCATACCTTCTTTATCGATTAAGAAAGTACCGCGCATAGCGAATGTAGTTTCTTCATGCAACACGTCGTAGGCCTTAGTCATGCTGCGGTCTTCATCGCATAACAAAGGATACTTAACCGGACCAATGCCACCTTCGTTGATAGCAGTATTGCGCCAGTTTGCGTGAGATTCTGCGTCGTCAATGGAGACACCCAAAACTTGGATGCCGCGCTTATTGAACTCGTCCATACGATGATCAAAAGCGATTAACTCGGAAGGTCAGACAAAGGTGAAGTCTTTAGGGTAGAAGAACAGAGCCACATACTGACCTTTGTAATCTGACAAAGAAACAGTTTGGGCTGATCCGTCTTCCATGATTGCAGCTGCTGAGAAAGCAGGTGCAGATTGGTTTACTAGAACAGTCATGCCAATATTCTAAAAACGCTTTAATCCAATGCAAGCATTAAGGCTTATGATGTAAAATGAGGCATGGGAAATTCTTCTCTCAATCTCCCTAATTGGGCGAAGTACATTGCTTTAGTGGCTGTGATTACGTTTGCAGTAGCGGCTTACAGCGCATTCAGGCCAGCGCCAACCGGCCTTGATGCCGACTTTAAGAACTGCTTAATCGTTACTTTCGACACTACGCGCGCTGACGCGATTGGTCGCTATGGCAACATGAACGCCTACACCCCAAACCTCGATCGTATGGCTGACAACGGGGTATTGTTCAAGCGCTGCATGACTGTGGCGCCGATTACCCTGCCCTCGCACGCCAGCATTTTATCCGGCCAATACCCTATCACTCATGGGGCACGGAATAACGGCACCCACCATGTGCCGGAAGATGTCATTACCATCGCCGAACAACTTAACGATAGCGGGTTCTCTACCGGAGCGGTGGTCAGCGCATTGGTACTTGATTCACGCTATGGCCTCGACCAAGGCTTTGACTTTTACGATGACAACTTGGCGCACGCTGAAAAGGCTCCGATGTTTATGTTTCGCGAGACCAAAGCGAGCGACACTTCCCAGCGCGCCATTAAATTTCTCAAAGAGCGTAATGGCGAACGTTGGTTTTTGTGGGTGCACTTTTTCGACCCACACGCTAATTACAGCCCGCCCCAGTTTTACTTAGATAAAGCGAATGGCGATAGCTACGACGGAGAAATAGCCTATGCCGATTCAGGCTTGGGCGAAATCATGCAGTTTTTGCAAAAGACACGCCAACTTGATGAAACGCTAGTCGTGATGACCGCCGACCACGGCGACTCTATGGGAGAGCATGGTGAAAGCACGCACGGTATGTTTGTATACGATGCAACCACGCACGTGCCATTGCTAATGATGCATCCGCAATTAGCGCAGGGCATGCAAGTGAATGGCACCGTGTCATCGGTTGACATTACTCCTACCGTTTTAGACTTGCTTGATGTGAAGGCACAAACAAAATTCGATGGCATTAGTTTTGCCAGCGACATCCGACCAGGCGCCAAAGGAATCGTAAAGCGTCCACCGGTGTATCAAGAAGCGATGACCCCTTACTACAACCACGGCTGGTCTTCGGTTCGAGCAGTGCGTGATGACCAGGCGCGTTATCTCATGGCGCCGACTGCTGAGTTTTATGATATGTTCCGCGACCCTAACGAGTTGAATAATTTGTTGCCTGGCGCAGAATCTCAATCGAAGGCTTATATCGACACGCTAGATAGTTATCTTGCCGATGGCGAGGCAGACAGCAAAGGTGACGATATTAAATCGATGGATCCTGAGATGCGTTCTGCTCTTGCAGAATTGGGCTACGTTTGGTCAGATGACGAAGAGCCTCTTGCAGAAGGTGACGGCGCATTAGATGACCCGAAAGACAAAGTAGATATGTGGGAGAAATCGCAGCGTGCGAATAACTTGGTACGCAGTGAGCGAACGGAGGAGGCAGAAGCTTTGTTAGTGGAAATCTTAACCGAAGACCCTGGGGCTATGTTGTCACGCTCTGCACTCGCCGGGATTTACATCAAAGACGAACGCTATACCGAGGCTTTTGAGCTGCTGGAAGAAACGTCAACCATGAAGGGCGCACGAAATTCGGTGTTCTTGCGTTTATGTGCGCTCGATCGCAAAATGGGAAACGGTCTATGGCAGGAACACATGATGGCCGCTAAACAAATGGACCCGCGTGATCCTCTGCCGTGGGTGCGCGAAGGTGATTGGATGCAAGAGGATGGTCATACCGAAGCTGCTTTGATGGCCTACAAGAAAGCCCTTGCGTTAGACGAACGTTCTGCCAAAGCGCTGGTCGGCATTGGCAATATTGAACATCGTCGCGGTAACGAAAAACTTGCGTGGGAAGCGTTCGAGAAATCTATCGAGTATGATCCGATTGCATTTGAAGCGTGGTACAACCTTGGTGTGGTTGCCGAGGCACTCGAGTCTTCTCAAAAAGCTATTGAGTACTACCAAAAAGCTCTCGAGCTGCAAGAGGATCACGTGCTGACTCTTGTTAATCTCGGGAACTTAATGACGCGCGCCAAGCAGCACTCTGAAGCCAAAACTTACTATGTGAGGGCTGTGGCCAAAGACCCCGATGATTTCAAAGCAAACTACAATTATGGTTTGTTGCTCATTGCGAGCCAAGACTTAAAGGGCGCACAACAAAGATTTGAGGCGGCGTGTCGCGCCGAGCCCTCTGAAATAGTGGCCTGGCAGCAGTACATTCGCGCTTCGCTCCAGCTAAAGGATTACGAGAATACGCTTCAAGGTTCTGAGGTAGTCCTCAGCGTGACACCGAACTCACCATTCGCGCTAAGCGCTGCAGCTATCGCATGCGCGGAAACCGGCCGGCGCGAAGAGGCAAAAGGATTCATGGCTCGCCTCAAAGAGATTAATACTGAACGCTGGCAAAAGATTATTGACAGCAATGAAAGGCTAAGAAATCTCGTCGAGTAAAGAATTATTTGTCTTGCTAGGCTGCTTGAGTGCATGGCTTTCCTTTCGGCAGGAGGCCCTGGCTCCGCGAAGAACAGTAGCTGGGCATTTCTTGGCGATAGCACTCGCATTTACTTTGCCATCAGAGTACTATAAAGCATGTTGCATTTGCTAGAATGCGACTCCGTCCTACCTTGTCAAGTCAATCATGAACAAACTACTTCGAGTCTTTTTTGTAGCCGCTTTAGTCGTCGGTTCACCCTCTAATCTGATTTTCGCTTTAGCGGGCACCGAATATTATGTGGATATCAGCGCTGCTGCCGGCGGCGATGGCTCTTCGGCCCTCCCCTGGGCAACTATTTCAGAGGCGGTTGATTCCGGGCAGTTAGCGGATGGCGATACCGTTCACATCGCAACCGGAATTTACGACACTGAAAACTTTCCAGTGCAGTTGGTCCCGGGCGTCAGCTATATCGGCGCCGGTGTCAGTACCCAAATTCAGGTGCCAAGTTCGCCACTAGTTAGCGACGCAATTCTTCAGCTCGCCACGCAACCCGGAGTATCCAACACCACTCTGTCCAACGTCAGCCTCGATGGCATGGCCGAGAACGGTTTATTTGTCTTCGGATCGCAATCAGCAACGACATCTGTCGTCGTTGACCAGGTCACTTTTAATGGGCTCGGATACGGCGACATGGTGAGTGTCAACACCGACAACGTGTTGGCGAACCTCACCATCTCTAACTGTAATGTCACAGACGCCAATATCTTGGAGCTGAGCATGGCAATGGGCACTGCATCTTTGTCCGGTACCCAAGTGATTAGCGTCACCGATAACACGGTGAACAACGCGAGCTTTGACGCGATCGACATTCAAAACCTGAGTGACATGAATTGCGATATTACGATCTCGGGGAACGTCGGCGATGTCATTGGCGACAATCCGATTGTCCTTGACTTACACAACACCCCTATTATCGATATCACCATCGAGAACAACAGTTGGAATTTAGCGGACGACGAAGTAATTGACGCCGCAATTCAGCAGTACCAAGACCTCAATCTAAACATCAATAATAATACTGCTACGAATAGTGATGACGATGGGTTTACGATTAGCTTATCCGCGTATTCGGACTCATCGGTAGCCGCTGTCATTAACATTAATGACAACACGTTTGAGAATACGGATTACGACCCAATCGAAGTTTACAACGCTATCTATGACATCTCTGACACCATTAGCGTAAACACGACCATCAGCGGTAATTCGATTTATGGTGGCGCAGATACTGGCATCCACATCTATTACTCTTTGAGCTCGGTTGGCGCTGTGGCTAACATCGAGAACAACTGCAACAATAATACGATTAGCGATTCCGAGATTGGACTACGCTTCGATTTAGAGATGTGGTCAAACACTAGCAGCATTGATAATAGTTTAAAGCTGCGTGGCAATACCATCACCTCGAACGTCGGCCAAGGAATTAGCTTCAACATAACGAATAGCTCTTCGCCTTCGAGCTCTGTAAACCTTAGCATCGACCTCGGAACTTTAGCCGAGCCAGGAAACAACACCATTCACAGCAATGGGCTGAATCACCCTGACTTCAGCAGTTCATCGTCTTTCTCATCTTCATCGTCCTTGAACGACATCGGCGTGTATAACTCAATAGAGTTCGCGGACGTCGAGATACCGGCGTACGGCAACGACTGGAATTCAACAGACCTCGCTGCAATCGAAGACAACCTCTATCATCGTGTTGATGACCCGGAACTCATGCTCATTCTGTTTGACGCAGGCGCGCCCTTGCCTCCCGGACCGCCTATTGCTGTTTACGATACACGCACTCCGGCAGACTGCGGCCCGCTAGTTATCGATGTGGCCGATAACGACCTCGATGTCAATGGCGATCTCGATCTAGAGTCCGTAGTCATCACGCACAACCCCGCGCACGGCACCGTTGTGGTGTTGGGTGGCGGCTTGGTCGAATACACTGCGGACTACGCTTGGGTAGGTGCAGACACCTTCAACTACCACATCAGTGACCTCACGGGCTTAGTGTCAAACATCGCAACAGTGCAAGTAGATTCTCCGGGTAACAATGAGCTGCCAGAAGCAAACTACGACGCCTACTCGATGTCAGAAGCAGACGGACCGCAAACATACGACATCGCCGCCAACGACACGGTGCCGTCAGGGCGCCCTCTTGATTTAACAACTGTTGATATCACTCAAAACCCAGCAAAGGGTACGGTTGTCAACAACTTAGATGGCACGGTAACTTACACCTACACGGGTGATTTAAGTGGCGCACTTTCTACGACAGATACTTTCAACTATACGATTCGTGACGACTGCGGAGTTTTGTCTAACGTGGCAACCGTTGAAGTAGAAATCACTCGCATTGAGGATATCCCAGATGCAACGGACAACAATGGTTTCAAATTATTCGTTGAACCGTTAAGTGCCGGCCAAGTCGCCAATGTGAATTTTGTAGGCGCGGCAGCAAACAGTGCCATCAAGATTTATGCCTCACGCATTCATCAATTCAGCAACACCGCCTTTGGCATTGCCGAACTTGGTAACCCACGGGTCAATCTTGGCGCGACACAGTCCAACATGTTTGGCAGTGGCTCAGTGAGCTTTACCGTGCCAGCTGCTCTTCAAGGTCAAACGATTTGGTTTCAGGCCTTAGATCACTCGGAGCGAGTGCTGAGCTCTGCAGCAAGTGCAGACGTCAACTAAAGCTGTTTAATCTAATGCCAGTGTTAAGGCTAACCGCAATGTTTTTGTGGCCCTTTGGGAATTTTCACGCGCGGTATCAAGCACCTCCTGATGATTCGGACGGCTGCCGGCAATGCCTGCTGCGAGGTTTGTCAGCATCGATATTGCCATAACCCGTGCGCCCATCGCGTGGGCGGCAATGGCTTCAGGAATAGTGCTCATGCCGACAGCGTTGGCCCCCATTTTTTGGAGCATCGCTACTTCGGCTGGAGTCTCGTATGACGGGCCAATGCATGCCGCGTAAATACCCGGCGTGATGTCGGGGCATTTTTCAAGTAGCGCCGCGCGCCACTCGGGATGGTACATGTCCACCAGGTCAACAAACTCGCCGCCGGCCAATGGGTTTGGCAGTGAGTAGTTAATGTGATCGCTTAACGACATTAAGCTGCCCGGCGGCATATCTTCGCTTAAGGAACCGGCGGCGTTTAGTAGTAGCACATTCT
>Ga0315320_10001775_pt1 | contig 17893 bp, 8 predicted proteins | sample M140m21515metaG_FD_203458 | JGI IMG/M metagenome (GOLD analysis project Ga0315320, IMG submission 203458) | Ammonia-oxidizing marine archaeal communities from Monterey Bay, California, United States - M1 40m 21515 | ecosystem: Environmental > Aquatic > Marine > Coastal | place: USA: California... | reverse complement strand
CCTTCGTAGAGGATACCAACGGTTTCGTCGTCGATCATCGACAGGCACGAGTAACCGGCGCTGCGCCATTCATCGAGCAGTAGTTGTGATTCAGTCGGCCAAGTGTGACCGCGATCAGGTGAGGCCTTGATGGTGATGCGCTGCCGGGCGGCGAGGCTGTTGGGATTGGAGAAGAGCAGGCGTGTCCCGGGCTTGCCTGTGAGTTCGCTGTTGATACTGATCAGGCTGGCCATGCACGCACGCGGCTCAATAAGCGCCTTGCGATGGGTGGCGTGGGGCTTCCAGGTTTTGCCGAGATCGCGCGTCACCATCACTACGCGCGCGCTCTGGCGATTGTAACGGCAGTTGAGCATTAGCACGCCCGGCTCGATTTCCACCACCTGCGCCTCGGTAGTGTCGTCATACGCGCCCGTGCCCACGCGCCACGTTTTGCCGTTGTCCTTGGAGTAAATGATTGTGCTGTGCGGGAGGCGACGTTGGCCGGGTGGATCCTGATATTGCGCAGCAAATACCAGCGTGCCGTCGGCCATGGTGATACCCTTGCCGGGGCCGGCGAGAATGAAGCACCATTCGGGCTTCTTCACCTGCGAAGTAATGTTGATGGGTTTGGACCAAGTCTTGCCGTCATCGTCACTACGCACGAGCATGAACTGGCCGGTCTCTTCCGGTTTCATGCCCGGCCCGGATCCGATCCAAGACCGATTGCCGTGGCTCCAGGTAGCGGCCACCCAAATCGTGCCGGTGTTGCGATCGACGAGCACGGCCGGATCGCCGATTCCGTCGTAGCGCCATTTGGGATCGGCGCCCATGTCCATGATCGTGCGCGTCGGTTCCCAAGTCCGGCCGCCGTCGGTGCTGCGCGATAAGCCCACGTCGATGTCGCCCGGCAAATCCCCGCCACTCCGATGGCGTAAATCGTACACGCCAATCAACGTCCCCTTTCGCGTGATGGCCAGCCCGGGGATGCGGCTGGTATGAACGCCATCTTGTCCGCCTTGACGTACGGCCACGCCCAGACGGTGGACGGAGGCTTCTGTCTGATTCAGGTCGTACGTGCTGCCATTGGAAAACTGTAAGGAAGTGCAGGCGGCCCGTAAGGAGGCGCCTATGTCCGCTTCGTCGGTCAGCTCCACCGAAAGCCAAAAATGGTTGGCACCTTCCCTGAGAGGGTGATTGCTTTGGAGCGCGTAGGTCTCGCTCCTACCTCTGGTTGTCCGGCCGATTGGTTTGAGCTTGGCATCGTCGAAGTTTGCGGAACTCCCCGAGTCCAGCCACTGCACGCTGGCCAACCCCGTGCCGCCGGCAAGCGCAGACGCGCCGATCAGGGCAATCGGTCGGAGGGAACCTGAAACCGCTACCTCGACATGGATCAAGGGGTTTTTCTTCAGCCCACGAAGTACGGGCACTTGGACTTTTGTTGCTGTCACTCCAGTGATTTTTTGCGGTGTGGCGGGCAGGAGCGCGAAGTCGTCGATGAGCAGTCCCGACCGCTCCGGGCTGGTGCATACAAAGCGCAGTCGTTCCGGGTTACGCGTAAGCGGGATCGTAACGCGGCTTTTGAAGGCGCGCCCCACCACCACCGCGTGGTCGCCATTGAAGAGCTCCCCCCATTTGCCGTTCACACGTTCCTCGATACGAAATTGAAACGGATTGCGCGAAGTCCAGCGCTCCGCCTGAAACACTAAATGCCCCGGCATCTTGACCGACTCCGCCGGCTTAAACTCAATCGTCCGCGCCTTACCACCAAAAAGATGTAGGCACTGTTTGCCCATGTAATGATACCCCGCGGTCACCTCCGCATGCCCCGCTGCCGCCGTCCACGTGCCCACGGCGGTTTTGATTTCGCGAATTTCTCCGATGGGCGCTTGTTCAAATCCGGTTCTGAGATCCGCTGCGGTGAGAAACATCACATTCCACAACGTAAGGATGAGAACCGTTAAACGCGAGATCATGCCAAGGGAATTATCATACCGCCCCCCAACTGCAAGGCCAATAGAGTTCATCGAACCCATCTCACCTAGGCCAATACATCCTTCACGACTTTACCGAAGACGTCGGTGAGGCGGAAGTGGCGGCCTTGGTGGCGATAGGTGAGGCGTTCGTGGTCGATGCCGAGCTGATGGAGGATGGTAGCCTGCAGGTCGTGGACGTGAACGGGGTTCTCGGCAACGTTGACGCTGTAATCGTCGGTCTCGCCGTAGGTGATACCCCCGCGCACGCCACCGCCGGCGAGCCAGTAGGTGAAGCAGTTGGGATGATGGTCGCGGCCATAGGTAGTCTTGGTGAGCTTGCCTTGGCAGTAAATGGTACGGCCGAATTCTCCGCCCCAGACAACGAGAGTATCGTCGAGCATGCCGCGTTGCTTAAGATCGCGCAGGAGTGCGGAGGTGGGCTGATCGGTGTCGCCACATTGCACGCCGACCTGTTTGGGCGTGTTGCCGTGGGCATCCCAGCCGCGGTGATAGAGCTGAATGAACCGTACGCCACGCTCGGCAAGGCGCCGGGCCAGCAGGCAGTTGTAGGCGTACCGGCCAGGGGTGGCGACATCGGGGCCGTACATCTCGCGGATGTGTTGCGGCTCGCTCTTCACGTCGATCAACTCCGGCACACTCATCTGCATGCGGAAAGCGAGTTCGTACTGCGCGATGCGGGTGGCGATGGCCGGATCGTTGAAGCGGCCGGCTTGTTCGCGGTTGAGCTGGTTCAACGCATCGAGCATGCGACGACGCTGGGCGCGTGTGACGCCGGCGGGGTTGTACAGGTCCAGAATCGGATCGCCCTGCCCGCGGAATTTCACGCCCTGAAAACGGCCCGGCAAAAAGCCCGCGCTCCACAGGCGATCATACAATGGCTGACCAGCCTTGGCGCGGCCATTGGAGGTCATGGCCACGAACGCCGGCAGGTTGGCGTTTTCGCTACCAAGCCCGTAGCTCACCCACGCGCCCAAGCTCGGGCGGCCGGGGATTACGGAGCCGGTCTGGAACAAAGTCGCAGCGGGATCATGATTGATGGCCTCGGTGTGCATGCTCTTGATCACGCACAGGTCATCAACGAGCTTGGCCACGTGTTGTTGCGGCTCACTCACCCACGTGCCGGACTGGCCATACCGCGCAAAGTTCAAGGTGCTCGGCGCGCAGGGAAACGATTTCTGCCCGGCCGTCATCGTGGTTTTGCGTTCGGCGGGATAAATGGACTCGGGCACTTCCTCGCCATACCGCGCGGCAAGGTGCGGCTTGTAATCGAACAGATCCATCTGGGCCGGGCCGCCGGACTGAAAGAGATAGATCACGCGCTTCACCTTGGGTTCAAAATGCGGAAGGCCCTGCAGTCCACCGATGCGATTGCGGTGTTCGGTGGCCACGTTGCGCGCGTTGAGCAGCGAGCCCAGCGCCATCGCACCCAGCCCCAGCGTTCCTCGTTCCAGAAAGGTTCGGCGGGTTTGTTTCGTCAGAATTTCGTTCAGCGGATCCATGATCAGTTCTGCGTGATGGCTTCGTCGAGATTGAGGATGGTGTTCGCCACGAGGGCATAGGCAGCGAGAGTAGTGGGAGAGAGTTTGGCGTCGGCGGGTTTTTCGCCAACCTTCAACAGCTTGGCCGCCTCGGCCGGTTGCGCGACAAAATCTTTTTCGTAAAACGCCAGATTCGCCTCGAGCAATTTCAACTCGCCCGCGGTAGGCGGCCGGCTGACCGCAGTGCGGAACGCCCACGCGATACGCTCGCGCGGCGCGGCATCCTGTCGCAGCATTCGCTCCGCCAAGAACCGCGCGGCTTCCACAAAGGTTTTGTTATTCATCAAAGTCAACGCCTGCAACGGCGTGGTCGTGAGGTCCGTGCGCACGATGCACACCTCGCGCGCGGCGGCGTTGAAGGTCATCATCGTGGGAGGCGGCACAGTACGGCGCCAGTAGGTGTACATTCCGCGTCGGTACAGCTTGTCACCCTTGTCCTGTTTGTAGCTGGCGTTGGAGATGCTGCGCCAAATGCCTGGAGGCATGTATGGCTTCACCGAGGGTCCGCCGACTTGGCCATTCATTAAACCGCTGGTGAAGAGCGCGGCATCCCGAATGGCATACGGCGTGAGACGCTTGCGCGGACCGCGGGCGAGCAGACGGTTTTCCGGATCGCGCTCATCCGGCACGGCGCTGGCCTGCCGATAGGTGGCACTGGTGACGATGAGTTTATGCATCGCTTTCTGGTCCCATTCGCGCCGGATAAATTCGGTGGCCAACCAATCGAGCAAGGCAGGATGGCTCGGGTGCTCACCTTGCACACCGAAATTTTCACTGGTCTTCACCAGACCGAGGCCAAAGTAATGCTGCCACATGCGGTTGACGGTAACGCGCGCGGTGAGTGGATGCGCCGGATCCATCAACCACTGTGCTAGGCCAAGGCGCGTGCGGGGCCACTTGGCGTCCCACGCGCCGAGCACGGACGGCGTGGCAGGTTGGAGTTTCGCGGTTTTGTCGGGTTGATCGTACATGCCGCGGTTTAACAGATACGTCGGGCGCGGCTGGGCCAGTTCGTGCAGGACCATCACCGTATCTGGTGCACCGGGTTGCGGCCGCGGCACGGAGGTTTGCACCACCTTGATTTTCACCGGATCGGGGGTGACGAATTCCGACTCCGACTCCGTCAAGTCCGGCCAGCTCTTAGGAACCTTGATGAACGGAGGGCTGTTGCCGTTGTTCGGTCCAAGCCCAGCCTCGTCGATGTTATTGAAAAATGCGAACAGCCGGTAAAAATCCTTCTGCGCAATCGGATCGTACTTGTGATCGTGGCAGCGCGAGCAGGTCAACGTGAGGCCGAGGAACATCGTGCCCATCGTCTCCACGCGATCGGCCACGTATTCCACGATCCATTCGTCCGGAATCGAGCCGGCCTCGGAGTTGATGCGGTGGTTACGATTGAAGCCCGTAGCCACTTGCGTGAAAAAATTTCGGTCCGGCAGCAGATCGCCCGCCATCTGTTCAGTCACAAACCGATCAAACGGCAAATTGTCATTGAGCGCCTTGATCAGCCAATCGCGCCACACCCACATGTAGCGCAGGCGATCGTTTTGGTAGCCGTCCGTATCGGCATACCGCGAAGCCTCCATCCAGCCCAGCGCCATGTGCTCGCCATAGCGCGGCGAAGCCAGCAACCGGTCGACCGCTTTTTCATACGCATCCGGTGAAGTATCTTTTAAAAACGCGTCCAGCTCCGCAATCGTCGGCGGCAATCCGGTCAAGTCGAAGCTCACGCGGCGAAGCAGGGTCGCCTTGTCGGCGGGCGGCGATGGCTGTTGTTGAGCTACCTCCAACCGTGCCAACACAAAGGCATCAATCGGGTTGTAACCCCACGCGGTGTTTTTCACCTTCGGCAACGCCGGACGTTTGGGAGGCACAAACGCCCAGTGCCGGTCGTCCTCCGGCCAATCGGCATCGGCCTTCAGCCATTGCACTAGCTTGGCGCGATCGGGCGGGCGCAATACGCGGTTGGAATCCGGTGGCGGCATTTGCAAATCTGGGTCCGTGCTCGTCAGGCGCTTGAGCATTTCGCCATCATCGAACACACCTGATTCCAGCGCGGCCGGGCGGTCATCCAACCGCAGCTTCGCCTTGCGCGCCTTGGCATCGGGGCCGTGGCAGTCGTAACAGGCATCCGAAAGGATTGGCCGAATATCTCGGCCGTAATCCAAAGGCGCCGCAGTCAGGTAGCTAAATCTGACCAGCAAAAAAATACCAATGTAGGGCCAATGTTTCATCGAAAAAAAGGAACGCAGCCTATGCCAATATCGGACATAGCCTCAAATCTCTCCAATTATAGCGAAGGCAGTCAAAAGATTACATTTCATTATGCGGGATTTTTTCCGAAGAGAAGTTCGGGGCTTTCACTTCGGCACGATTGCCTTGGCGACGCGGTCGTCCACGCGGAAAAACCCCAGTGGCTTTGCGGCGACAGTCGCCTCGGCAATCTGCCAGACGGCGCCGGGGCGGGTGCGTTGGCTCTTGGTTTTGCCGGGCTCGATAGTGGCGTAGTGGCGGCGGTCACCAATGGGGGTCATCCAGAACAATTGTACCGGTTGCGGGCGACGATTGACAAAGATGACGTCGAAGCTGCCGCCGACGGGCTTGGAAGCGGGCGCCGAGACGGCGGCCTTGAGGGGCACCCATTTCAGGGACGGCATGGCGTCCAACGAAGGTTGCGCAGCGGGGGCGAATTCCTTCGGAGCCAAGACGCGAAGACGGCGCAGGGTGTCGACGTGTTGTTTGTCTTGGGCGAGGTTACGCCATTCGTGGGGGTCGGTGCGGATGTCGTAGAGTTCCTCATCGCCGCCGGCGTAGCGGATGTAGCGGAAACGTTCGGCGCTGAGGCCGAAGCTGCCGGGCTGGGCCAGGTGCGTGAGGGCAACGTGCGGCCAATCGGCTCTAGGATTTTTCAGGAGCGGCAATAGGCTCGGGCCATGATGGTGCTGGTGTGGCGGCAGGCCTGCAAGCTCGGTGAGCGTGGGCGCAAGGCTGAGAAGGCTGACGGGTTTGTCGCTGACGCCTGGGCGGGTGCCGGCCGGCAAGCCAGAGGCGCCCTTGGGCACGCGCAGGATGAGCGGCACGCGGGTGCATACGCGCCAAGCGGTGAATTTTTGCCAGTGCTGTTTTTCGCCGAGATGCCAGCCGTGATCGGACCAGAGCGCGACAATAGTGTTATTGGCGTTGGGCCCCTTCTCCAAGGCATCGAGCACGTGGCCGAGCATGGTGTCGGCAAAGTAAATGGAGGCGAGGTAACCCTGCACGGCGGGTTTCCATTGCTCGTGCTTGCGGATGTGGGCGAAGTAACGGTTCGGACCGCGGCGTTTGCCTTCGGGCGGCAGGTCGTCGAGGTCGTCGGCCTTGTAGCCGGGCGGCAATTGGATGGAGTCCAGCGGGAAAGGCTCGAAATATTTCTTGGGCACGAACCACGGCTCGTGCGGGCGGTAGATGCCGCAGGCGAGGAAGAAGGGGCGGTCGTGTTGTTTGGCGAGCTGTTGGCCGACCCATTGGGCGACGAGAAGGTCGCCGCCATATTCTTCGTCGGTGGCGTCCAGCGCCGCCCAGTCGGTCTCGACGTATTGCCACGGCTCGCGCGGAATGCTCACGGGCCGTTGTTTGGGATAGAGCGTGCGCGGGAAAGGGTTTTCGGTTTCCTTCTTCGGGAAATATTCGTCCCACGATTGGGCGTCGATGAAGTAGTGCAGCATCTTGCCAGAACCGCCGGCCCAGTACCCGGCGCGGGAGAAGGTCTTGGGCAACAACTCGGCCTTGGGAAGGATTTCGCGCATGCTTTGGTTGTTGGCGTACAAACCGGAGCGGTGCGGGGAACGGCCGGTGAATATGGCTGTGCGCGAGGGGTTGCAGGCGGGGGCCGGGCAATGGGCGTTGGTGAAGAGCACCCCCGAGGCGGCAAGCCGATCGAGGTTGGGCGTGCGGGCCTGCGGATGGCCACCGAGGCAGCCGATCCAGTCGTTCAAATCATCGATGGCGATGAAGAGGACGTTTGGCTTGGCGATCGCCGCAGCCTTTGCGTCGAAGACACTCAGGATGCAAAATAATAAGCAGATCAACCACATTTGAATTAATTCCTCAATTCAGGGAACGCTGAAAGAACACGATCATGAAATGTCGCCGGCCAGCCTTCGTTGGACTGCTTTGGGCCGAGGTTGGTGCGGCCGTTGCGGATAGCGGTGGCGAGTTGGGCGACGAGTTCCTGAACGCGCTGGGGTTCCTTGGCGCTCAGGTTGGTTTGTTCGCCGGGATCGTCGGCCAGATTGAAGAGCTGCACAGGCGGCAGTTCCTTATTCTTCAACGCCTGCGCGGGGCGCGGCGCACTCCAACCGCCGGAGCCGGGGCACAGGATGAGTTTCCACGGGCCGCGACGGATGGCGAAGGAGCCGTTGATGGAATGATGGATGGTGAACGGCCGCAGCGGCTTGCGATGTGCCACGCCCTGCAATGCGGGCAGGATGGTAAAGGAATCCTCAGCAGCGCGGGCAGGGACGGCTTGGCGTTGACCGAGGATGTCAGCGAGGGTGGCATAAAGATCGGTGGTGCAGATGGTTTCACCGGAGGCACTGCCGGCTTTCACTTTGCCGGGCCAGCGGACGAGGAACGGTACGCGATGGCCGCCTTCGTAGATGTCTGCCTTGTGCCCGCGCCAGTTGGCGTTCGGCTTGTGGCCCTTGGCGATGAGGTCGGGGATTTTTGCCTGCGGCGAACAACCGTTGTCAGCCGTGAAAATGACGATCGTGTTGTCGGCGAGGTTTTGTTGATCCAACTCGGCTAACACTTCGCCGACGACCCAGTCGGTTTCCATCAGGAAATCGCCGTAGATGCCGAGCCCGGATTTGCCCTGCCATTTTTTGGACGGCACAATGGGCGTGTGCGGGCTGGTGAGCGGCACGTAAAGAAAGAAGGGCTTCTTGCTTTCCGCTCTCGAGGCAATGTACGCGCGGCTTTCGCGAGCGAAATCGATGAGACAATTGATAGCCTCGAAATCCTCCGCCGCCGGGCCGGGCCGATGGAAGGCCTTGGTGGTGTTGGCCCAGGCGGTGGGCTTGTCGTTTTTCAGGTACAGGTACGGAAACATATCGAGCGAAGCGGGGATAATGTAGGATTCATCAAAGCCGATCGCCAACGGGCCGCCGATCACCTTCTGATCATAATCAATTTGCCAACCATCCCCGCGTGTGGCGCCGGTTTTGGAGGTGCGTTTTTCACCGTTGGGCAACATCTCCCAGCCAAGCCCAAGATGCCATTTACCAACCACGGCGGTGTGATATCCCTGTTGCCGCAGAAAGCCGGGCGCTGTCAGGCGTTGCTTTTCAATGAGCGGCTCGGACAAGCCCCAGAGCACACTCTTCTTCAGCGTACTGCGCCAGTTGTAACGGCCAGTAAGAATACCGTAGCGTGTGGGAGTGCAAACCGATGAGGTCGTGTGCGCATCCGTAAACCGCATACCTTCTCGCGCCAACCGGTCACAATGCGGCGTGGCAGCCTTGCCTCCGGCATGAGACAGATCACCATAACCGAGATCGTCTGCTAGGATATAAATGACGTTGGGTCTGTCCTTCGCTGAAACGGTGAAAACGGTGACACAAAGCAGGACAAAAAAATGAAAAGGCATGCCCTTGGACTAGCATGCCGAGATATGAATAACAAGAAGCTAGGGGTGCATCGGCGGCCGCTTCCAGTCGACCGGCTTGTATCCCTTCGGCTTGTCTGGTTTTAGTACGGTTACCAATTCAGCTTCAGGATCAAAAAGTGGCTCGTTATCCGTGCGGAATGGGGATGCGGGGAAGCCTTCACGATTATAAAGCAGGTTTCGTCGTGAGGGGTTCATAGCCCAAGCGTATCGGATAGCTACAGGCTTCGTGACTTCTGTTGAATAAACTATAATATTGTCTCCCTTGATTTCAGCTTTTGCCCAATGCCACTTGCCGTCATTGCCCGCAATTGCAAAGGCATCGAGTGCTCCCGCCCGGGCGGACACCAACCCCAAGCCAACAGAGTCAAACTCAAGAATCACCTTGTTTCCTTTGATTACCTGTCGTTTCAGAGCAGGGCCAGAAGCAGGGATGTTCCGTGCATAGGTTTGCTGAAGGGCGAGATAGGCGTGACGCTGGCCGATGGGTTTTTTGTTCTTTGGATGTAAGGCGATTGTATCCCCGGTATCAATAGTCACTGCCATCGCCGTATTAGGAACCGTTCGATTTGCAAGTCGCATGGATTCACGGTTTGCAGCCCAAGTGGCCTCCAATCCCTCAACTGGCTTAGTTTGGGGCGGATTCCAGCTTGGTAATTGGGTGAACTGGAAGGGGAAGTCTTTGGAGACATTGCCATCGGACATCTTGTGCCAGGAATTGCGGTAGTAGCCAATGAGTTTGATCAACTGACTCTGATAATGAACCGCCTGAGGCACGTCCTTTGAGTTGCGTTCGCCTTGGTACCAGATGATGCCGCGGATTCCATAGGGGCGAACCGGGTGAATCATGGCATTAAAGATATTGGCCGGATATTGATGGCCCAGTGTGCCGGGGCGCGTGATGGTGGGTGGCATCAACGGACGAGAGGCATTCTTCATGGTTTTTCCAGCGTCGATCATAGCGTTGTACTCGGCCAACTCTTTTTCAAACGTCACGAGCGCCTTATCTGTACTCTCGCCCTGATTGCGGTGCCGGCGTTCGGCGAAATCAATTAGGAGTTGTCTTTGCGCTTGGATACGAGGGTCGTCCTTCTGGATGCTCCAAGGCATCCAGCCTTCAATTGGCGTGCCGGCGTAGGCCCGTTGGATGATGCCTACCGGTATCTTGAGTTCTTCATGCAGTTTCTTTCCAAAATAATAAGCAACTGCCGAAGTCTCGGCTGCGGAATTTGGATCACATTTTTTCCAGCGGCTCAGACGATCGCGGTTTTTCGCCAATGGCTCGTGCCAATGTTCACGAGCGGATTTAAAAATGCGCAATTGCGGCAGATCAACTTCACTCTCTTTCTCCGCCTCAAAGGAATTGGCCACAGACCATCCCATATTCGATTGCCCCACACACAGCCAGACCTCTCCAATAGCGACATCCTTGATTTGAATCTGGTTTGATCCTTTAATCTGCAGAGTATGACCTGTCCCTGGACCAAGAGTTTCTAGGAATAATTTCCATCGGCCATCTTTGCCGGCTTTAACCGAAGCCATCGCACCCCAACTAGCCCTTATAACGATGGACTCTCCCGCATCAGCCCAACCCCAAATTGCGGCATGGGTCTGCTGTTGTAGAATCATGTGGTCACTGAAGAAACGCGGCAGGCGTACCTCAGCATGTAAGACATGGCTTAATGCCACGACAGCGAGGAGGACAGTACGTTTCGGAAATACCCTGTGCCTCACGGTTAAGCCTTGGTGAACACTTCGCGGGCGCCGGTCTTGGCGCTGTCGGCGAAGCGTTCCTCCTCAATGCCCATGCTGTGCAGGATGCTGAGGAACACGTCGGACATTTGGGTGTCGCCACTGCGCCAGTATTGGCCGTGCTGCAGGCCCATGTTCGCGCCGCCGGCAACGAGCGTGGGCAGGTTTTTCGGTTGGTGCGTGGTGCTGGCGCCGGAGCCGTAGAGTACGATGGTGTTGTCGAGCACAGTACCGCTGTTGTCCTGATAGCCCTGCAGGCGCTTGAAGAAATGTACGAGTTGCTCGGTGAGGAATTGGTCGTATTTGGCGAACTGCAACTGGCCGTCCTTGTCCTGCGCGTGCGACAGGCTGTGGTGGGTGCGCTTGATGCCGAGCTTGATGGGGAAGGTGTCGCTGATGCCCATGCCGTCCTCCCGATTAAGCATGAAGGCAATGCTGCGCGTGATATCCGCATCGAACGCCAGCGCGATGAGGTCGAACATCGTGCGATAGTAATCGGCGGGATCACCCTCGGAATTGGCGTCGAAATTGAGGTGCGTGTGGTCCTGTGTCTTCAGCGGAATATCGATCCATTTCTCGGACGCGACCAGCCGTTCCTCCACTTCGTTGAGCGAGGTAAGGTACTGATCCATCTTCTCTCGGTCGGAATTTCCGAGCTTTTGGTTGAGCGACTTGGCCTGCTCCAGTACGGCATCAACAAGCTTGAGGCGGCGCTTAAGATTCTTGCGTTGGCTTTCCAGAGAGGCGCGGTCGGCACGAAAGAGGCGGTTGAAAATCTGGCGCGGATTGTTCTCCGCAGGAATCGGTTTACCGGTAAGGCTATAGGAAATGGTGCCGGTACGCGAAAGGAACCCGACGCCTGCATCGACGGACATCACCAGCGAGGGCTGCCGACAAAACTGCTTGGTGTGCTTGGCCACCATCTGGTCGAGTGCCACGCTGTTGTATACCTTGCGTTTGGGATCCTGCAACGGCGCACCGGTAAGCCACATGTCCGAGCACACGTGCGGATCGGATTTCGGGCCGTTGGGATGATATAGCCCGCCCATGAAACTCAGATGCTTCCGGAACGGCGCAAACGCCTCGGTCGATTTACCGAACACAAACTGGCCGTCCTTTTCCGCGCGCGGAAACCAGCTCCACTCATCGATACCGTGCTTGGCGTGAGGCAACGACATGCCGTTGGCCGTGTACAACGCGCAGAACCGTCGCGGCGTGGCCTCGGCCACCTCTTTGCCCATCGCCTCAAGCACCGGCAACACCAGCGTGGCCCCCGCCGCCCCCTTCAGGAACGCGCGTCGATCGAGTTGAAGTGATTGGCTCATGTGAGTTTGTAAAATCTACTTGGTTAAAAAAATTTCGCTCGTGATCACGAACCGGATCATGTCCTGCATTCGATATCCGTTTCGACGCAAAGTAAGTCCCTTTTCTTCGAGAAAAACAAGCTCGTTGTAGGTGAGTGTGCGGCCTGTGGCGTAGGTGGCGAGGTGATTGAGCACGCTGTAGGCCACGCGATCCATACGCGGGCCAGCGAGGTAGGCGCGCAGGCCGGCGTAGTCGGCCACCTCGGTGTCATCGGGCAAACGGGCGCTGGCGCCTTGATGATCGGCGCGGAAGAGGCCGCCGGCATCGAATTGCCCCAGCGGCAGCCCCCACGGGTCGATGCCCGCATGGCAACTGGCACAGCCTTTGTGGTCGCGGTGCAGGGCGAGGCGTTCGCCCAAGGAAAGCTTGGGGTCGATCTCCTCGATGCCCGGCACGTTGGGCGGCGGGTCGGCGGGCGGTTCGGCGATAATCTTGCGGGCCAGCCACGCGCCGCGTTTCACGGCGTTGGCCTCGCGGCCATCGGACAGCCCGGCGAGAATGCTCGTTTGCGCCAGTAACCCGCCGAGGTGTTTGCGGCGGTGGGCAACGGGCGCAAAGTCAAAGCCGCGCTCGGTCTGGTCTCCGAGTCCGTAGTAGTGGGCGGTGATTTCGTTGGCCACGATGAAGTCCGACTGCACAAGATGACGCGCGGGCAGGTTTTCGCGCACGAGATGCTGCAGCAGCTCGACTGGTTCGCGCCGGAGATTAAGCCGCACATCACGCGTGAGTGTGGGATACTTTTTGCGATCCATCTCCACCACGTCAAATTTCTCTAGGCTTAACCATTGCGAAGCGAACTCGTCGGCGAATTGCCCGAACCGCTCATCACGAATCAGGCGCGTGATCTCGGTGCCCAGCGCGGCGCGCAATTTGCCGGCGTCAGCGAGCTGGCGCAGGCGTGGATCGGGTGCGGTGCTCCAAAGGAAATACGACAGCTTCGAGGCCAGTTCATGCTCCGCCAACGGCTCGGCCTTCGGCGTGGTGCTTTCCTCAATGAGAAACAGAAACTGCGGCGAGGTCAGCACGATGAGCAGGGTGTCCTTTATACTGTGCGTGAAATCGCCGTGCTCGGCAAAGGCGCTCTTCCATACGGCCATTAAAGACGATGCCTCGACCTCGGTGACCGGCCGCCTGTATGCGCGCCCGGCAAATTCCCGCACGATCTCGCGCGCGTACACCTCGGGTTTATCCTCGTTGGCCGAGCCGATGAAAATGCGCCGGTGCGTGGCCGGTGGCCAGCTCTCATAAAACGGCCCCTCAAATTCCACCGACCGGATCCGTAGGCGTGGCCGGTCACGGCCGTCGGTGTGCTCGCTGCGGACGCCGATCTCGCGCACGCCGGCGAGGTAATTGTCGTTGTCCTGCTGCACATCGTCGCTCGGGTAATTGTTGATCGCGCCCTCGAACACATATTCCCGCAACGCCGTGCCCGCCACCTCCACCGGCCGTTGCACCGGCGCAAACGTGCTTCCGCAATCCCGGCGCAAGCCTAGGTGCACGCCGAGCCACGCCGAGCGTTTTTCGAATTGCACAAACCGCTTGGCCAATTCCGAGTCCTCCGCCACCGGCGTCAATACCACCCGTTGCGGCACGCCGCTGGCGCCATACCGCGCGCTCACCTGCACTGGCCCGGACGGGAGCCGAAGGAGGGCGAGGGCGGGTTCGCGGCGAGCATCGACCAATTCGCGCCCGTCGATTTTCAAAGCCACATCCTCCACTTTCACCGGCGGTGCCTTCACGAACCGTTGGCCCGGCGCCAGCAACGCCTTCAGCTCAGCTACATCGAGAGCGCGCCGATAAAGCCGCACCTCGTCGATATCGCCCTTGAACTGCTGGGCATCCTGGATACGGCCGATATGCAAATCCACTTTTGGATTATCCAGCACGCGCGGTTCGATCGTCCCCACCCCCACCTCGTAACCATTCACGTACACTCTCGTTTGATTCTTGCCGCGACGCACCACCGCCGCCACGTGCTGCCATTCGTTCACGCGGATGACGCCCGGGCGTGAGGCCACCGTGCCGTTGGGTTGATTGTCCGGATTCGCTGTCTCAATGCGCAACACCCCGCGGTTGTTTGGCATATCGAGATACCAACCGTGCGTCCAGTTGTATTTGCCGAGGCAAACAATGCCCGCCTGCCGCAGTTGCGTGGGGCGAATCCACGCCATCACGGTGAAGTCGCCCTTACCCACGTCCATCGAGTTATCGCGCGGCACCACCACCGCGTCGCCGTTGCCGTCCAGCGCCACCGCCTTGCCGTTCCCTCCAATCGGAGATTCCACAAACTTTGCGTCGCCCACTAACCGCCCCGCCAGTTTTTTTGGCTTTGGAAAACTGTCCGCAGTGCCGTCCAACGTCCATGCCCCGACGAGCTTTTCATCAAGCCGGGAGGCATCCGCCTGCACTGACTCGCCCGCTGACGCCTGCACGTACACATCCGCCTGATAAATCCCTCCCTTCGGAACGACCACCCGCTGCGGTTCGAGCAGTCCACGCACCACCAGGGATGCCTGATTCGTCGAGGCCGCGGGGGTGCCACGGTCGAGCAGCAGCAGGTCCTCGTATTTCGCCGCGTTCACGCGCACGCGGAACTTCCCGTGTTGAGGCAGCTCGCGCAGTGAGATTTTGAAATTCGCGCGCGGCCCGTACGTGCTCTCCACCTGCCATTGTTCGGCGCTTGGGATTGACGCCCGCAGCAACAGGCCATCGGGCACCACGCGATACGCCTTGCCGCGCGGATACCCCATCGTCCCACGCATGCAAGCGAAGACCGCGTGGTAGATACTGTCGTACTCGCGCCATCCACGCACCGTGCCGTTCCCTTGGTAGCCTTCGTTGAACCGCCACTGGGTGCGCATCTTAAACGGTTCAAAAGCGAACGGCTTCTTAGGCACCAGCTGGCGCACGATGAAATTGTTGTTGGCGAGCAATGCGCTGTTGGCTCCGAGGATTAATCGATCCGGACTTGGCTCGGGATTGATCTCGTGCCCGAGATCCACGCGGAAGTTCTGGATGACCGGCTTCGCGGCCGCATCCACAATGGCGAGGTCCAAAGCCCGTTCCGCGATATCAAAATAACTCTCCACCAACAATGGCGATAACAACATCGACTGCCCGTTATTCACGAAACCGTCCTTGGACACGCCGTCCGGCGGTAGCACGCCCGTGAGATCCTCCTCGATGCCCAGCAAATCGCGCAGCGTGTTGCCGTACTGCGCCACCGTCAGTCGGCGCGCACCGCCGTTCTTCGGCCGCACGCGCGATCGAGCCATCGCCAGTGCCTCATCAACCCACACCGTCATCAATGCCCGCTCCGCCTTCGTCGGCTGCTCCTCGTCTTCTGGCGGCATTTCCTCCTCAAGCAACTGTTTGCGAATTATCTCCCAATGCCGCACCTCTTTGTCTGGCACGGAGCCATCCAGATAATCCACTCGAATCCCCGCTTTCGGTCTCCGTTCTCCGTGGCAGTCAAAACAATACCGCTTCAACAACGGCTGCACCGACCGCTGAAAATCCTGCTGCACCACCGACGCTTCCTTGGCCGGCAACGCGGCCGCCAGCATCAGCAACCCCAGAAATAATCGAAACCCATTCACCGCCCCAATCCTCCCCCGCCCCACCGAACCGGGCAAGGAAAGAAGCCCCTCCTTCTTGCCAATCCGGGCGGGCGCATTTACAAAGGGGCATGCGCTTTCTTTTTTCGTTGTTGATGGTGTGTGGCGTTTTGCAGGCAGTTGAACAGGCTGAGCGACCAAACATCTTGTGGATCACGGCTGAGGACATGAGTCCGGTGCTGGGATGTTACGGGGACAAGTTTGCCATCACCCCGAACATTGACCAGTTAGCGAAGGAGAGCGTGCGGTACACGAAGGCGTTTGCCAGTGCGCCGGTGTGTTCGCCTTCGCGGTCGTGCCTGATCACCGGGTGTTATCCCACCTCACTCTCCACGCAGCAAATGCGGTCGGGCTTTGCAATTCCCAAAAGCATGCGTGGGTTTCCGGCGTTGCTACGCCAGCGTGGATATTACACGACTAACAACGTGAAGACCGATTACAACACGGGCAATTACGCAGAGATCATCAAGTCTTCGTGGAACGAAAGCAGCGCCACCGCCCACTGGCGCCAGCGCGGCGATAAAGCGCAGCCGTTTTTCAGTGTGTTTAACCTGATGACCTCGCACCAAAGCCGGTCGATGGTGTGGCCGTACGCGCGGTTCAAAGAGGAGGTGCAAAGCACCCTTTCGCCGGGCGATATCCATGACCCGAACAAGGTGCCGCTGCCGCCGTATTATCCGGACACCCCGCTGGTGCGGCGCGAGCTGGCGCGCTTTTACGATTGTGTCACGGCAATGGACCTGCAGGTGGGCGCAATCCTCAAGCAACTGCAGGAGGACGGTCTCGCCGAAAACACCATTGTGTTTTTTTACAGCGACCATGGTAGCGGCATGCCTCGCCACAAACGCGCCCTGCTCGATAGCGGTATGCACGTGCCACTGCTCATTCGCTTCCCCAAAAAATGGCAGCACCTGGCCCCCGGTAAACCCGGATCCACCACCGATCGGCTCGTGAGTTTTGTGGACTACGCGCCCACGGTGCTGAACCTGCTCGGCCTGCCTACCCCCGAGGCGATGCAGGGAGAGCCGTTCCTCGGCAAGGACGCTGCCGCGCCGCGCCGCTACGTGTACGGCCACCGCGATCGCGTGGACGAAGTGCGCGACCTCGCCCGCTCCGTGCGCGACAGCCGGCACCTTTACATCCGTAACTACATGCCGCACCTCGGCTATAACCAACCTACCGTTTGGCCGGATAGCGGCGAGATTCGCCACGAGTTTTATCGCCTCACTGATTCCAAAAAAATGACCCCTGCTCAATGGCATTTCGCCGGCCCCAAACGGCCCGTTGAGGAACTGTACGATTGCCAAGCCGACCCGCAGAATCTCGAGAATCTTGCCAACTCCGAGGCTCACCAGAAAATCCTGAAGCGCCTGCGCAACGCCCATCGCAAGCACATCACCCAGACCGTTGACCTCGGGTTCCTGCCCGAGAGCGAGGCGTGGCAGATGTTCGCGAAGCAAACCGGCTGGGAACTCGGCCAAGGCGGCCACGTGAAGATGGGGCCCATCCAACGCGCCGCCGCCCAAGTGGGTACTGCCGACGAAACCGCCCTCGTCAAAAATCTCCAATCCAAAAACGCCAGCATCCGTTACTGGGCCGCCCTCGGTCTTGCACACCACCAGGAACTACGCCCCGAAACCAAACAACAACTCCGCAAGGCACTGACCGATCCCTCCCCTGCCGTCCGCATCGAGGTCGCCAATACTCTGGTCCGCGCCGGCGATCCCAACCCTGCCCTCCGCGCATTAATCAAAGATCTCGCGCACGAAAACCTCATCATCGTCACCCACGCCGCCCGCACCATCGAGCTGCTCGGCCCCCAGGCCATCGTTGCGAAAAAACCCATGGCCGAAGCCCTCAAGCGCGCTGAAACCATTCGCCCACCTGACACCCCCGCCACCGTCGTCCTCCCTGGGGACAAAGACCTCGCCATGTTCGTGGCATTTAGTTGCAGAGCGTTCCTCGATGGGCTGAATTAGGGGGTAATTGTGAATTGTTAACAAT